>Ga0307994_1002264_pt1 | contig 10911 bp, 10 predicted proteins | sample EllFjometagen261_FD_203171 | JGI IMG/M metagenome (GOLD analysis project Ga0307994, IMG submission 203171) | Marine microbial communities from Ellis Fjord, Antarctic Ocean - #261 | ecosystem: Environmental > Aquatic > Marine > Unclassified | place: Southern Ocean | collected 2014-11-02
ACTGCACACATACTGGCACCTGCAGATTCGCCACAGCTCGCCGATTTTTTTGCGAACCTTGATCGAATCAATGCGCTAGCTGATCAAGCCCCCGGCTTCGTATGGAGATTGCAGGACGAGGAGGGAAGCGCCACAAGCTTTCGCCCTTTTGGTACCGATGTACTGGTAAATATGTCAGTTTGGGTCGACATCGAATCCCTGCATAACTATGTGTATCGTTCCGCCCATATTGAGGTTATGGCAAAGAGAAAGCAGTGGTTCGAGAGTTTGCGGGAAGCCTATTCTGTCCTGTGGTGGATACCCGCCTGTACGCTTCCAACAGTGGAACAAGCGCAGGAAAAATTGGATCTGCTAACGATGAAGGGCCCGAGTTCGGAGGCTTTTGCCTTTAAGGACGCCTTCCCATCACCTTAGCATTAAGGAGCAGGTAGCTCTTCGGATGTGTGTCATTTTGATGATCGTTGCTCAGCTAGCTGATTCGAGCCAAAATATTTTGAGAACTGGGCTAGCTAGTGGTAAAACAAGTTGCTGCATACCGCAAACAAGGGAATAAATAATGAAAAGAACATCCCGACTATCCATTTTCGTGCTGCTTCTGACAATCCTGCTGCATCAGGTTTCTCAAGGGCAGGCCTACGAGCCGCGGCGTACTGTTAACGGCAAGCCAGACCTGCAGGGCACTTGGAGCAATGCATCCATTACCACCCTTGAGCGAAATGTGCGCTATACCGGATCAACCCTTAGTGATGACGAAGTGATTCGCGCTACCGATGATCATCCGCAGAACGTGCGTTTAGCAACGGATGACAATATGGTCGCCGGTCAACTGCCTGATGGCACCGATTTGGGTAGAGGTCGCGGCTATAATGCCTTTTGGATCGATCCCGGCACCAAGTTCGGCACTATCAACGGCGAACATCGTACCGCTTGGATCGTTGATCCCGTCGATGGTCGTATCCCCTACAACGATGCAGGGCGCGCTCGAAAAGCGGCGCTTAGAGCAAAGAATTCCAGCTTCGATGGTCCGGAGACCAGGCCGCTAGCCGAGCGCTGTATTAGCACGGGCCTGCGCACGGGCCCGCCTATGATCAACGGCCTCTACAATAACAACTACGAATTTGTGCAGACCGAAGACTACATAGTCTTGCGCACCGAAATGATCAGCCATGCGCGTATCATCCCCATCAATTCTGAACATAAGATGGCAGCCCTAGCGCCCATGTTCGGAGAGTCTGTCGCACATTGGGACGGGGACACGCTAGTGGTGGAGACTACAAACTTCAGCCCAATGCAGGAAGAGGCAGCTATCAGTCTAACGAGTGGCGGGCAGGTGGTAGAGCGGTTCACTCGAGTGTCTGAAGAGCAAATTGTCTACGAATTCACTGTCGATGACCCTGAGTACTATTCGCAGCCTTGGCATGGCGAGTTAAGTTTTCTTTCGACGCCGAATAAGGTCTATGAATTTGCCTGCCACGAAGGAAATTATGCGATGAGTGGAATTTTGGCTGGAGCGCGACGAGCAGAACACGATCAGCAGCAGACAGAGCAGTAGAGGGCGAGTTCAATGGTGGGCGAAGAAGAGCTGGACAAGTTGCTTGTTCTATTGCAACCGAGTTTGCTTCCCAGCGACTTCGTATTTTGCACAGCAGCTAATCTGAACTACGGCGATCTTGCTGAGTGCAAGCCGATAGCATCCTATCAAGAAGAAGAGGGCCTGACACTCGTTCTAGACAAGCAGGCGGCTGACGACGCCGGCCTAGCTTATGATTCAGTATTCAATTGTATTACTCTGATGGTGCATTCCAGTCTCGATGCAGTGGGACTCACTGCTGCCGTCTCGGGTAAGTTAGCCGCCAATGGCATCAGTGCCAATATTATCGCTGCCTATCATCACGACCATGTATTTGTACAGAAGCATAAGGCGCAGTTAGCGCTACAGTTGCTCGCCGAATTCTAGAAGTAATCTCAATCGTCATCGAACTCAATAAATAGTAAAGAAACAACACAGACCAAAGGTGATTCATAATGTTAACCAAGCTGTTCGTCAATCTCACTGCCATTTCTGCTTTCGCATTTATGTGCAACTTCGCGCAAGCGCAAAATTCGAGCTCCGTAAGTATTCAAGGGCTTGATCTGCCCGTAGAGATACTCAAAGACAAGTGGGGAATCTCACATATCTATGCTGAAACAGAACACGATTTATTCTTTGCTCAGGGATACAGTGCGGCTAGAGATCGATTGTTTCAGTTTGAGATCTGGCGTGCGCAGGCAACGGGAACGACGGCTGCGCTTTTTGGTCCGCGCATGATCGACAGAGATCATGGCACTCGTCTGTTTAAGTTTCGTGGTCCGATGGAGGATGAGATGAATCACTATCATCCGCGCGGCGTGGATATTATTACCGCCTTCGTACACGGCGTTAACGCGTATATAGATGAGGCGCTAGATGATCCCGATTCACTGCCATTGCCGTTTAAGTTGCTCGGTATTCAGCCTCAGCATTGGACAGAAGAGGTGGTCATCTCTCGTCATCAAGGGTTGCTTGGGAATATAGCCCGAGAATTAAGTACTGGAAGGGCGGTTTGTGCTATCGGTGAAGATGCCGTTCGTGAGCTGCAATACTTTCACCCGAGTGACCCAGATCTAACCCTCGATCCAATGATCGATTGTGAGTCACTCCTCGAGAACGACATCTTGCATCTGTATACCTCGTATCGCAGTAGCATGAAGTTTGAACCAAACGATATCGTTGCTTCGAGTAATCGAAACTCATCACGATCCTTCGAACAGATCGCCAGCGCGATATCCACAGAGGACTCGAACCTACAAAAGCATGACCTCGACGACATCGGCAGCAACAACTGGGTAGTCAGTGGCGACCTAACTCAGGATGGCTGGCCGATGATGATCAACGACCCGCATCGCGCGCAGTCGGTTCCGTCCCTGCGCTATTGGGCGCATCTCGTGGGACCAGGTTGGAATGTGATCGGCGGGGGAGAGCCCGAGATTCCAGGGATTTCTATCGGGCACAACGAGCAAGGTTCCTGGGGCTTAACGGTGTTCGGTACCGATGGCGAAGACCTAATGGTCTACGAGACGAATCCAGCTAATCCGAATCAGTATCGCTATCAGGGTAGCTGGGAGGACATGCGGATCATCGAGGAGGTGATCGAGGTAAAGGGTGCTGCATCAGTCACGGTTAAACTTAAATACACGCGCCATGGCCCGGTAAGCTTCGAAGACGAGGATAAGAACTTAGCTTATGCTATTCGGCCTGCCTGGATGGAAGTTGGTGGTGCCCCCTATCTTGCGTCGTTACGGATGGATCAGGCAAAGACATGGGAAGAGTTCAGAGACGCTACGAATTACAGCCATATACCCGGCGAGAACATGATTTGGGCAGACCGAGATGGAAATATTGGCTGGCAGGCGGTGGGAATAGCGCCGCTTAGAAGAAACTTCAGTGGCCTCGTGCCAGTACCAGGTGACGGTCGTTATGAATGGGATGGTTATCTCGAGATCAAACAGAAGCCCAACGCGTTTAATCCTGATGAGGGTTACATAGAAACATCGAATAGCAACTACACACCACCAGATTTTCCGCACCTCGATGCGATAGCACATACCTGGACCGACCCCTATCGCTGGGCGCGGGGCAGCGAGCTACTCAGTTCGGGGCGTAAGTTCAACATGACGGATATGATCGAGTTTCAGCACGACTATCTCTCGATTCCTGCGCGCTCTCTCGTTCCTTTCTTCAAGGATCTACCGGCTGATGATAGGCAGGTAGAAGCGGCGCGCCAGATGCTATTGGACTGGGACTTTAAGCTAGATAAGGACTCGGTGGAGGCCGGCATCTACGTAGCCTTCGAGCGACAACTGCTAGACAATATCGAAGCTTTGAAAGTGCCTGAGGAAGCGAGCAGCTTTCTCAATGTCGGCATGAAGACAACGATCGATATGCTGCTCGCGCCCGATGGTGACTTCGGTAGCGATCCAATCGCCGGAAGAGATGAACTCCTTCTCGACACGCTAGGACAAGCTGTCGCGACCCTAAGAGAGAAATTCGGCCGTAATATGGATGACTGGGTGTACGGCCAGGCAGAGTATAAACACGCGCTACTACGTCACCCACTAGGTGCTGCTGTAAGCGAAGAAATCAGAGAGCGTCTAGAAGTCGGCCCAGCTCCGCGAGGCGGGAATGGTTTTACCGTGGGCGCTACAGGCAGCGGCGACAATCAGACTGCGGGTGCCTCGTTTCGAATCTTCATCGATACTCGCGATTGGGACAACACGCTAGGCATGAACACGCCGGGGCAGGTAGGCGATCCGGATAGCCCGCTGTATGACAATCTGTTTGAGTTGTGGGCTAACGACAAGGTATTCCCTGCGTTCTACTCGCGTGAAAAAATAGAAACGGTGTTGTACGAGAAGCTCGATCTGATGCCAGCGAACTAGGAACGTTCGTTTATAGTGGTCTCAAGGCTTAGTTAGATTAGATAGGTAGCTATTATCAAGTCGCCTATCTGATTTATTTCACGTGTTAGAAGAACAATTAGCTAACAATCGTTTTTTTCTTCAGAAGAAGCCCCCTGTCTTCTGATCGTAAGCTCATTATCAAGCTGCATCTATTTCTGTCTTAAGGTTCTCTTAAGAATTTCTCTCTATCCTGCTGAAATGACAATTTCCCAAGCAAGAGACGCCGAATTGACTAGTTACTTAGTAGGAGGCAACTCGTCCTCAATAGTCACTCGACTAGCAGAGCAGAAACCCTCAACTACGCGCTTTAACTATGAAGAGAGATTGCACAGCGAGTTCTTAAGAAGTCGTGGATTCCTGGGCTTCGAAGACTTCTGGAATCTCCCGCATCAATTCGTGGATGATATCAATTACCGTAAAGGTGGTTGGAGTGGAGTATCGGTCTTGAGTCTGTGGGACAAAAAATCGCAAATAAAATACTATGTGAAGAGGCAGGTAAATCAGTTTCGATACTCACTAGGGAAACCATTCGGCGCGCTTACTTTTGAGCATGAAGCTGATGCGATTTCGCGTAATCGAAAACTCAACCTCCCTACCATCGACATCGCCTGCTGGGGGGTAAGAAGAGAGCCAGGTAGCACGAAGGGCTTGTTGGTTACGCCGGATATCGGTTACTGCTCTCTTGAAGATATTCTTGCTACCCAGAAATTTTCACCAACCTTAGGCATGTTGCTTTATCGATGTGGCGAACAGTTACTCGAAATGCATAACCATGCTATTCAACATGGCGCCCTCTATCCTAAGCACATATTTGTCGATCAACTCTCTGGCGCTATTAAGCTGATAGATTTCGAGCGTGCAAGGAAGAAGAGTTCTGCAGATAAGGCTATTCGTGCCGACCTCCGGCAATTACTCAAACACCTTAAGACTCTGCCTCTCGAGGTAACCGAAATGCTGCTCAGGCCCTACCAGTTAAAGCATTCAAGGCTTCTTTCTGATTTAAAAATCTAGTGCAGGAAAGTAACTCTGCTCAATAGGATATGAATAAGCATGCAAAACTATGAAAGGGTTAAATCTGACCCAGTAAGTGCCCAGCTCTATACTCAACGCAAGCCGCGTAAACACCAGTTCGAGATGGAGATGGTGAGCGAGGCATTTCAGATGTTGCCGGCCGCCGATGTGAAAACTGTGCTCGATGCGCCCTGTGGGGTTGGGCGGCTGAGCCTCTGGTTGGCTCAGAAGGGATTCAATGTTTCTGCCGTGGATCTTGGCGAGTCTGCTGTGCAACTAACCAATGAATTGCTGCGCGGGCAAAAATTCAAAGAAACGGCGGAGTCGCAGGATATCTTCAATATGCGATTTGAGGATGGCGAATTTGACGCTTCGGTCTGCTTTAGGCTCCTGCATCATTTTGAGGATAGTAATGATCAACAAGCCCTCATAGCTGAGCTCTGCCGAGTATCTTCTCAATATGTGGTTATTTCCTACTTCTCGTCTTATTCGGTGACGTCGTTACGTCGTAGGTTGCGTAAAATCCTCACCGGAAAGGCGGTTAAACAAAACCCGATTTCTATCTCGGCGCTTAAGAGCTTGTTCAGCGCGAACGAATTTCAGCTTTTCGGCACGGTTAAGCGATCAGGGTTCCTGCATTCGCTGCAACTGGCGGTTTTCGAGAGACGACCTAAGTAGCGGGCTCGCGCTTCCTTTAAGGGCTTCAATTCTTCTAAGAAATGAAGCTCAACCCTTAAGGTTTGCTTAAGATTCGATTGCTATCGTAGCTCCATACTAACCCAAGTTGGTGGAAGTGATGTCTTTAGCAGTAGCAGATAGCCTAGTTCAAGCGAGCGCCGTTCAATCTCCTGGAAATGCAGTACGTGAAGGAATTGGTATGTCGCAGTTTCTGAAACAATGGTTAACGCCGTCTCCTAAGTTTGACCTGATTACTGAGGAATCAGCGCTTAGGATGGATGTCGAGCAGTATGTAGGGCACAAGTTTGATTCTAGTTATGGTGCTAGCCTAGCCCAGTTCCTGCCTCTCTTTCTAACTCTGCGCTGTTCTGAGAAGCTGTCGGCTAGTGCCGGCGTTTCCCTTGGAGCCGCATCTGAGAAATTCTTCCTCGAACAGTACTTGGATGCCCCCGTCGAGAAGGAGCTTGAGAAGCTTTGCGGTGAAACCGTAAGAAGGGAATCTCTGGCAGAGATTGGCAATCTAGTAGCAACGACCCTAGGTGCGAGTCGATTGATGTTCATCATACTCGCTTCGATTTTGAATCAGGCCGGCTATGAATGGATGGTTTTCACAGCGACCAAGCCACTACTGCGTAGTTTGCAGAAAATGGGCTTCGAGACTCAAGTGATCGCCGAGGCAAAGCCCGCCCGTCTCGATACGAATCCTAACGCCGACTGGGGCAGCTACTACGACAATAAACCACAAGTAGTAGCTGGTCGCCTAAGTAATGCGCAAGAAGCTGTTGAAGCTCGAAACATCTTTAACTTGGTACAAAATTTCTATAAGAGCAAGATCGACTCTCTTGCCATAGAGGTTCGTCAACAAGGACTCTCGAATGCCTGATTCTGAGCATAATCTGAGATTCTCCATCAGTGATCTAGAGAGAAATTTTTCGGCTGAGACTATTCAGGCCGAGTTAGTTGCTCTCGTGAAATTGCTTCGTGAAAAGGGGCTTACTCGTGTAGCGCTGCTGGCCGGCAACAGTATTGAATGGGCCGTCGTGGATATCGCTTGTCGAGAGGCGCAGATATGCTTGCTGCCTTTGCCGGAATTCTTTTCTGAGTCCCAGCGTCGACATTCGATAAAAGCCTGTTCTGTAGAAGCAGTAATTACCGACAACCCTGAACTTTTCAGGGCAGATTACCAGGCTCACTGCGAAACCTTGTCATTGCTGGGAGAGAATCGATTGAGCCTCTGCCTGCTGCAGAATAGTACGCAGACCGCCATGATACCGGATGCAACTGGCAAGATTACATTCACGTCGGGTTCAACCGGCGAGCCTAAAGGAGTATGCCTAAGTCACGAGCAGCTACTGAGGCAGGCAGATATCCTCTCATCGGCTATTGCAATAGATGCGCCGCGTCATCTCTGTTTGCTGCCATTAAGTACATTGTTAGAAAATGTAGCTGGACTCTATGCGCCGATCCTCGCGCAGGGTGAGGTCATCATTCCTAGGCAGGAGGAGATGGGATTCAAAGGAAGCGTCTTAGTGGACCCGCAGAAATTATTGGGCACTATTGGTTCGACACAGCCGCATTCGATGATTCTAATTCCTCAGCTACTTTTGTTGTTGGTTAATGCGATCAAACAAGGGTGGCAATGCCCCTCTTCACTAAAGTTTGTTGCCGTCGGCGGCAGCAAAGTATCAGTCGATCTCTTAACTGAGGCGAGAGAGCTTGGAATCCCTGTCTTCGAGGGCTATGGGCTCTCTGAGTGTGCTTCAGTAGTAAGTTTGAATACCTCCCATGGGCAGAGGTCGGGTAGTTGTGGAAAGCCGTTGTCAGGGTTGACCGTTTCCCTCGCCGAAGGTGAAGTGGTGGTATCCGGTAATACTATGCTGGGCTATGTGAACGAGCCAGAGAGTTGGGGGCCAAAGCAGATAAGCACTGGCGATCTTGGCTATCTCGATAAGGATGGTTTCCTTCATATAGACGGCCGCAAGAAGAATCTCCTGATCTCTAGTTATGGCCGAAATATTTCGCCTGAGTGGGTTGAAAGTGACTTGCTAGCTAATCCGCTTTTGGCTGAGGCTGTATTGGTGGGCGATGCGAGGCCTTTTTGTACGGCTCTGCTGACTGCTCGTTCACCTGACACCAGCAACTCTGATATTCAGGCGTTCGTTGAACGTATGAATTCCGGCTTGCCGGACTATGCTCGAGTTATGGCCTGGCATAGGCTCGAAAAACCGTTACAAAGTGAGAGCCGATTTATGACAGAAAATGGCAGGCCTCGCCGTAAATCCATCAACGAAGCTCTTCATGCCGAAATAGACGCGCTCTATGCCAATGACATAGGTGATGTCCAAACAAATGACACTAATCAACCTGTAGCAGGATGAGGGAAAGTAGAATGAATTTTTTCGACACATTAGTAAGCCAAACAGAGCAAGGTCGTCAGGAGCTCATGTCTGCTCCGATTATTGCGCGCTGCCTACAGGGGCAGATAGAGGTCGACGACTACGTGGCCTTTCTAGTGCAGGCCTATCATCACGTAAAACACACGGTCCCGTTAATGATGGCAGTTGGCTCTAGACTGCCGGGAGAGAAAGAGTGGATACGCACTGCCGTAGCAGAATACATCGAAGAGGAACTTGGGCATCAGGAATGGATTCTTAACGATATACAGAATTGTGGCTACGACAAGGAAGTGGTGCGTAATAGCAACCCCTCTCCTGCAACCGAGCTTATGGTTGCCTATGCCTATGATATGGCGCAGAGGGTAAACCCTATGGGCTTCTTCGGCATGGTGCATGTGTTAGAAGGTACTAGTATCAACCTCGCAGACAAAGTAGCGGACTCGGTGAAAGATACGCTCAACCTACCGCAGAATGCTTTTTCCTATCTCTATTCTCATGGATCTCTGGATCAGGACCATGTGGAATTTTTCAAAAACATCATGAACAAGATAGAGGACAAGGATGATCAAGACATTATTATCCATGCCTGTCGTATGTTCTATGGGGTGTACGGAAATATATTTCGCACACTGTCAGTCGATCACGGCATCCCGAGTATAAGGATGAGGGCTTAATTTATGAACGTGTCGGGGAAGAGGATTCTTATCACGGGCGCTACAGGCGGCATCGGAGAATTGCTGAGTACACAGCTTCATGGCGAAGGCGCGGAGTTAGTGCTGAGCTGTTATCAACAAGACGCGCTGGACAAATTGAATGCCAAGCTCGGCGGTGCACATACTCTAGCCTGCGCAGATATTTCTAGTTATGAAGGGCGTCGGGAAATCGCGGAAACCTGTCAGAGAATTGGGGGAATTGATGCTGTCATCAATCTTGCCGGCATCCTGAATTTCGATATTTTTGAGAAGCAGGCACCGGAGCTCATCGAGAAGATGCTGTCTATAAACCTGACAGCGCCTGTACTGCTTTGCCACGAATTGATTCCTATACTAAAGGCAAAGCCGGAAGCGACAATTCTCAATGTCGGCTCAATATTCGCGAGCATAGGCCATCCAGGTTTCGTCGCATACTGTACCAGCAAGGCGGGGTTGAAGTGTTTCACGGAAGCACTGTCGCGTGAGTTGGCGGATACATCAATAAAAGTTCTCTATATAGCTCCTCGGGCCACCAAAACCAATTTAAATGCGGATAGCGTAAATGAGTTGAATGTCGCGCTGGGTAACAAATCAGATACGCCAGAATATGTAGCTAATGAGATCGTGCGGTCAATCAAGAATGATAAGACAGTGCGTTATCTCGGTTGGCCAGAGAAATTATTTGTAGTGGTAAATGCAGTGCTGCCCGGGCTTGTAAGAAATTCTCTGGTGGGCAAATTGAATGTTATTAAACGGTACACAACGGTAGGTGAATCATCATGAGATTTAAGAATGTAATTTTATTGTTTTCGGCAATTTTTACTGGATTTTGGGCAGTGCAATCGGTGGCGCAAGAAATGACTGACCTGTTTCATCTGCAGCAGCGCTGGGCTGAAGTTAATTACCAGATGGAGGGAAGGGCGCAATTGACTGCATTCGCTCAGTTGGTAGAGGAAAGTGAGGCTGCAAGCGCCAGGGAGCCGTCCTCAGCTGAGGTCTGGATCTGGAAAGGAATTATTAAGTCTACCTATGCGGGTGCTAAGGGGGGGCTAGGAGCATTGGGGTTGGCGAAAGAAGCGAAGGTGGATCTGGAGACTTCGGTGGAACTAGACCCGAATGCTCTTGGTGGTTCCGCCTATACCACCCTAGGCACTTTGTATCACAGTGTGCCTGGTTGGCCGGTGGGCTTCGGTGATGAAGACACGGCCGAGGAACTTTTGCTCAAGGCAGTCACTCTAAACCCTGAAGGGATCGATACCAATTACTTCTATGGCACATATTTGCTAGACGAAAAACGTTACGATGAGGCAGAGAAAATTTTGCTCCAGGCACAGAATTCGCCAGCACGGCCAGATAGGCCTGTAGCGGATTCTGGTCGACAGCGTGAAATCAGCGAAGCGCTCGAATTATTGAACAAGAAACGCTAAACTACTCGTCAACAGTGAGGAGACTCAAGTTCAACCATGCAGCTACTACTAGTCGAAGACGACCTGCCTCTTGCCAGCGGGCTGAAGCAGGCGTTGCAAAAATCAGGATATGCGGTCAACCATGTTGCCTCCGGTGGCGCAGCCCTGCACGCCGTAAAGGTTGAACGTCCTGACATCATAATCCTGGACATAGGCCTGCCAGACATAGATGGTATCGCGGTCCTTAAG
>Ga0307994_1002267_pt1 | contig 10900 bp, 10 predicted proteins | sample EllFjometagen261_FD_203171 | JGI IMG/M metagenome (GOLD analysis project Ga0307994, IMG submission 203171) | Marine microbial communities from Ellis Fjord, Antarctic Ocean - #261 | ecosystem: Environmental > Aquatic > Marine > Unclassified | place: Southern Ocean | collected 2014-11-02
AAATTTGCCCACTATATTGAGCGTAAGCGTTGAATAATCAGGTGCTTATATTCAATTAGTATGTGCTACGGGGACAGCCCATGGACAAGACTGAGCAGTACACTGTCGCTGATATTTCCTTAGCCCCAAAGGGTGCATTGAGAGTCGATTGGGCAAGAGCAAGAATGCCGGTATTGGAAGCTCTACGCGAAGAGGCATTGAAGACAAAACCCCTAGCAGGAATGCGTGTGACAGGATGTCTTCACGTAACCAAAGAAACTGCAATACTGATAGAAACAATCGCAGCTGCAGGTGCTGAGATTTCCTGGTCCGGATGTAATCCCCTCTCAACCCAAGATGATGTAGCAGCATGGCTCGCTACTGAAGGATATTCAGTTCACGCTTGGCATGGACAATCAGTGGAAGATTTCTATTGGTGTATCGACAAGACCCTTGAATTCAGACCAACATTAACTTTAGATGATGGAGCAGATTTAATCGTCCGTGTTCATGGTGAGAAGAAAGAGTATGCAGTTGATGTAATCGGTGGTACAGAAGAAACAACCACAGGTGTTCACCGACTAAGAGCAATGGGAGATGCAGGAGACTTGCTTTACCCAGTATTAGCGGTAAACGATGCAATCACAAAGTGGGACTTTGACAATGTCTATGGGACAGGTCAATCAACATTGGACGGAATTATTAGAGCAACATCTGTATTGATTGCTGGAAAGACATTCGTTGTAGCAGGATATGGCCACTGTGGAAGTGGTCTAGCAATGCGTGCAAAGGGAATGGGTGCAAATGTAGTCATCACAGAGATTGACCCATTAGCAGCACTTAGAGCGGTAATGGATGGTTTCAGAGTAATGAAGATGGACGATGCAGCGGCGATTGGTGATATATTCTGTACTGCTACTGGAATGAAGGACATTATAGTTGAGAGACACTTTGCTTCAATGAAGGATGGTGCAATTATTTCAAACACAGGTCACTATGATTGTGAAATAAACATTGAAGGTTTGAAAAATCTTTCACAAAGTGTTAGAACCATTAGAAGCGAGAACCAAGAGTACATCTTAGCGGATGGACGTAAGATATACTTGCTTGCAGAAGGACGTTTAGTTAATCTAGCAGCAGCTGAAGGACATCCGTCAGAAGTAATGGACATGTCATTCGCTAACCAATATCTAGCATTATGCCGTCTTGCGGCAGAAGGTAAGGATATGGATCCAATTGTTTATGATATCACAAAGCAACAAGACATAGATGTTGCATCAACCAAACTTGCAACCCTTGGATTCACTATTGATGAATTAACTCAAGAGCAAATTGTTTACGCAACAGATTACACTGCTGGAACATGATTCGACATTCATCTTACCATATTGGTGAAGATGTATAGAATCAAAACTATTGCGGACACAGGGTAACTTTGTATCTAACGCTAGCGTTGTAAAGAGCCCACAACGGTAAAAGGGGTCGGAGCGAAGGTAGGTGCATGAGCGCCCGCCGCCTCTTCGCCGCAGTGCGGGACCTTGATCCACCAGGAGGTGGCGCAGAGCGTTCTTTGGCGGCCCTACTGAACGGTATTGCGGCGCCTGGACCAACGCTCGAAACCGCACCAGCGTTCGTGCCAATGTCACCCGCTGCGGATGCTCCAACGCATCCCGCGTGGACGGTGAGCGCGTTTGCAAGCCACGATCGAGGCGACCCAATCGGTTTGCTTGAGCCCGAAGTGGACTTCACCACCACAGATCTCCCCATCGAAGGCTTCTGGTCGAAGGTGGCCTGGGGCTTGCGGGAGCGAAAGGGCGAGCAAAGACGCAGAAAGTGGGCCCATGACCGGCACATCGGTCGGCGGAGCCCCCAGTTCGCCGCTCGTGTCGGTTCATGGCTGGACAAGCAGGAGCACGCAGGTGGCATTGGATTGACCCAACTAGAATGGGCGCCAGGAGCTGCAGAAGCGTTCACCGCCCGTGGCATGCCTTACGTCATGTTCGTTCGTGACGACACTGTGTTCCGCCTTGAGGAACGGTTTCGGCCCGTGATGGAGGGCGCAGCCCTCGTGTGTGCTGCTGGAGAAGGTTTGCTCACCGACATTCGATCCCGCTTTGCCATTCAACAAGGTCACAGCGTGCCGCTGCCTATCGATTTTGATGGACGCTTTGGGAGCATGGACGAAGTGAACGCCTTGCGGTCTGCCGAGCAGGCAAAGCGACCAGATGGAGCACCACCCACGATCGGCATCATGGTCGTTACCCCAGAGAAGGGGTTACGGATGTATCAACGCCTTCTGCCGAGGTTGCTTGAACGCTGGCCGGAGGCGGAAGTCCACATTGCAGGAGGCAGCGCGTACCCGCAGGAACTCGCTCATCACCCAAATGCGCGAGTGGTGGGTCACGTGGATGCTGCGACCTTCTTTGCCGGCATCGACCTCCATCTCATCCTCTTCGAGACGACCGGGTCATGGGGCCGGGTCATTGGCGAAGCAGGTTTGTTCGGGGTGCCAAGTGTGACGTCGGACGTGGGCTCGCAAAAGGAAGCCTTGGGCGAAGGAGGAATTCTGGTGGACGACGGCCATGACGCTTATGCTGTCATCGAAGCCTTGAGGGCCGTGTACGACGATCGTGAGCGCTACGGTGCATTGGCACGCGAACACACCCGAATGGTGGACCATCGACGTTCTGTGGCTGCCTTCCGTAGTGGGCTTGAGAGTCTGTTTGAAGGCCGTTGAGCAGGATCCTTGAGGGGATCGAGAATATTGCAAGGGGCGGGTATACACGGATAATTGGACCGCGTAATACATGGTTCCAGCGATACTATTTCTGAGGCGTTGATTGAAGAGGCTCAACGATTGATCAGCAAAAATGAGTGGGGTTCTGAATAAAGACATATCTTAGGGAGTTTTATTTCACACAAGCAACCATTATAGTTGAAAATTATGTCTTCCATATTGATTTGTTCGACTGCTGTGGACAATAATTATGATGAAGTCATTATCCAACACGAAGATTTGAGAATATCTCACGAGGAGATGTTAGGATAAGGTCCAATACAAGATACGAAACGGGCAGGGAATTTGTCGAAACCCAAAAGCACTAGTGGATATGCTCGAAATCAGTTGAACGATTCTCAGGAATTTGAATGGAATTATATATCGACATTGGCTGTAGTTTCGATGGTTCGAATGTATTTCTTATTCTTTGAGGACAAGACCGTGCAGTGGGATTGGCGGAGTTCAAGGCTGAAACGATCAACGCATTTGTGGCTGAAAACGGTATTGATACTGTAGTCGAATTGGGTTGCGGTGATGGAAACCAACTTGGATTGATGGATGTCCCACAGTATACTGGTTATGACATCTCTAAAACAGTTGTAGGAATGTGTGCAGAAAAGTACTCGGCTGATTCTTCAAAGAATTTTATTCACTATTTACCCGACCAATATGATGGTGAGGCGAAGGCGCAACTTTCACTCTCATTGGATATTATTTTCCACCTAGTGGAGGATGTAGTGTTTGAAACATACATGCACCATTTATTCCAGTTGGCGAGTGATTGGGTCATTGTCTATTCCAGTAACTCTGAGGATCCGCAATCAGAAGGGATTGAACACTGTAGGAATCGAAAATTCGTCGATTGGGTAGGCGCAAATATTTCCGGGTGGGAACTTGTGAACAAAATCGAAAACCGCTACCCTGAACGTTCGATTTCTGATTTCTATTTCTTCAAAAAATCGGCGTGATTTAAGCGGGCGTGCCCCTCGCTGAATCGATGGAATCTAGTCCACACCCCCAGTGCCTTTCACTCGTCTTTCAAGAAGGCACCACGTTTTGAATTGGATGGCCGGCGAGAATCTGCGTATTCGAGGATCATTCGGATTACGTGCCACGACTGATTTCGGACATCACTACATTCGGTTCATCCGAACAAAGAATGCGGGCTCTCATTACAACTAGGTCTGATGGATTAGTGAATATCGTGACCTCGCTTGAAGAATGTGAAGTGAGTGAGTTTTCGATACATCGTGGAATGATACCCGGGGCTACCTTGGAACACATACTGATGAGATGGAAGTGATTGCTGCAAAACTCGTGGGAAGGAAGGTGTGTTGGGCGTCAAGGTGCTCGATGCAGGATTTGGTGGAAACCTGTTAGTATGCGCAAAGGATGGTGTCGGTATGAGGCTTGAGGCAGTTGAACATACGCCTGGTGTAGGCCTAAGTTGAAAGAATTTGATTAGAGGATTGTATCGTAAATATCCAGTAGTTGTCCGCGGATAGCTGCTTTCGTATATCTCGCTTCGACGCCGTCCCGCATTGATTGGGTGTCCCAATCCATGCTGATCATATTGCGCATTGCTTCTGTTAAACCGTCGACATCATCGACGTCGACTAGTGTGCCATCTTCGCTTCGGATGATGTCGTTTGGTCCACCGCAGCGAGTTGCGATGACAGGTCTACCGGTGGAAAGCGCTTCGACCAAGACTATGCCAAATGTTTCGTATCGACTCGGGTGAACGAAAGCATCGATATCTTGAAAAAACCCACATGCTTTTTCACGAGGGATTGCGCCAACAAACTCCACTCGATCATTGATTCTGTGTGTGGTGGTAAGTTGTTCCAACTGTTTCCGAAGTGGGCCGCCACCAGCTAACAAGAGTTTGGAGTTCGGAACTTCTTTGAAGGCTTGAAGCAACGTAGTATGGCCCTTGTCTTCAACCAAATTGGCCATATATCCAAAGGTGAATATTTCATTCTTGGGCAAAGGTGTGAAAGGGAATTTTTCAGGGTCGATCATGTTTGGTACTGTGGTGAATTCTGAGGCATGAATACTGAGAATTCTTTCTAAATCGTTTGCCAATGTGCTGCTTACCGATAGTAGTCGGTTGGCTGATTTCAATGCAAACGCTGCGGTCTTTCGCTCCCTCGGTCCGACGATTCCTCTAGCGAATATGCTCGCACTGACCGTCACAACATATGGGATTTTTTCTCTTTCAGCGATTGCTTTCGCAAGGATTGCCCCCCACATTGTACATTTAGCGTGAATGATGTCAGGGGGCCCATTGATCTCTTTGTACGCATCATACATCTTCAGTGCCAACTTCTCTCGAGCGCGGACAGCTGATCTGTAGATTGGAGGGATTCTATGGAACGGCCCGGGTTGGAATAATCGTTTACTGGCGCGGACGACTGTGATGTTATTTTCTCCGGTAATTGTAATCGGTTCTATTGGACCTTTCAGCCAAGTTGCAGATGGGAGGTCGTGAAATCTCGCATGAAGAACTCCGACTTTGTGACCGACTTCTGCAAACATCTCTGCCTGCTCTTTGAAGAAGGTGCCCAAAAGCGGGGCATCTGAACTCGGATACCACGAGGGGATGAAGAGGATATGTCGTTCAGTCAACTCCATCACCCCTCATCGCTCAACCTCAGGCGGTCATTACCTTTGTAGATTTTAGTCTTCCAATTTGGATAGAATATATCGTCATCGGCAACATTGTGAGGGCGAGAAAAAGACGGAGCGTTTTGAATCCACCACTGTATCTTAGTATGCGGGCCGAGATTTTCGGCCAGATGGATTTCCAAACCTCGTTTCTTCAGCCGTTTCAAGGCCTTGGTCGGACGCAATACATCCTCTACGTCCAAATAGAGCATGAATCGTGAGGGGGGAACCGTCCCCTTTGCAATTGTCTCGATGACGATGTGGGCATGTTTCAAGCGTTGACCGTAGGTTGTCATTGAGACTGTAGGGCCTGCTGGGTTGAGGATGGTGGATGAAGTGTAACGGTTTCTCAATCCGAGACGAAGAGATCTAAATCGCAGCCGAATGTTGGCAAGAATATTTCGGAGATATGATTTCACATTGGGGACTCTCATGCACTTTACCAACGTCGTTGATTGAGGGCCAATTAGCGTATTCTTAATCCTTTTCCAACCACGGTTGTTCTTTTCCAATTACAACCCACTTATCACCTTCCCAAACTTGGGTGTTATCTGGGCTGATAATTCTTTCAGATATATTTAATCCATTACGATTAACCTTGCAAATTAATCGTATGAAAATATCTAACAGTCATAATTCAAATGCTAAACACAAGGGTTTCTCCATAACACCCTAAAACACGTGTCTATTCACAAGGGGTTGCAGTCCCCCCTTCACAACGGTAGCGACGAATAGCACTGACTGCGAACCCTTGCAAACACTAATTTTGTTCACATGGGTTTGAGCATAGACCCTTGTAAATATATGTAAACACTTTGATTTCTCAGTTAATGCATTGGTATAAACACAAATACTACAATAAAAATACAAAGTATTCCAATGATAGTATTGAAAATCATTCCAATTGTTGATTTCGAATTTGATTGGCCTATAGACAATTCCCAATCTGATTTGCCTTTGGAGTATGAAGCATCCAAGAAGCAGGCTATGGCAAAGAAAGAAAGGCACAATATGTTTCCCCATCTAAAATCATCTACAGAATAATTACTGAGTGCTGAACTCACATAAATAATTAATAATATAAGTCCGATTCCACTTGCAAAAAAAGAAAAAATTCGTAGATTAACTATCGGACTATATTTTAGATTAATAGGTTCTATTTGTTGTTGTGAAATTATTGGGCTCTCATTTTGTATTTCAGATACAGTTTCAGAAACATGGCCAACAAATAGAGGTTTTGGCTGACCATGAGGGCCAACTTCTTTGGACATATCTTTTCCTCATTTTGCTAGTATATAGTCAATCTTCCGGACATTCGGCATAGTGAGATTTCAGCCTATACACGAGGGGACCCCTTGTATTCAAGATTCTTCGAAGTTGCACCAAGAAGGAAATACAGTCCTAAATACGATCTAGAGTACAATAATTATGAGACACAAAATATCAAGTAATTGTTCTTTCTCGAAGTGTTATGCAGCCATCAATAAATCTACCATTTACAAATATTGAAACAATCCCAGGCCGAACAATCGTTCAATCCTTGGGTGTTGTTACTGGTTCCACGGTTCGGGCAAAAAACGTCTTCAAAGACATTGGCGCTGGTTTGAAAAACATTGTAGGGGGAGAATTGAAGGCATATACCGAACTTTTACAAGAATCTCGGAATGAGGCACTGTACCGTATGTTGTTCGATGCTCAAGCACGCGGCGCCAACGCGGTAGTCAATGTTAGATTTGCGACATCTTCAGTAGCCGGTGGTGCTGCTGAGTTGCTAGCATATGGCACTGCAGTTATCATACAATGAGGGATATGTAGATGAGCGACTCAATTTTTTTCCTTCTATATTTTGCCTTATCACTATCTCCTTGGATAGTAAGCCTGATTGGCACGTTACTTTACCAGACTGCCAAGAAGGATACATTGCTCCAACGAGAAAAAGCGCATTATGTATTAAACGGAGACAATTTAAGTACCTTGAGCAAACCATTGTTTGGAAGAGAAGTGAAGGAATTTCAGATGGTGATGACAAGTGTTGTCATGTCGCCGAGTTGGATTCAAATCACCATCGGCAGAATTATTGCGATATTCGGTGGGCAAATCAACGTCTTCACCAAAATAATTGACTGGGCACGCCGTGAAGCAAAACAACGGCTTAGAGAAGATATCTTGGAAGCAGGATTCGACGAAGTCATCAATCTGCGATTGGAAACAGCGACTATCACTCGAGCACGCGGTGGCAAGGACAAAACATCAGGCATTGAAATCGTTGCTTACGGTACCGCCATCAAATATTGAGCGAAACAAAAACACATTAAAGATTCATATCAATTCTCAGGATGGTGTCATCATATTCATCCTGTAAATAAGTGTATTACATGTATATTCAAGGGTCTATCCTCAAACCCATGTGTGCAATATTTGTGAATCTGTGTGCTCTTAGTGGGTGCTATTCGTCGCTAGCGTCGTGAAGGACGCACTGAAATCCCTTGTGAACAGGCAAATTGTGTACAAGGGTGTTAACATAACCCCTCGTGAACATAAGCAAACCACTTATGCACTTTTGTGAAAAGCTTAGATCTCAATTCGACTCCTAATGTAATCTTGAGTTGCATTCTAAGTGTATGGGGCTTCGATTAAACGAATCCAATTGCTTTGCAAGCCACTCTCTTTTTCACATTACGCATGTGAGTTCATTCACGTATGTTCTATTTCGTAAGATGGGATAAATTAGAGTAAACAGGTCAATTCCTATTCTCTGCCGTTGTTGATTCATTACCAACAATCTTGTCATTAATCTCACCAACACCTAACTTTATGATGGTTACCTCTACTTTGCAATTGCTATCGCAAAGGTCAAGAGAATCTCCTTCGGAGATTATGATTGACTCTCTTTTATTCCAATATTTGTCCTCATCTGTGCTATATGTGCATTCTGCAGTAGAGTCATCTGCATAGCATAAGTAAGATGGGCCACCATCAACTACAATGGAGATTTCTAGTAGAGCCCAGTTTAGTTCATTGCATCCCCCCCCGGATATCTGGACACGTACCAATGCATCTCCAGTTGCGTTGGACATTACTCCTGCAGCATCTCCGTCTTCGAAGGAGTAAGGACCTACGCATCCATATTCTTCGTAATCGTCAGTCATGGAATCATTAAGGAAATAACCTCCAGTTCCAACAAGCCCAAGAATCAATATCGAGGCGATAAAGATTTTTTTCCGTGAACCTTTCCCATCGAGTTTAGAACCAAGTGAGGATTCAAGACCATCAGTCGACAAACCAATTAAATTTTGTACAGATGGTTGTGGAATGCTGTCTGCATCAGGGGAAATAAACAATGAAGGGTTGAGTATAGGATCTTGAAATTCTGGAAAGTATTGCTTTGTATATTGTGAAGCAGCCATTGGAGGATAGCCTTGCTGAATCAATTGGCGATAGTATTTCATGTCCTCCATAGAGATTCATCTTAAGGCCCCTATATGTGATTGTTGCCGGCATATTCTACAATTCCAGTATGTGCGAGAGGATAGTTTCGATGAGGAGTATACACGAGGGGTCCCCTCGTATTCGTATAGGAACACAACGGTACCATTGTAGACGCATGCGTACACAAGGGTTCAATTTATGCATAATTTAAATCTCAGATGGCACAACTTTATGGCATAATATTCAATACAATTTTGGTTGTTGCTGAATGAGTTTATCAGTTGTGGAGTGCGTATTTACTACATGGGGTGGAAAATTGGAACGGATAGAAAACCCAAGAGAACCTCTACAATGGAAAACAGGCAATGGATTGATTTTGATCCTTCTTGGTTCATAGAGAATCTTCCGGAAGGTCGGTTTTTCAAAGGTGTGGACAAATTGGGGATAAGTATTTTACAAGACTTATACGATTACAAAAGGGATCATGTAAACATGTTCACGGACCCTACGCTTTTATTTGACTCAAAAAGGTATGATGATTACGAAGTGATTCTGATACAAAGTGTCGTAGGCAATACCTTCTCAGATCTCAAAGCATATGTGGAATTCTATCTGAGGCTTCAGAATCCTCTAGAGGTTTCGGCTATTGTTGAATATTGCTGCATTATTCCCGACGCTCCTAATGGGATTGATGTTGATATCTGGAATCAGAGTATCGGTATTATTGGCGTTAGTTTAGGGTTGAAAAAGGTGACATGGAGTGATGGTTTAGTTATTGATGAGATGGCCCATGTTTCAGGTCTTAGTTTCGGTGGTTGGTATGAAACCAAGGATTTGTTCTTTTCACGAATCATGGATGCCATTGGCTTAGATTCAGATAAGTTCAATACTCTCAATGTAGAAGAAATAAAACAGATGTTGGAAGATAAGTTTGAAGGACTTAAACTTGAAGATATCGATTATATTTTAATGGAATTTTAATCCGATTTACCGAAAATAAGAAAGAACATTATGTTCTTATTAGAGTATTATTGAGATTGAACTATAATCAATGATTTTGAGGAATCACTCTTCTTCAAACTGCTCTAATTGTTCATCTTCGTACTCTTCATCAATGTAGCCCATCTCATCTAGATGAGAATCAAAGTCTGGAAGTTGGGGTTTCCAGCCTTGAGGTAATTTCTTTCCAGAATCAATGATTTTTATCATTCTCTCTTGCCATGCAATTGGTTTTCTCTGCATAATGTATAGGTAAAGAACAGATAATCGCATCTCCTCATCAATTACCGTAAATCCACTCGATGCTTCAAAATTCATAGCCCTTAGTAAATTATAAGCAGGCTTATTTAACATCCCAGTCCATCGTTTTGCCAGCCTCATTCCAAATAGTACAGTTGCAAATATCACTATTGAAGTTAAACAAAATCCGTAATATCCTTCACCAAATACCTTGTCGCTTAATACGATTTCAAGTAAAAGAAATGGCATGGTAGCCATCATGAAAATGAATGTTTCAGAAACTGGAGGTTTTCTCATTTTACTAGTGATTGCACCCCAACCGTCGTGATTTTCTTCCCACGGATAAAAATAAGTTCCCGAGGTGCCTTCCGCAGCAGCCTTTACCAAGTTCATCAAATAGTATAATTTTCCAGTTTGAGATGTTGCAATCTCCATATTGTTTTCAACAATAGTTTTCAACCTAGTATCAGCTTCACCATATAATCCCATATCGGTTAGAATAGTCGCTTGTTCTACAATGGGTGTAATTTCATCTGGTGCATGATGTCTACAGTCTTGCCACCATTGTAATGAATCATCAAGTAATCCAAGGTTATCTGAAAGAAGTTGTCCGCCTCGAACCCACATCTGAAGTAAAATTGGGTCTAATTCTAAGGCTTTACGGCATCCATTAAGTGATTTTGCAGCCTGAGAGAGTGTTGGATTTTTAGTTTCACCTGCAAGTGCAGAATCAGAATATAATACCCATGCATCAACATGTTCAGGGTCTAATTTTGTAGCAGCTTTCGCTTGGTCGAAGGCTAATTC
>Ga0307994_1002270_pt1 | contig 10885 bp, 5 predicted proteins | sample EllFjometagen261_FD_203171 | JGI IMG/M metagenome (GOLD analysis project Ga0307994, IMG submission 203171) | Marine microbial communities from Ellis Fjord, Antarctic Ocean - #261 | ecosystem: Environmental > Aquatic > Marine > Unclassified | place: Southern Ocean | collected 2014-11-02
CCACGCGAATAAGATGGCGCTGTTCCTTCAGAATCAGGGGATTAGCGCGGCCTGTGTGACGGCTGAGACTCCTATGGATGAGCGCAAATACATTCTAGATGGGTTTGAGGAAGGCAGGGTCAGTGCGCTATGTAACGTAGCTGTGTTGACTGAGGGATGGGACGCGCCTCGTACCGACTGCATCGCATTGCTTAGACCTACCAAGTCGCTTGGCTTGTACGTTCAGATATGTGGCAGGGGTATGCGACCCTGGCCAAACAAGGATGATTGTCTTCTCTTGGACTACGGTGGAAACATGGGCCGTCATGGCTGCATCGATGTCGCTAGACCTGAGCGTAACAAGAAAGATGATGAAGCTACTGATGAAGAAAAAATCTGGATATGTGATGAGTGTCTGTCGGTCAATGACATAGATGATAAGAAATGCAGGGAGTGCGAAGCACTCAAGCCACTGCCAGTGACAGGTGGTGAATACGGTGTTGATTATGGCTTGAAGGAGGAGCAAGGGGCATCTGAAACAACCATAGCTGCAGAAGGTAATGTGCTGTCGGATGAGTTGGGTGAAGCTGCCATCATTGAAGTGCAAGAGATAGTAGAGTGTGTTCGCGCTGAAAGGGCTGTATCAAAGAACGGTAATGACTACCTGAAGATCATGTTTAAGACTGAGGAAAACTACTGGCCTAGATCTACCGCACTCATGATGACCATGAAGGGTAAGCCTAGGGAGGTAGCTGAAAAGAAATGGAGGATTATGTCGAGAGGTTTTGATCTTCCGTACAGCATTGAGTCAGCGGTTCACATGGTGGACAACGGAGCACTGCTTGAAATAAAGAAAGTTAACCTAAGAAAAGAGGGGAGGTACTGGAATGTCATCGGAGTTACTTTTTGAAGAGATGGATAAGCGAATAGCTGAAGACAACGATAGGTTCAGGGGTCACATGGGGATGAGTGTGATCGGTGGTGATGATGAGCGAAAGATATGGATGGACTTTCGCTGGTGTTTACCATCTTCATTTGAGGGCAGGATGCTCAGGTTGTTTGACCTGGGAAATCACATCGAGGACCAACTGGTTCACTTCATCAAGAAGACTGATGTGTTCGATGTCTCTGCAGTCGATGGTAACGGTGATCAGTACCGCGCATCCTACCTAGGAGGCCACTTCGGCGGGAGTTGTGATGGCTTTGTTAAGCGAGTGATTGATGAAGACCCAGAACAGGTGCTTGTCTTTGAGGCTAAGTCAGCCAACAACACTAGGTTTAATGCGCTTGTTAAGCTGGGAGATTATCAGGCATGGTCTAAGACATATCAGTGGCAGATACATTGCTACATGGGGTGCTTTGATCTGAAGAAGACCATGGTTGTTGTCATGAATAAGAACAACAGCCAGATCTATTCAGAGATCATCGACTTCAATCCAGAGATATGGGAGCAGGCTCAAGAGAAAGCTAAGAAGATCATCTCTTCTGACAAGCCCGGTGCTGGGTTGAACGAGACTGATTGGCGGTTGAAGAATGAGACTGAGCAGTACAGGAGTACTTACCTCGGACATCGCTTACCACCGTCAGTTAACTGCAGGAACTGTGACTCCTGTGAGCCTGATATGGAAAGCGATAAGGCAGCATGGCACTGCAGTAGATTCAGTAAAGACCTGACCCTCGATGAGCAGAAGCAGGGATGTCGGGATCATCGATGGAATCCCAACCTTGTTAGGGCAGATCTCATCGAGGAGGAATGTACTGATGATGTCATGGCGTACCGTGCTGGTATCTTTACGTTCTACAATGTCACGGCAGATAAGCTGGGTGATAAGCATTTCAGCAGCCCTGAGATGCGTGAGCTATCCAAGATAGACTATATGTTTACCGGGATATCTGACATGGAGAAACTAAGAAACTTCTTTGACGGGGAGTTCGATAACCTAGAGAAGGTACAAGTTATGGACGAGGATAATACTCCGTTCTAGGTAACTCTCTTGGATCAACAATGATCTGGATAACGAGCCCTGGATACAGGGCTTCGACTAACTTCTTCTTCAACGAGAACACTGCCGTTATAATCCCCTTGGTGTCCTCTACAATTACATCTTCCCCGCACTTATACCTGAAGTCAGATATATATTTGCAGATCCTCTTGCCCTCTACAACGCACTCGTATGGTATCTGTACCTCAAGGTCATAGATGTAGCCTTGATCTTCCATACCTTTCAGGATTTTGTACCTAGCACCCTCAAGCTTAGAGTCGAAGACGATGCCATCGTACTCAACCTTCTTTGCAAAGTACTTACTCTTACGCTTACGTTGAGGGATCAATTAGATTCCTGTTAGTTTATCTATCTCCGCCTGCCTTAGCGCGGCAATTCCAGGAGAAGCAAGAGGTGGACTTGCTGTTGTTTCTGGCATTTGAATCTCAGTCGGCATTGCTTGTCTTTGTCTAACAATTTCTTCTATTTCACGATTTCTTTCTTCTCTTTGCCTTTGTTTTCCCATAGGCAAAAAGTCTTTTCCAAATTCTTTGCTGTATGATTTTCCTAACGCTCCGAAGTCAAGCTTGTTGCCAACCTTATCACTTTTAGATTCCATAACTAAATCTATTGTTTCATCAGAAGGAAAAAATGGTTTAAATTTACCAGCCATAACCATGTCTAGGTTGGGAGTCTTTGCCTCTTTTAAAGCTCTGTATATTTCAGACTCTGAAAGACCTAAAGTTCTAGCGTCTTCAATCGCCATGTATAAATCTCGCAATCCTTTAAACCTTTGCTCATTAGAAGAGATGTATGCTTTAGTTGTTGCCTCTGGGCTAACATTAGATTTAGACTTTGCTATTCTGTTAAATATTCCAGATGCCTCTCTAACTAAATTTCCTGCCTCGTACCCCCTGTACATTAATGCTCTTTCTGTTCTTGGTTTAATTGACTTTAATCCAGTTAAAGCTTCTGCAAATTTACCAGCAGGATCTATGACGTATCCTTGTCGATTGACTCCATTGATTGGATCTATTAATCCTGCAGAAAGCCCTAAAGATTTAGTAAAATCTCCTACGTTTAAGCCAAGAGTAAAGTCTCCTACCTGAATGTCTTGTCCTGAAGTAGCTCCTTTAAATCTAACGGGTGAAATACCCGGTGTTAATCCATCTGCAAAGTGAGCGAACCCTTTTGAAATTCTTAAACCTAAAGGATCTGCTTCATTCCAAACATTTCTTCCGTACCTTGTCTGGTTTCTAATTATGTCACCAGCTTTTTCAGTAATAATTGATTCGCTTGTGAATGGAGAAAAAAATTCTTTTCCAGCGTCTACTGACGCATCAAACATTATTGAAGTTAATTCTTTCTCAGACTTAATTCCGTTATTAACTGCGTTATAAACTGCTCTGCCTGGTCTAGTTAAATAATCATAAGGATTAGTATAAGAAAAATTATACATCTCTGTTATGTTTCCATCTTTGTCTGTAGCTATAGGAATCAAGACAGAGTTTTTGTCGTAGTCAGCGGCAACAGATCTTGTGTATGCGTCTATTTGCTCTTGTTTCGACCCGGTCAAAGTTAATCCAGCAGTTACTAATCCTGCAGGCAAGGTAACATCAACAGTCATAGCGCCCATCAAGCGCCTCATACCAATGGCTCTTATTTCTGGAGACTCGCTGGCCAAGTCTCTAATGGCTCTTCCATAAATGTTACCGCTTGTTCTTAAAACTTCCGCAGGAAAAGCAATAAAGTTACCGAACGGCCACTGCCTAAGACGCTTAATAAACTCAGGAACTCTAGAATAATTAGGGACAGTATCTTTAACGATTGATGCAGATTCTTTTTTTAGAAACTCTAATGTTTTCATTTTTCCTGTTATTATTTCTGGCTTTCCATTTTTTATTACAGTCTCTGGAGGTAAAGCAGACATTTTTTTTAAATCAACTGGGCCATCTCCATATTTTAATATGTTCTCAGCGTCATAAGATTTTATATTAAAATTACTAGGAGCAATTCCTTTTGCAGCATCACCCATGCTATTTTTTAATGCTGACTTTAATCTACCAAGCTCCATCTCGTAACTGTATATCTTCCAGATATCATCAGATCCCTGATAAAGCTTTCCTGCAAATCTATTCTGAGTATTTTTTGCAATCTCTAAAGGGTTTATTTTTTTACCAAACAAACTAATGTCTGATTGGTATCCAAACTTTGAAGCATCACCCATAAGATCTTCAAATTCTCCAATCTTTGAGTTAGTGTTTACAATGCCCCTACGAACCATATCATCGTAGTAATCGTCAACATCTTTCTTTGTTGCGATCTTTTTTCCACTTGCTTTAAACTCAGCAGCTTTTCTTGAGAAGGCTATGTTGTCATTAATGTTTTGAAAAACAACTTGAGCAGAGTTAACTAAGTCTTCTCCGTTTCCAAAGTTGCCATTCTTAACAGCAAACAACGCAGCCGTGGTGGCATTTCTTATCTGAGTGATAGGACTGTACACAGTCTTGGCTATCTGGGACATGCCTTTCAAGCCTAAGAAAGTTGCATAAAGTTTGTTTACTTCGGCAAAATTAATGTAGCTAGGTATGTCGGTAAAAGCTCTAATATTTTCTGAGCTAACAAACTTTCCTGCAAGAGGCCCGTACCTCATAATGCTTTCGTCAGTAAGAGATTGAGTCCCATCTTTATTTATTTTTACATTTCCAATTCTTTCAAAATTTCCCAATTTAATATCTGGTTTTTTATCAAAAAGAAACTGTTTGCCATTACCTTGTTTAATAAGATCATCGTTATAGGATTTAAGATTTTTGTAATAATTTGTTTGTTCAATAAGATTGCTCATCTTATTAACAGTTTCAGAAACTTTAAATTGAAAACCTATCTTCTGTTCTTCAAGAGTTTGTTCTCTAATTTTTCCATAATTATTTTTAAAAGAGCCATTTTTTTGTTTTGTTCTTCCGATAACTCCATATATGTTTTTAGCAGATGAATACTCTCCTAAAAAATCTCTAACAGCAGGCATGTTATCTAAAGATTTATCTTTAAGTATTCCGCTTGTTATTCCTTGAAGCGTACTGTCATCAAACATATCTTTCGGCTTCATGTTAGGATTAGAAAATCCTCCGTCACTGCTAACCTTTTTATAAATTTGACTTAATATATTTTCAGCTTTTTCTCTGCTACCAGCCTTGGTGTTTGATAAAATAGTTTCTACAGCAGCTTCATATTTTGCTAATTTTTTTTCGTCAATTGCGCCTGACTTATTTTTTAAATTCATTGGGTCAAAGCTCTTATCTCGCCCAGCCCTGTATACAGTGCGGCCATAGAACTTCATGTTATCGTCTATAACCTTTTGCAAACCTTTCAGCATTTCCCCATCTAAGCCATCATCAAGGCTTTTAATAACACCTTCAGAAAGGCCATCAATATCAGTTCTTAATTTTTTAGCAGACTCAAACAAGCTAAGACCTTTGTCTTTTCCAAACAAGTTCTTAGTTCCGTAAATTTTATTTTTTATTTTTTTATTATCAACGTGTTTAAATAATTGGTCAGCTGATTTTAAAATGTTTTCGCCGTTAGACCTGACAGTTTCTCTAGATGATTTTCCTTTTGATGTGGCAAATACATAATCGTTTAGGCCATCTAATAATTTAGCTTGGTCGTAGTCGTTAAGTAGTCCATTCTTGTTAAGAGTTTCAAGCCCTTGGTTTAATTCTTCAATAGATCTTCTTGCTTGCTTATCACCAGCAGAAACACTTTGAATTTTTAAATGTCTTAAATTTTGAATATTATCATCTGGAAGACCGCCTTTATAAGAAACTCTTTCTCCAATATACTTCCCCGCTTTTGACTCTCTTATTTTATTTCTTGCGTTTCTTATGTTTTTAGATAAGAACGTAGGGTTTTCTAGAGAAGCCATAGGTCCAACATTATCTAAAAGATTTGCTCTTATACCTTCAGCAGCGGCTTTAACTGGACCTAGCTTTGCTATCTCATCTACTACTGGTCCTGCTCCTTTAGCTACCGCTTTAATAACTGCTGGACCACCAAGGAGTAAGGCGGTTCCTTCTGCTGCTACCTTAAATCTGTTGGCTAAGTTGGCTGCTGCAAGCTCAGACCCAAGAAGGTCTTCGGTATCTATTCTTTGAGTTGGTCCTCCATCAAAAAAATCTCCCAAGGTTTCTACATCAGGGGTGGTTGCTGCGACATCAGCAGCGGCGAATGCTCCAGCTTGCCCTAATTTGCCAAGGTTTTTTGCCGCCGCTAATTTAGCCGCGACTGTGCCAGGCGCAATAAACTGAGTTATAAATTTAACAGCATTGCCAGCGCCGGTCCTTGTGGTGGGGGTGATGGTTTCAAAAATGTCTCTGCTTGTTTCTGCAAGACCTGGGCCAGTGTCATCGCTATCTCTACTGGCGTAATCTATAAGCTCCAAGGGTAAAGATACCGTACCAGAAACAGCGTTTACAATACCAGCACCAACTCCTTTAAAAATATCTCCAAAGGTAGATACGTCTTCATCCTGTAATTGAGCAGCTTCTTGAGTCCTATCTATTTCTGGAAGGGGGTTATCCATAGAAATTTTAGATTGAACTGCAGATATTATCTCTTGATCTGATAATCCTTCTGGCCCTTCTATATCGTATATCTGACCATCTGCACTAGTTACTTCATAAGAAGCCATCGTTATGGAGTCCTAGCTGTTACTTTAAGCTTACTACTGTTAGTGGAAGAAGAAGGATCAGTAGTATTAGCCCCACCCTCAAGCAAATCATTTGTAAGTTTAATAGCCATATTCTTGGTATATTCTGTTCTAGATAAATCAGGCTGGCCAAGAGCCCTTAATTTAGCGTTCTTATCTTTAAAGTCTTCGTCATAAACTGTATTCCAATTTTCGTTTATACTTTTAACTGCTTCTTGTCGAGCTTCAAAAAGACCTGACGCAGTAATTGCCCCTGTTCTAGAGTTAGACCTTTTGAATAGAGTGTATTTATCCATTAGCTCTTCGTCAGACAGGTCGGGGAATCTAGATTCAAGATATTCAAACTCTTGCTGCATGTCGCTTCTTGATCTTGAATCGATAAGGGCTCTAGACTCTAAAACTTTAGCGTCTTGTAATTCTAATTGAGATAACGCTTCGTTATACACTGCTTGCCAACTTGAACCTAAAGGTATCCTAGTATTGTTTGCAACACGCTGTGCATTTTTTTCGTTTTCTGAAGTGCCGCCCATGCCATAGTAATCTTTAACAGCACCATAAGCGGTTTCTATAAACCCAGGTCTTTCTTCTGTGGTTTCGACTATCTCCTGAGTAGGATTATCCTTTTTTTCAATCTCCTGGAGTGCCTTAGGTGGCTCAGGTGGCCTAGATCTTAATATGTCTTCTCTGGATGGCACTTCTATGTTCATTGGGGTGTTTAACTCTTCGTAGAAAGTAGGATCTTCTACGTCTATACTAAAGCCTTCTCCAGTTGGGCGTTCTTCAAATGGCTCTGAAAGTCCCATAGCCTTTCCTGTGTCGCCATATACAAAATCACGATACTTATCCACTATTGTTTCTGGAACAGAATTAGCCGCATCAACAAATCTTGCGAGTCCTTGAGCTAGTGTACCTTGAGCGGTATTTTTTCTAAGGTCTTCTTTAAATTGTAACCTCTTTTGATAATTATCAAGATATACTTGTTGATCCTCATCACTAAGATTCAGAAATTTTTCTGGATCTAAGCTGTCATAAGTATCAAAAAAATCTTTATACTCATCTACAAATTCTTCTGCTACCACGCCTTCTTCATCGCTGCCATCTTTCAACCTCATGATGCCACCGTTAGCCATACCTTTAGGCTCATACCTGCCTGAGTCTGAATTAAACTCCATGTTATTAAGATAGTCTGTCAAAGAATCAAACCCTGATTCTTCTAAATCTTCTGCGGTAACAGTAGCTAACTCTTTATCGCCTCTTCTAAAAGTTTTGGCGTTTTTATCCCTAGCTGCTGCAATGCTTTCTTCTAAGTCTAATATACCTCCGCTTGGCGCAGCGTTGATCACAGCGTCTTGATCGGAGCCTAAGCTAGAAATGCCACCTTCATCATATTGAGGTGAGCTAGTAAAATTACCTGACGCTGCGTTTTCAATATCATCTATGTAATCATCCCCATAACTAGGAACGGTTTGATCATAGACTTTTGAATCAAGAGACTCTTCATATTTTTCTGGATTCCTAATACGATCTATTTCTTGACTTACAATATCTGGAATATCTCTAGCAATACTAGATATGTCTTGTCTTACTTGAGGATCTTGAGCCATGTCTACTGTAAAATCACCAGCTTGAAGAGCGCCAGATGCGGTGCCAGAAATAGCGGCAGGTTTGTTTGTAGCGTCCTTGAACTTTTCTATTTTGTTTATTTGTTTATATAGTCTTGCTCCCTTCAACCCCATAGCAGTTAGTCTTGCAAGTACATTTGCACCTGGCACAAGAGCTAAGGCTAAGGAGGCCTGATCTATAGGGTCGTTAGGGTCAAAAAGAAATTTTCCAACATCTCTTAAATTAACACCTGATCCTTCAGGTGTTTCGTCAAAAGAAAAAAACCCCCCTCCTTCAGACATATTAACAGGAGCAACGCCAGCCATTATTCCACCACCAGCACGTTGCTGTGGGTTCTGAAACATTGGCCTACTATAAATGTTGTTCATTATGTCTTTACTCCCTCCACTACCGATCTTTTAAATAAATTTTATAAAGTTATATGAAGTTTTCAAAAAAACTTATGAAATCTCTAGCTCTATCTCCATTGTTTCTTTCTTCAAAAGCAGGGTTGCTTATCTGTCCTGTATTATATCCGGTTTTATACTGAGGCAAGAATGGAGCTAAACCGCCAAGAACTTGTTGTCCTCTTTGGAATCTCATGTATGGCTCATCTGCCATTTGGGTAGCTGCGTCATATTGATAACCAAGCGCCCTGTCTTGGATGTCTCTTCCTTGACCGCCAAGACGATTCATGGTTCCAATCTGGTCATTCAACATGTTAAAGCCTTGTTGTCCCAGCCCAGCAATACCTTGAGCAGCACTCCTTCTTCCTGCCTGCATGTTATTAAAGCCAGACATAGAGTTAGTCATAGCATCATTGTAGCCCTTGTAGGCTAGGTCTGACCCAACCTGAGCTTGTCTATCGCCAACGCCTCTTCTTATCTCAGCTTCCTGTACCGCGCCTCTTGACCCGCCAAACGCGCCTGCCGTAACTTGATCTGCTCTAGCGTCCCTTCTTTGCGTATCACCTTGCCTTTGTATTGCCTGCATCTGAGGGTCAATAACAGCGTTCTGATAAGGGTTCATAAAGGACTGAGCCATCTGAGGGTTGTACCCCATCGCGCCCTGCTGGTAATACTGTTGAGCCTGATTCAACTGAGGTGCAAATCCACCTAGACCACCCGCCGCATTTCGGGCTTGTTGCTCCATGCCAGAAAGACCAGCGACCTGCCTCATAGGAATTGGCTGCGCTTGGCTCATTATTCCGTTAGGGCCAAAATAAGAAGCCAGCATATCTCTACTAGCTTTTTCTACTGCTGGGTCTTGAAAATTTTGAGTTGCAGTAGGTTGAATTATTTGCTCACTCATAGTAGTTGTCATTAGCTCATCCTCGCTGCTTTTTCACCTGCTTGTTGGAGAGCATACATTGTTCTTGCTCCTTCGCGTCTTTGGTCTATTTTACTTTTAGGTTTTTTCTTACCTATTAAATTACCAATACCTCTGACGGCTGCTGCGTTAACAACAAACTCTCCATCAGAAAGCATGGCCGGTATATCGTCTGACTTTTCTGTGCCCGGACCTTCGATCTGGCCGTTCATCCTAGGGTGAAGAGAAGATAACCCTCCTTCCGCAAAGAATGGCTTTTCTCTATCTTTAACCACATTATAATTAGCATACTCCTGACCCGGTACACTTCTATACTGCGTATTGAAATTTCTTTCCTCTCCTTCGGGAACAAATGATTTGCTGTTGTAGTAACGACTATCTATTTGCTGCAACGGACTAGGAGCAAATTTCATAAAGTTAGTTTTGTCATTAAAGACTTGAAGACTTGCTGCCTTGCTGGCCTCGTCTAAGTCAGTCAGTTTTCTGCTTGGACCTTGCCCCATGTTGCCGCCAAAAATTAAACCCAGAAGACTTAATATTGCTTTAGGAATGCTGACTCCTTTAGCCTGAAGACCTTCAGCGTGTGCTTTTGCTTTCGCTTGTTGCTCTGGAGTTAATCCTTCTGTGCTTCCTGTCTTAACAACATGATTGTAAATTTCTTCTCCAGTTTTTAACTCTGGATATTTACCAGATCCAGGAGGCTTTTCACTGGGAGGCTTGTCCTCACCAGAAGGAGGCTCGTCCTTATCAGGAGGGGTTTCACCAGGCTCAGGCTTCTTACCACCGGCAGCAGTGGCTAATCCAACAACCTTGCCAAGAACTAATAAAGTTAAGCCTAATGCTCCAAGACCGGCCCAATCAAAAGGTACGCCTGTGGCAAGCCATGCTCGAGCCCTAGCCAGCATAGATTTCTTTTGCTCTGGGGTTTCTGTTCCTGCATTTACAGCTTCTTCTAACTCACCTTCGCCATCACCGGGCTGTTCGCCATCACCGGGCTGTTCGCCACCACCGGGCTGTTCGCCACCACCGGGCTGTTCATCGCCACCGGGAGGAGCACCATCACCGGGCTGTTCGCCACCACTCGGATTTGGATCTACCATGCAAAATTCAGGCACCGATACGCCACCACCACCACCACCACCAGTTTTAATCATCCCTTCAGGACACATTCCACTTGCATCTGGCAAAACTAAGTTGCCAATAACACCATCTCTCTGTGGTGCAGTGCTAGTGTCGGGTCGCTCAGGCTCTATAGTAACTTCAGACCCTGGTATTTCTTCTACTCTTG
>Ga0307994_1002271_pt1 | contig 10878 bp, 9 predicted proteins | sample EllFjometagen261_FD_203171 | JGI IMG/M metagenome (GOLD analysis project Ga0307994, IMG submission 203171) | Marine microbial communities from Ellis Fjord, Antarctic Ocean - #261 | ecosystem: Environmental > Aquatic > Marine > Unclassified | place: Southern Ocean | collected 2014-11-02
ATGTCTAGCCTTGATTCCACAAGATGGAGTTGAGATAATAGACTATATTAATAATCCACTGACCAAGGTTGAACTTACAGCATTAATCAAGAAAATAGGTATAGCACCTATGGAACTAGTGCGTAAAAGCGAAGCCATTTGGAAAGAAAACTACAAAGGCAAAGACCTAAGCGATAGCCAAATCATAGATGCTATGGTGGCTAACCCAAAGCTTATAGAACGCCCAATAGTAGAAACTGAAGACAAAGCTATGGTCTGCAGACCTCCAGAATTGGTGCTGGAGATGCTTAATTAGAACTAACCTTAAGGCAGGCTAAAACCTGATGCAGATATAAAACCAATAAACTAGGTAATGAATCTTGAGCACCATCGGGGTAGTGCAAAGCTGCTATTTCCTAACTTCCACTTGATGCGGGTAGGGTATCTCGATATTATTATCGTCTAGAGCTTTTTTAATAGCCTCATTAGCTAAAAAGCACACATCCTAATACTCCCCTGATTTGGCATATGGTCTTACAACTAAATCCACTAAACTATCCCAAAACCAATAATCCCAACAAACGGAGCTACCTTTGGCAAGTATGTTTCTCCTAATTCTGTGAGATAATTTACCCAGTAATCTATATTCTCCACCTCAGTTACCGTTTCTCGTACTATTTTATCTATTGGCATAATATTATGCAAGATTAACAAAAATCAGATAAAAAGGTCGGCCGAAAACCCAAGTTTACAAATAGCGAATTATCTTCGCCCTTAGCTTATATCATGAAGATATCATACAACTGGTTAAAACGATTCATCAACTTAGAATTACCTTTAGAAGAAATTTGTGAAAAACTAACTATGAGTGGGTTAGAGGTGGAGCATATTCTGAAAACTGAATCTATAAAAGGAGGACTTAAGAGTCTAGTAGTAGGACACGTACTCACCATAGAAAAGCACCCAGGGGCAGACAAGCTGAATAAGACTACCGTAGACATAGGAAATGGCACAATACTAAACATTGTGTGCGGAGCTCCTAATGTAGATGCCGGGCAAAAAGTAATAGTAGCTCCTGTGGGTACTGTGCTTTACTCTGACGAAGGAAGTTTTGAGATAAAAAAAGCTAAAATCCGTGGCGAAGCATCTGAAGGGATGATATGCGGTGAAGATGAAATAGGACTGGGTTCAGATAAATCTGGCATAATGGTACTAGACAGTAGCCTTACTCCTGGTACTCCACTCACAGAAATATACGAAGTAGAAACAGATCACCAACTGGAGATAGCCATAATACCTAATAGAGGTGACGCTATCTCTCATATGGGCGTAGCTCGCGAACTACAAGCACTTACAGGTGAAAAGTACAGAAAACCAAGCATAGAAAGCATAGATGCTCGTGGGCAGATGCGAGTAGATGTAAGCATAGGAGATGCTAAGGCTACACCAAGATATAGTGGTATCACTATCACGGGTGTAGAAATAAAAGAATCACCAGATTGGCTTAAAAAGAGACTACAGTCAATAGATCTCAAACCTATAAATAATGTAGTGGACATCACCAATTTCATACAGCAAGAGATAGGTCAGCCACTTCATGCTTTTGACTACAGCAGATTATCTGGCAATAAAATAGTAGCCAGGTATGCAAAGCAGGGAGAGAAACTTACGACACTAGACGAGGTAGAACGAGAACTAACTGAAAAACATCTTATCATAGCAGATGCTGACAAACCACTTGCCCTAGCAGGTGTACTGGGGGGCATAGATTCTGGTGTGACTAGTAGTACTAGTACTATTTTTATAGAGAGTGCATACTTTAATCCTGCGGCTGTGCGTAAAACGGCTAAGAGCTTTGGGCTAAACACAGACTCTAGTTACAGATTTGAACGGGGTACAGACCCCGAGATGGTAAGCTTTGCTCTGACCAGAGCAGTAAACCTTATCTTAGAAGAAGCTGGTGGCGAAGTAGCTTCAGAGGTAGTAGATGTGTACCCAGAAATAATAGAGCCACTACAGATAGAAATAAAACTAGACGAGCTAAATAAATTCGTAGGACACGAGATCCCAGAAGATGATGCCCTTAGAATACTGCAGAGCCTAGAGATTAAAATAAAAGCAAATAACAATCGCAACTTATTTTTAGAAGTACCTCGCTACAGACCAGATGTAGAAAGACCGGTAGATATCTACGAAGAGATACTACGTGTATATGGTTTTGATAGTATTCCTATTCCACAGAAAGTAAACTACGTACCTTCTGTGATAGCCAAGAACTCACCTAACAAGATCAAAACCAAAGTAAGTGAATACCTAAGCAGCATAGGTTTTAATGAAATAATGAACAACTCACTGGTAGCAAGCAAGCTATACAGTGATGAACAACTGGCAGAAGCCGTATATATGCTCAATCCTTTGAGCCAAGACATGAACGTAATGCGAATGGAGCTGGTAAACTCAGCACTCAGTTCTGTAGCTTATAATGTGAATCGTAAAAATTCTAATCTCAAATTTTATGAGTTCGGAAAGACCTATTTCAAGAGAGATGGCAAGTACGTAGAACTAGAATCCTTACAACTTACCTTCTCAGGAAATAGACACCCAGAGCACTGGAGTACTAAGAGTGAGAAAGCTACGACAGACCAATTACTAGCTGTAGTTGCCCATGTTTTCAAGAAACTAAATATAGCACCGAAGCAACTGGATAAACTAGTGACAGTAAGTACCATCACCAAGCAACAGATGAAAGCTCATGGACTAAAACAAGACGCTATATCTGTACACGTAGACTGGGATGCTTGCTTACAACTAGCAAACAGTACTATAAAGCTACAAGAAATTCCAACATTCCCTGTAGTACGAAGAGACCTATCTCTAGTGCTAGACAAGGCCATAAGTTACAAAGAAGTAGAAAAAATAGCCAAACAAACACTGCAGCAAGTCCTTACAGACATACTCCTGTTTGACGTGTACGAAGGCAAACCACTAGCAGAAAACCAAAAATCTTTGGCAGTAGCATTCTTTTTATACAATCCCAAAAAGACGATGGAGGACAAAGAGATAGATGCATTAATGGTGAAATTAATCACTAACTTCGAATCTAACCTCAACGCTCTTATTAGAAAATAATGGAACTATTTGCTCGATTAGAAAACATAGAATTTCACATTAAACAGCTAAAAAGCAAGTGTACGATACTAGAAGATGCTAACGAGCAACTTAAGATAGAAAACAAGATTTTAAATCAAGAACTAGAAACTAAAACGCAAATATTACTAAATACTGAAGAAACAAATAAAATTAGTAAACTTGCAGAGAGTGCAGGCTCATCTACAGATTCATCTGAGTTTAAATCACAAATAGACCAGATAATTAAGGAGATAGACCAATGCTTGACGTTAATAAAACAATAAACCAAAACAACCAAACAGGCTACAATGTCTGAACAAGAGATATCCATAAAAGTAAATATATGTGATCGGTTTTATCCGCTACGCATCAAAACCTCCGAAGAAGGAGGCGTGCGTCGTGCGGCCAAAACAATAAATGAAAGGGCAAAATTCTATATCGATAACTTTTCGGTACAGGATAAGCAAGACGCTCTCTCTATGGTAGCCTTAGAATTTGCCTCTGAAGAGAAAGGAAGCAATAACCAAGACCTAGATTTAGAAAACATAAATGCTAAGCTTAAAGAACTAGAGCATTTGCTCGATATTTAAAATAAGAATACGGATAATCACTTCTTCACACGTTTAGTCATTTTTTTAAACACTAAAAAAGAAAAAGAAAAATGATGACCACAATTATAGCAGCCATAGTAGCACTACTCGTAGGAGGAGGCGTAGCATGGGTAATCGCTAGCAAAAACACAAGTACCAAAGCTATAGAAACTGAAGCTAAGGCTGAGTCTATACTGGCCAATGCACAATCTAAAGCAGAATCTATTAAATCTAAAGCGGACTCTTATAAGAGAGAGCGTGAGTTAGAAGCAAAAGAGAAATTTCACAAGCTTAAAAATGATCACAATCAGTCTACCAGAGATAAGGATAAGGAACTGGATGAGCGTTTTAATGATGTAAAAAGAAAAGAGCAAAGCCTAGATGCCAAAATATCTCATAACACTCAAAAAGAAAAAGAGCTAGACGAGGTTAAGAAAAATCTAAATAGCCAAGTAGATATAGTAAAGTTAAAACAAGAGGAGCTAAAAGATCAAATAAGTGCACAGATTTCTCAATTAGAAAAAATAGCTGGATTGAGTAAGGAAGACGCTAAAACTCAAATGATAGAAGCTGTAGCCAAAGATGCTCGTACTGAAGCACTAAGCCAGCAAAAACTAATAATAGAAGAAGCGAAGCTATCTGCTAATAAAGATGCTAAGCGAATGATTCTTCAAACGATACAGCGTACAGCAGCAGAACAAGCTATTGAGAACTCGGTTACTGTATTCAATATAGATAATGACGACATAAAAGGTCGCATAATCGGTAGAGAAGGTCGTAACATTAGAGCACTAGAAGCAGCTACAGGTATAGAAATAATAGTGGATGATACTCCAGAGGCAATTATTCTTTCTGGTTTTGACCCGGTGAGAAGAGAGATAGCTAGACTAGCACTCCACAGACTAGTAGCAGATGGTAGAATACACCCTGCACGTATAGAAGAAATAGTAGAGAAAACGAAGAAAGACGTAGAGCAAGAAATAAACGAGTACGGTGAAAAAACAGTAATCGATCTTGGTGTTAACGGACTGCACCCAGAGCTTATCCGTATGGTAGGTCGTATGAGATTCCGTTCTTCATACGGACAGAATCTACTAAAACACAGTAGAGAGGTAGCTAACCTCTGTGCTACTATGGCAGCAGAGTTTGGCTTAGATGCGAAGCGAGCTAAGAGAGCAGGACTACTACACGATATAGGTAAAGTGCCTGATAGTGATAGTGAAATGCCACACGCATTACTCGGTATGAAACTGTGCGAAAAGTTCGGAGAGCATCCAGAAGTATGTAATGCAGTAGGAGCTCACCACGATGAGATAGAAATGACTAACCTCTACTCTCCTATAGTGCAGGCTTGTGATGCTATAAGTGGATCTAGACCAGGAGCACGTAGAGAGGATAGTGAAAACTATATCAAACGATTACAAGACTTAGAAAAACTAGCACTTGGATTTGAAGGTGTAGAAAAATCATTTGCCATACAAGCAGGTAGAGAACTACGTGTAATAGTAGATAGCAACTCACTAGATGATAAGCAGGCAGACCTACTTTCATTTGATATCTCACAGAAGATAATGAAGGAAATGATCTACCCAGGACAAATCAAAATTACTGTAATACGTGAGCGTAGAGCGGTGAATTTTGCGAAGTAGAAACATAAGAATAAACACAATACCGAAAACGCAGCTTTTAATGAGAGCTGCGTTTTTTTGCTTTGTATAACAAAAGGCATTCTCTAAATTATCCATAAAACATTAGGTATTTCGCAAGCATATACCTACTATACCCATATAAGATGAAAGTACTAATGATAGGAGCCGGCAATATGGGATTAACCTTTGCCGAAGGAATGGTAGACTCCCCCCATATTAAGAATAAGCACCTACTTATCTATGACAAAAGTGAAGACGTAAGAAAACAACTCAAAGAGGACTCTAGGTTCTGTGTGTATGATGATATAACAAAGGCTGTAAAACACGCTCATATTATATTTTTAGCCGTAAAACCTTATCACTGCGAGGCCCTTTTTGAGGAGATAAAACCACTACTAAGCTCACAGCAAGTATTGGTGTCTCTAATGGCAGGAGTAACTCTAGACTACATAACAAGTGCCACCGGACTACAGAAGGTAGTGCGAGCCATGCCCAATCTACCGGCCAAGGTAAGCAAAGGGGTAACTGCTTTTACAGAGACTCCTGCGGTGACTAAAATAGAACAGATAGCTGTACGTAATTTATTGGATTCTACAGGTACTTCTATACACGTAGAAAATGAGGATTTCATCAATAAATCTACTGGGATCTCGGGTAGCGGTCCTGCCTACGTATTCTATTTTATGCAATCCATGTTAGACGCAGCATTGAAAATGGGATTCTCACAGCATGATTCTAAAGTATTGGTAAGCCAAACCTTCGAAGGAGCGGTAGAACTATTCAAAAACTCAGACCTAAAACCTGAAGGATGGATAGAAAAAGTAGCCTCTAAGGGTGGCACCACGCAAGCAGCTATAGACTCCATGGAAGATAACAATGTAAATACACTCATAAAAGATGCTGCTTATGCTGCGTTTCACAGAGCTATAGAGCTAGGTCAAGAAAACCAGTAATACCCTGGACTAATAATGTCTCCCTCAGCATATTCAAATAGAGTATAGAGCTTTACTAGCAAGGATAATCTTAGGTCTTCTAAGATTCTAATCAAACAGTAAATAGTATCATTGCACTTACCAAAACCTTTAAAAGTAACCAATGAACATAATTCTTAAAAACATAAAACAACTTATTGGAATCACAGAAAATTCTGATACTATAAAAAAAGGCAAAGCACAAGGTGAAGTAAAAACCTTGGAGAATGCTTATCTGATAGTTAGGAATAATATTATAGAGTCTTTTGGCCCTATGAGTGAGTGTCCAGAACTCAGTATGGACAGCCACGACTGTGCTGGCCGCTTAGTGCTGCCTATGTATGTGGATAGTCACACGCACTTAATATTTTCCGAAAGCAGAAGTGGAGAAATGAAAATGCGACTGCACGGCAAAAGCTATCAAGAAATAGCTGAAGCTGGCGGCGGTATACTCAATAGTGCTGCAAAACTGCACGCTATGAGCGAGCAGCAGCTCTATGAAGAAGCTCAGGAACGAATGGGAAACGTTATAAAGCAAGGAACTGGAGCCATAGAAATAAAAAGTGGATACGGACTTAACATAGAAGACGAAATGAAAATGCTGCGTGTGATACACGTATTGAAATCGCTCTCTCCTATTCCTATAAAAGCTACCTTCCTAGGTGCTCATGCATTGCCTACAGAATTTAAAAATAATAAGGATGCCTATATGTATCTTGTGACCAAAGAGATGTTACCTCGCATAGCAGGAGAAGGTTTGGCAGACTATATTGACATTTTTTGTGAGACAGGATACTTTAGTTTAGACGACCTAAAGCAAGTCATAGAAGCCGGAGATAAGCACGGGCTGAAAGCGAAGGTCCACGTGAATCAGTTTAGCTCTTTTGGTGCTGTGAAGATGGCTTGCGAAATGGGTGCACTATCTGTAGACCATCTGGAGATAATGAATGAAGACGACTACTCTGCGTTGGCTAGTTCCAATACCATAGCAACAGGATTACCTCTTTGTTCGCTGTTTCTAGATATCCCGTATACTCCAGGAAGACAGCTTATAGATAAAAATATTCCACTTGCCATAGCCAGCGATTTCAATCCTGGCTCCTCACCTAGCAGCAACTTAAACCTTGCTTTTGGACTAGCGTGTAGTCAAATGAAACTGACTCCGGAAGAAGCTTTTAATGCTTTGACTTATAATGCAGCTTTCGCTATGGAAGTACAAAACGAAGTAGGAAGTATACAAGTAGGCAAAAAAGCAAATCTAATAGTCACTAAACCTGCCAATGGATTAGAAGACATTCCCTATTGGTTTGGGGATAGTATGATAGGTAGTGTGGTAGTTTAGTACTCAAACTCTTACACCTTTTTTTTACATATAAGCTAAGCTTCAGTCTATTTCTTAGTACGCTCTAGCAGTACTTCCCTGCATGTAATACACGTAACTTCTATTAACTACCTGATTGCCTCCTGGCGTAGGATAGTTTCCTGAGAAGTACCAATCACCTAGATGATTAGGACATGAAGCGTGCAATCCTGCAATAGTTTGATAGACTATTTCTACTTTCGCTTTCATCCCTTCGGGAGTTACTAGTCTGCCTATCTCCGCTTCTATTTCCTTATCCGTATACCGATCATAAAGCATTTTGACTTTATTTTCCATTTCAGCTACAGGCTTCTCTAGCTCCGCTTTGCAAGATTCAAACACTACCTGCATAAACTGCTCATCTCCTTCTTTGGATAACAAACTTTTCACCGCTTGAAAAGCAATAAACTCATTCATACGGCTCATGTCTATACCGTAGCAATCAGGATACTTTATAATAGGTGCACTAGATGCTACAATTATTTTTTTAGGGCCTAGTCTGTCCAGTATACGAAGGATACTCTTTTTGAGTGTAGTACCACGCACTATACTATCATCTACTACTACTAAGGTATCCGTAGGTTTCACCACTTCATAAGTGACGTCGTATCCATTTCCTACTAGCTCATCTCTTCCTTCGTCTTGTGCTATGAATGTACGTATTTTAGCATCTTTCAGAAGCAACTTCTCTCTGCGTATTTTCACAGAAAGCAGTTTGTCTATTTCCGAGGCTTTGGCTACTCCACCTAGCTTTAATAACTGCTCACGCTTCCACTTGTCAAGATACTTATATACTCCATCTATAAGTCCATAGTAGGATGTAGCTGCAGTATTAGGTATGTATGAAAATACGGTAGATCTAATATCAAAATCAAGTCTCTTCAGTATTTCTCGAGATAATTTTCTTCCTAGTTGTTTTCGCTCCTCGTGTATCTTACCATCAGTTCCTCTAGAGAAATAGATTCGCTCAAAACTACATGATAAACGTTCTTGAGGTTCTAAGATTTGCTTCTCTTCAAAGCTCCCGTCTCTTTTAACGATAAGTGCATTCCCAGGTTTTACTTCCTTCAAATCTCCCATCTGCAGGTCAAAAGCTGTCTGTATAGCTGGTCGCTCACTTGCTACTACTATTACTTCATCATTAGACCAATAATAGTTAGGACGTATACCATTAGGATCTCGCATTACAAATGCATTTCCATCACCTATGAGCCCTACCATATTATACCCTCCGTCTACACTTTTAAACGAGTTTTTTAGTACATTTTCTATATCAAGATTGTTCTTTATATAATCTGCAGTAGCAAGGCTATCCATCCCATTATCTCTGCACTCCTTATATAACCTTTCATTTTCGTCATCTAAGAAATGGCCTATTTTTTCGAGCATAGTCACATTATCACTTATCTCCTTAGGATGCTGACCCAGTTCTATCAACTGCTGATACATCTCTTGCACATTGGTCACATTATAGTTTCCCGCTAGTACCAGGTTTCTACTCATCCAGTTATTCTGACGTAGAAATGGATGAATATTCTCTATACTATTCTTACCGTGTGTAGCGTATCTAAGATGCCCCAGCAATACTTCGCCAGCATAAGGATACTTCTTCTTGAGCCACTTGGTATCTTGAACTTTTTCTTGATCAAGACTTGCATATTTCTTGTTTACACGTTCAAAAAGCTTAGAAACTGCTCCAGTTCCTATAGCACGCTCACGAGCTATATATCTACTACCGTACTCCGGGTCAAGCTTTATGACTGCTAGCCCCGAACCGTCTTGCCCTCTATTCAACTGCTTGTTCATAAGCATCTGAAGTTTTTCTAGGCCATACAGTTCTGTTCCGTACTTTTCTTTGTAAAATTCTAGTGGTTTTCTTAGCCTGATAAAGGCTACTCCACACTCGTGTTTTATAGGATCGCTCATATGCTGAGATTGAGCAAACAAAGGTATATCTTTGAAACTTCAAAAGAACAACTGCCAGTGAAAATACTCATAATAAACGGCCCTAATTTAAATCTCCTTGGAACGCGAGAACCAAGCATATATGGAGACACCACTTTTGAGTCTTTCATAGAGCAAGTTAGAAACCAATTTTCAACACTACAAATAGACTACTTTCAAAGTAATGTAGAAGGTGAGTTAATAAACAAGCTACACGAGACTCAAGAGGAAAGGTATGAAGGGATAGTGCTCAATGCTGGCGGATACTCACATACTTCTGTAGCCTTGGCAGATGCTGTAGCTGCTATTAAAACACCTGTAGTGGGAGTGCACATTTCAAACATATATGCTCGCGAAAACGAAAGACATACAGAGCTACTTGCTCAATATTGTGTGGGAGGAATTTACGGTTTAGGAATGAAGGGTTACGAACTTGCTATACAGCATTTCTTAGCTCACTAAACTTCTTTTTACCTGCAGCAAAATACTGCCACACGATAGATTTAGAATAAAGCGTAACGGGAGTATCTCCTAGCTTTTTCACAGCTTTTCTTTTCTTTAGCACTAGACCAAAACTACCCCAAAAAGCAAAATGGGCTTTGATAACCACCGCGAACAAGGATGCCTGCCCTCCTACTAAAAATTTGAAAGCTGAAATGCCATCCAGTATCATTCGCCAAAGGATAAGAATAAACCAAAATGGTGAGCTATGATTTTTAGCTATGAGATATAGATTATTCCTGAAATTTAAAAAATATTTTCGATCCGAACCTTCGGCCAATGTGCCACCACCTAGGTGAAAAATCTCTGACCGTGGCTGCACCATCACTTTATAACCCATTCGCTGTATACGCCAGCATAGATCTATCTCCTCCATATGAGCAAAGAAATCTGCATCCAACGCTCCTGCACTATGATACAATTCTGCTCGTACAAACATACAAGCACCAGAAGCCCAAAACACTTCCATAGCTTCATCGTACTGCCCTTTATCTGCTTCTAAAGTATCAAATACTCTACCTCTACAAAACGGGTATCCCCATTTATCTAAAAATCCTCCTGAGGCTCCTGCATACTCAAATTTATTCGTGTCTTTGGCATCTAATATCTTAGGCTGTATAGCTCCTATCTGCTTATCAGATATGGCCATATCTACTAGTGGAGAGAGCCAGTTCTCTGGCACTCTTACATCACTATTTAGCAATACATAGTAATCTGCTTCTATCTGTGTAAGTGCCCAGTTATACCCTCCTGCA
>Ga0307994_1002272_pt1 | contig 10875 bp, 9 predicted proteins | sample EllFjometagen261_FD_203171 | JGI IMG/M metagenome (GOLD analysis project Ga0307994, IMG submission 203171) | Marine microbial communities from Ellis Fjord, Antarctic Ocean - #261 | ecosystem: Environmental > Aquatic > Marine > Unclassified | place: Southern Ocean | collected 2014-11-02
GCGAAATTAAAAGACCGAATTTTCCGTATTTAACATGTAATAGTCAAGCCATAAGCACTAAAGAGGCGTATTTTTGCCAAAAAAAACGCCTCTTTGTAAGAGACGCTTTATATTTAGTACTATTATGGGCGTAATAACACCCTATAGGTTAGGCCACCAATTGAGCTGCCACATCGGCTACTGCCATTTCTGGAGGCAAATAATCGTAACCCAAAGCCTTAGCAACATGCTCATTAGTAACTTTGCCAGCATGAACATTTAAGCCAGCCAAAAAGTGTACATCATCTTTCAAGGCTTGCTTCCAACCCATATTAGCTAGTTTCAAAATATACGGCAACGTAGCATTGTTTAATGCGTAGGTGGATGTCATAGCTACACCACCAGGCATGTTTGCCACACAATAATGCACCACACCATGAACAACATAAGTTGGGTCTTCATGGGTAGTGGCCTTAGATGTTGCAAAACAACCGCCCTGATCAATCGCCACATCTACCAACACCGAGCCAGGCTTCATTGCTTTTACCATAGCTTCTGTGACCAACTTAGGTGCCTGCGCACCCGGGATCAATACACCACCAATCACTAAGTCAGCATCTAACACGTATTCCTCAAGACTGTCTTGGGTGGAATAAACTGTTTTAACGGCACCATTAAATTCTTTATCTAATCGTGCCAAAGCGTGTATCGAGCGATCTAGAACAGTAACTTGAGCTCGTGCACCTAAGGCCATCTGGGCTGCGTTTGAGCCAACTACACCACCACCAATAATAACCACCTTAGCTGGCGCTACACCCGGTACGCCGCCAAGTAGCATGCCACGGCCACCTTGAGCTTTTTCCAGCACATGTGCCCCCGCTTGAATAGACATGCGACCAGCCACTTCAGACATAGGGGCCAGTAACGGCAAACCACCTTGTGCTGAGGTAATAGTTTCGTACGCAATGCAGGTAGCACCTGATGCCACTAACTCTGCTGTTTGTTGCGCATCTGGAGCCAAGTGCAAATAAGTAAAGAGCAACTGCTCAGGGCGCAACATGGCACGTTCTGATGGCTGAGGCTCCTTTACTTTAACTATCATATCAGCACGGGAAAATACGTCTGCAGCACTGAAGGCAATTTCTGCACCTGCTGCAGCATAATCCTCATCAGAAGAGCCAATGCCACTGCCAGCCAAGGTTTCAACAACCACGCTATGGCCAGAATGAACAACTTCTCTCACACTCGCTGGCGTCATGCCTACACGATACTCGTGATTTTTAATCTCTTTAGGTACACCAATCAACATTACATAGCCCTTTTATTTAACGATTGCATAATTAGCGCCACAAATGCGGCCAATGAATATAATGCCATTGTAGTGCTGTTTTTAAGACATTATCTTGCTATATTGGCACTTATTGCTGTGATTAAAACAATTTTATTTCATAATAACGGAGAACAATGAAACTTAATTCAATTGAAAATATAGAACTTGATCAGATTGATAAAAAAATCATTAATGCACTACAAAACAATGCGCGTTTAAGCAATGTAGAACTTGCAGAGCAAATAAACCTGTCACCATCTGCGTGTTTGAGGCGTACCAAGTTTCTGCTAGACAGCGGTGTGTTTGATCGTTTCGTTGGTTTATTAAGTCGAGAGTTGTTCCACGTACAAGGTACAGCCTTCATCTTTATTAGTTTAGATAGACAAAGCGAAGCTGTGTTTGCAGAGTTTGAAATTGCCGTTGCCCAACTTGAGCAAGTTATGGAGTGTTACTTAATGGCTGGAGATAATGACTACATGCTCAAAGTAGTTTATACCGACGCTAAAGATTACGAAGAACTTTACTACAAAAAGTTACTGCGCTTACCAGGTGTTGTTGGCACACAAACTCGCATGGCCTTGCGCCAAGTACACAGCAATACCACCATCACAGTGACATAAAGGTGTAGCGCTACAGCGAAGGCTATTTCGTATACAGAAGAATGACTTCAAAGGCCTAGGGCGACATTACCTCGCACCCCACTGCTGTGACTCCAATTTGAGTCCCTAGTTTAACCCCTTCAGTTGCATCTTCGGCACCCAAAAAGTGCTCTAAACATAAACCATTTGTTCCTCAACCGCACCATCATACCCATCACTGTGCCAGTCTTGTTGGTAATAGAATTTAGGATATTCATCACCCAGGCCTACGCTGGAGATACGGTAGGATAGCGTCGGTTACGGTATTTTTCTGATCGGTTAAAACCACGCTTATGAACTAAATATCCTAACCTTCATAAACTTCAAGAGTCACTTTACCTTGGTGGAGTATGTCCCCAATGTCTTGCCCCTGCTTAAGTAAGCACCTACATATTTGTCAAATTAGGTGTAAGAAAGTTTGTCACCAAACGACAAAGACGTTTAAATGAGAAACAATTTCCAATGAGACCACTGATGCGATCTACAAACAGCACCACAAAAAAACTCTTATTAGTTCTTTTTGTCGTATCGATTGGCGCAATGTTGCTGCTTTTGAGCGAGCAGTCGATTGACCTAGCTCGTATACAAACCGTTATATCTGAAATTAAACAATGGCGCCTGCACAATGCAGAGCTGTTTGTAGGCCTATTTTTTGCTACCTATGTGATCATTACTGCCACTTCATTACCTATTGCGGTGTGGATGACTTTAGCTGCTGGCGCTTTATTTGGCCTCTGGTGGGGAACGCTACTAGTTTCTTTTGCCTCTAGCATAGGTGCCACAGTGGCGTTTTTGTCGTCACGCTATTTTTTACGTGACTGGGTTAAATCCAAACTAGGCAGCCGTGCCCAAGCCATTGATGCTGGATTAGCAAAAGATGGGGCTTTTTACCTGTTTAGTTTGCGCCTAATCCCAGTGTTGCCATTTTTTGTTGTTAACCTGTTGATGGGCTTAACAACCATGAATAGCGGGCGGTTTTATTGGGTGAGCCAGTTAGGTATGTTGGCGGGCACCATTGTATACGTTAATGCCGGCACTCAATTATCACAGCTCAACAGTTTGTCTGACATCACCTCACCAGCGCTGGTCATGTCGTTTATAGCTTTGGCGCTTCTTCCATGGTTAACGCGCCTTGTTTTAGCATTTTACCATCGCCGAAAAGCCTACGCCAAGTGGGCAAAGCCCAAGCATTTTGACCGTAATGTTATTATTATAGGTGCTGGTGCTGCAGGCTTAGTTTCAGCTTATATTAGCGCAGTGGTACGCGCTAAGGTAACCTTAGTAGAAGCCCACAAGATGGGCGGTGACTGCCTTAACTACGGCTGTGTACCTTCTAAATCTCTGATTAAAAGCGCTAAGGTGTCCCATCAAATTAAACACGCGGATCATTACGGCCTGCAGGCATCTAACCCTACATTTAGCTTTAGTAAAGTAATGCAACGCATACACAAAGTGATCGCTACTATAGCTCCTCACGACAGCATTGAACGCTACCAATCACTGGGCGTTGAAGTATTGCAAGGGCACGCTAAACTACTTAGCCCTTGGTGCGTAGAAATTACCCATGCCGACGGCAGTAGTACCCAACTCACCAGTCGTAGCATTATCATTGCTACCGGTGCCACACCTTTTATACCACCTTTACCAGGATTGGAAAAAACAGGTTACCTCACCTCAGACACATTGTGGGAGCAATTGCGCCACGATGACAAACCACCTGCACGTTTGGTGGTGCTTGGAGGTGGCCCAATAGGTTGTGAACTGGCTCAAGCTTTTGCTCGTCTGGGTTCACAAGTCACTCAAGTAGAAAAACACGAGCGCCTTATGATGCGCGAAGATGCCGACGCGTCTAGTTTTGTAGAAGAAGCGATGCAGCAAGACGGTGTTACCGTACTCACAGACCACCAGGCAGTGCGGTGTGGCCTAACCGAAGGCTTAGGAGATGGGGTTAAATGGCTTGAGGTAGAGAGCCAAGGCCAAACTCATCGTATTGAATTTGATCAAATGATAGTGGCCGTAGGCCGAGCACCCAGACTAAAAGGTTTTGGATTGGAGGAGTTGGGCATTCCCACCGATAAAGTGGTTCAAACTAATGATTACTTGGAAACCTTATTTCCTAACATTTATGCCGCAGGCGATGTGGCAGGCCCCTATCAGTTCACTCATGCAGCTGCCCATCAAGCATGGTACGCCAGCGTTAACGCACTATTTGGCCAATTTAAGCGCTTTAAGGTAGATTATCGCGTTATCCCTTGGGCTACTTTTGTAGACCCTGAAGTAGCACGAGTTGGATTAAACGAACAGGACGCCATCGAACAAGGTATCGCTTATGACGTGACTCGTTATGGCATTGATGACTTAGATAGAGCCATTGCCGATGGAGCAGCTTCTGGCTTTGTTAAAGTACTTACCGCACCAGGTAAAGACCGCATATTAGGCGTTACCATTGTGGGCACTCAAGCGGCCGAACTCATTGCCGAGTTTGTAATCGCCATGAAATACAAGCTCGGATTAAATAAAGTGCTTGGCACCATTCACATTTATCCCACCATGTCAGAAGCCAACAAATATGTAGCTGGAGAATGGAAGCGACAGCAGGTTAACCCTAAAGTGATGCTTTGGTTGCAGCGCTACCATACATGGCGCCGCTCATGATTGATGCCCGCATACTGCCCTTGCAGCACAAAGTACTCTACCCTATTGCCAGACTGTTAGTTCGCTTAGGTGTACGCGCAGACCAAGTGAGCATAGCTGGTTTTGTAGTGGGCGTTGGAGCGGTGCCACTACTGGCTACGGAACATTACTTATGGGCCTTGGCATTGATCCTGAGCAATCGCCTACTTGATGGGTTAGACGGCCAAGTAGCGCGTTTAACTCGAGCGACTGACCGCGGTGCATTTTTAGATATTGCCTTTGATTTTATGTTTTATGCCTTAATACCCTTAGGGTTTGCCTTCGCAGATAGCACCGCCAATGCCCTAGCAGCTGCGGTGCTACTAGCCGCGTTCGTGGGTACGGGATCATCTTTCTTGGCGTTTTCTTTAATGGCAGAAAAACGCGGACTAAACGCTAAAAACTTTCCCAGTAAAGGCATCTATTACTTGGGCGGGCTCACAGAAGGCGCTGAAACCATCGCCTTATTTGTGGCCTTTTGCTTATGGCCAGATTTATTTACCCCCTTAGCTTACGGCTTTGCCTTTGCTTGTACTCTTACTGTATTGAGCCGTTGGCTACAAGGTTGGCGCATGCTTGCTGACTAGTTCATTACTATCGATTATCACCTATTATCACTTAGAGACTCTAACCATGACCTCACATGTTAACGCCATCCTGCCCAAACGACTGGGTGTGATATTATCTTTATTAGCTGCGGGCCTTTTGAGCCCTTTGGGCTATTCGGCTACAGCCTCCACAGCAGTTACCACAACTGTAACTACCATCGATGCTAGCAGTGCCAGACAATGGCAACAAACGCTTGAGCAAGCCGCAGGTGAAACAGTGTATTGGCACGCTTGGGGCGGCGATGTTCGAACCAACGATTTTATAACCTGGGTAGGTGAACAAACTGAAGCTTTATATGACGTAAAAGTAAAACACGTTAAATTATCCTCCACTGCCGAAGCTGTGACTCAAGTAATCGCTGAAAAGGCCGCTGGCGAAAATACCACGGGTGCCGTGGATATGATCTGGATCAACGGGCCTAATTTTCTGGCGATGAAGCAGCAAGAATTATTACACGGGCCTTTTGTCAATCAACTGCCTAACTCTAAGTACCTAGATCTAAGTTCTAATTCGGCCGCTTCTGTGGATTTTACTGAAGCCGTTGAGGGCTTAGAAGTGCCTTGGCGCTTGGCTCGTTTTGTTTTTATAGTAGACAGTAAGCGTGTGCAGAAAGCGCCTTTATCAATGGCAAAAATGCTCACTTGGGCACAAGAAAACCCCGGACGACTTACCCATCCAGTGATCAGTAATTTCATGGGGTCCACTTTTTTGAAGCAAGCTTTAATTGAGTTAACGCCTGATCCAAGCGTATTACAGCAGCCTGTCACCAAGCAGTCATTTGCAACAGCAACCGCCCCCTTATGGCGTTGGTATGATGCCATCAAACCTCATTTGTGGCGCGCTGGTAAAAGCTTTCCAGAAAACGAAGCGATTCAACAACAAATGCTTAGTGACGGCGAAATTGACATTGCCATGGCATTTGATCCAGCCGCCGCAGCCGCGGGTATAGCTAGTGGTTTGTTGCCCACTAGTGCACGGGTGTTTGTACCAAGCCAAGGCACCTTAGGTAACATTAGCTTCGTAGCTATTCCCTATAACGCCAGTCATACCGCAGGAGCTAAAGTGGTCGCCAACTTTTTGCTGCAACCAGAAACCCAAGCACACATGCAAAATATTGACGTATTAGGCAGCTTTTCTGTACTGGATTTAGACAAGATAAACGCGCAACAGGCACAAGTGTTTGCCGCCTTACCTAGCTCTAAGGCTTTACCTACTTTGGTTGATTTGGGCCCCACATTACTTGAACCTCATGCCAGTTGGACCACCCAGTTAAAGCAACACTGGAGTCAACGATATAGTCAGTAATGTCATTTAGCAGTTGGCCAAAATGGTTCATGCTGACTGCCTTAGCGGTCGGCATTTTGGTACCCGTGCTGGTAGGCCTTGGGGAAACTATATGGGCTGCTTTTGGTATTTTACCGGCCCTTGGACGGCACACTTTCAGTTTGAATGCTTGGCAACAATTATTCGAACTGCCAGGCCTTGCAACGAGTTTGAGGTTAACGCTTGTTAGTGGTTTTGTTGCTACTACCATGGCCTTAACTTTGGCCCTATTTGGCAGTGCTTGGGTGTATAACACCTCAGGAAAAGAGTCTTTTTTAACTAAGCTAAAGCCCTTTGTACAAGCTATATTAGTGCCCATATTAGCAGCCCCTCATGCCGCCATTGCCATTGGGCTGGCATTTTTGTTAGCCCCATCTGGCTGGCTGGCTCGGTTATTTAGCCCTTGGCTCACTGCTTGGGAACTGCCCCCCAACTTAGCCACTGTGCAAGACTTATGGGGGCTAAGCCTTGCGGTGGGTCTAATCATTAAAGAGCTACCTTTTTTGTGGTTGGTAAGCCTTGTCGCCCTTAAGCAAATTGATGTATCTAGGCAACTTAGCCTAGCCCAGAGCATGGGCTATAGCCACACGAATGCTTGGTGTAAAATCATTGTGCCTCAGCTGTATCCTCTGATTCGCCTACCGGTATTTGTGGTGTTGGTCTATTCACTTTCAACGGTTGACATGGCTCAGATGTTGGGCCCAAATAACCCTCCAACCTTAGCCCTAGCCACCATGCGGTGGTATAACGATACTAACGTGTATCTGCTGTTACCCGCCTCTGCCGCCTCAGTACTTTTGGGCATACTAATAGCCGCTAGCGTTTTACTGTGGGAAGCCGCTGTGCGCGCAGCAATGTTTACCGGTAGGGTCATGATTCGATCTGGTGATCGTACAAGCAACTACTCTTTTTTTACTGGGGTACTAACCACAACTTTGCTCATTACAGTGATGTTAGGCTTGTTGTCATTACTCGTGCTAGCACTATGGTCTATTACCTGGCGTTGGTCCTTTCCTGATGCCTTACCTGCAAGCTGGTCATATGGTTATTGGTTACAACTAATGACACATGTGCCCTCAGCCTTACAGCACAGTTTAATTGTGGCGCTTATGAGCAGTGGCTTAGCGTTAACGTTAGCCGTAGCTTGGTTAGAAGTGCAAGACCGATTGGGTGGCCAGCTATATAAATTAACCCTATGGTTTATATACTTGCCCTTACTGGTACCCCAAATAGCTTTTTTATACGGCCTTAAAGTGGGTTTTTTACGCCTTGGTCTAAATGGCAGCATGATGACAGTAATTTGGGCCCACTTGTTATTTGTATTTCCCTACACCATGCTCAGTTTGGTGGATTCCTGGAGAGCTTTGGATAAGCGCTATGTACAAGTTGCTACCAGCCTTGGCAGATCTTCGTGGAGTTGTTTTTGGCGCATCAAAGTCAGTTTGTTATTGCGGCCATTATTATTAGCATGGGCCATTGGTATAGCCGTGTCCATTAGCCAGTACCTGCCCACATTAATGATCGGTGCAGGCCGAGTTGAAAGCCTTACCATCGAAGCGGTCAGTTTAGCCTCAGGTGCAGATCGTCGTTTAGTTGGTGTTTATGGACTATTACAGGCATTGGTGCCGTTGATGGCATACTCCTTTGCCCTACTGCTGCCCCGTTTGGTAGCATTGAGAAAATAAGAGAGTTAATGATGAGCATGTTGTTTTGAGTTTAGAATTACGCAGCCTAAGTGTAACCACCCAAGGCACGAATCTATTTGCACCAGTTGACTTAGTTATTGCTAAAGGTGAAGTGGCGTGTGTAATGGGGCCATCTGGCATAGGTAAATCAACCTTACTGAATGCCATTGGTGGCCATTTAAATAATGACTTTTTTATCACGGGCAGCGTATTTCTCAATGACAAGGAGATGACAGAAACACCAGTGAATAAACGTCACATAGGTATTCTATTTCAAGACCCCCTGCTGTTCCCACATTTGAGTGTGGGAGATAATTTAGCTTTTGGCCTCACCTCCACCTTAGGTGGCACCAAACAGCGCCGCGCAGAGATAGATCATGCACTAGATAACGCCGAACTCAGTGGTTTTTATCATCGCAATCCTGCCACCTTATCAGGCGGTCAGCAAAGCCGGGTTGCTCTTATGCGCGCGCTTTTAGCTCAGCCTAAAGCCTTGTTGTTGGACGAACCTTTCTCAAAATTAGATTTAGAATTAAGGCATACCATGCGTGAATTTTTGTTTCTCCAAGCACGGCAGCGGCATATCCCCGTCATACTAGTCACTCACGATCCTGCAGAAGCCGCCTCCGTAAATGGTCCGGTGGTTGTGTTGCGGTCAACTCGTTAATTGAATATGTAAATAATTGTGCAGGCTTTGACCAACGATGCTAAGACCTTGGCAAAGGCTGCACGAGATCTAAAGTTAGACCTAGTCAACCTTTACAGCCTATCACCTAAAAGCATGTCTTTATGACACGAAAAAACCATTATTAACCCTAGTCCACACCGAAAATAGACTCACATCATCCAACGCCGCCCTCAAACCTAATGATCAAGTAAGTCCATGTTACAGCCTGAAGTACGCAGCAATTTATGGGTTAACGTTTCTTTCGTCGCTCTTCTCACTGCAGCTTTAATTCGTTTTATCTTACCAATGTTTGACTCACATTCGTTAGGCTATTTTCTGGCTGGGTTAGGCTGGGCCCTAGGTTTTGGTATTTTTCCTATTTATTACACGCCAATTTTATTATCAGCTCGAATCGACGTCCATAATGGCTGATAGTTATTGGACGAAGAACTTACAACAACAGTTTAACCTTTGAGGAACACACTATGATGGACTTTTTTGACGCAACGCTTGGCAAAAAGAAACAAACAGCGCAACACTACGACCCCTCTCATCCGCCTAAGGCACGCATGCCAGACCAAGACGACAAGGAAACGTCAAGCAAGTCAGAGCATGGCGAACACGGCGCTTGTTGTGGTGCATGTGGGGGCAATAGCGCAAAGTAGAGCTAGCACACTGAGTTTTACCTGTATCGATGAGGTTAACTTTTACTGCTTAATCACCCAAGAATGCCTATCAAAATGATAGGCATTCTTGGGTGATCGACACACACTAGTACCTCCTCGTCCCTAACCTTTGATATCGACGAATTACAGATCTTTCTCTTAATGCGAACAACGTTTGCGTATTTTTATGTTTATCTATGCTTGGGTAACATTTATGATATTAGCAACTTAATTCTAACCGTTGAAGATGTGTTCTGAAGACATACCTCAGCCTTATTGAGGTTTGCAACAATGTGCTTCAAATCCATAAAAACCAACAATCTACTTATTTCAAAGACTGACCAATGATGACAACATCTTATCCAAATTATGACCCAACACATGGGTATATGACTGAAAAAATCCAGAGTAAGTATATTGCTACGGCGATACAGAACAAGATCCTCCCAGCAGAAGCTTACAGAATGGCAGATATAATTTCTCTGTCCGCACCTAATAATCTTTCTAAGCCTATTCAATTTTGGCAGCTATATTCTGTTTTGGGACCACACAATATTGTTAGCATAGTGCGTCACTTTTATACCAAAGTTTATCAGGATGAAACTTGGTTTAGTTCAGTTTTTGCGCGCATTGGAGATATCTCTCACCATGTCAGTACCCAGTCTTCAATGTGGCTGGATGTGATGGGTGGCGGCTTAAAATATCACGGTGCTGAATTTAGGCTGAACTTTCACCATCAGCACAATGCATTCGAAATTATGAATGAAAAAGGGGCCGAGCGCTGGATGAAACTCATGGTCGAGACGCTCAATGAATCGGCCGAATATATGACCAATGATCCCCGCGTCAGGATTAGTATTAACACCTTTCTTTCTCATTTTATGGAAAAATACTCAACGGACTTTGGGTTTCAAAATAAGGCCGTTTTTGGCTATACCAATACAGCAGTTAAGCGAAAATTGAATTTTCTCAACATGACAGATGCTGCCATAGAGGCATTGTCCGAAGACGAACTGCGAGAGGCTCTTGCCGGAAGGAGAGGAATAAGTATTAATCAACTCACAAGTAGAAATGAACTTATTCAAAAAGCTAAGAGCTTGTAATCATGGTTGCTCTAGGCAATTGAAAATTGCCAATTAGGCCGCAATGGTTAATTAACACCGGCGGCCTAATCTTTATTGGTATCCAGTGGTACCGTGAATTTGGCCTCACAACAATGAACTTCATATTGTTATAAATTAGTATTATCATGTTTCCCAATTGTTTTAATAAATTTGATTAGGGATCCTGTCATGCGAGTACTTGT
>Ga0307994_1002274_pt1 | contig 10872 bp, 12 predicted proteins | sample EllFjometagen261_FD_203171 | JGI IMG/M metagenome (GOLD analysis project Ga0307994, IMG submission 203171) | Marine microbial communities from Ellis Fjord, Antarctic Ocean - #261 | ecosystem: Environmental > Aquatic > Marine > Unclassified | place: Southern Ocean | collected 2014-11-02
TATCCAGTTGAACTACGAGTGCATTTAGACTGCAAAAATAATCTAAAAAAAAGTCCCTCTACCATAACAGACAGAAGGACTTCTAAATATTTGTTATGAAATAGGACTACAAAACAATCGCTCTAGCTTAAGCTCCATCTTGTTTTCTGCTTTTTAAGTCCTTCAGCTTATGCTCTCTGCTCATAGCTTAAGCTTTATTGGAATACCCTTCGTGAAATATTCTGACCCAAAGTTAGACTTCTTACATACTCCTTGTTATGACGGTTCAGTCGCTCATCCAACTCAGTGCAAATACCTATGTAATAGGTGTAGTCTATTACTTATTTTAATATCTAAAATAACAAATCATAGTATACAAAAAAGCCTCCCATTTCTGAAAGGCTTTAATTGTGATCCCTCTGGGACTCGAACCCAGGACCACTACATTAAAAGTGTAATGCTCTACCAGCTGAGCTAAGGAATCATAGTTCTTTTGCTATTGCGGGTGCAAATGTAGAATTATAAATAAGTAACGCAAACATATTTACAAAAGTTTTTCATAGGTATAATGAACCTTTGTTTTTTTAGCATTTAAACTATCGAACAATGCGTGCATTTTCGGGTTAAAGTCCCCTATCCAAGCTAATTCAGTTTCTTTAATATTTTTATCGTTCATCATCACTTTAAACATTTTCATGACCAAAATGCTGTATACTCCTTTGGCTTGATACTCGGGTACCACGCCAAAAATTATTCCTCTTATACGATTTATGCGTGCTGTTTTCTTATACCACAAAAACTTAAGCTTAGCCCAGAGTGACATACTACCGTTTAAGTGTTTAAATATTTGATTTACATCTATGATGCTCAGATAAAATGCTATCGGCTTATCGTCTGCATATAAGAACCATAGAAGATCTTCACGTATTATGGGTTTCATAGCAGTAAATAATTTTAGAACTCTCTCCTCAGTGAATGGGACAAAGTGCTCATGCTGCTCCCAAGCTGCATTGTAAATAAGTGTAAAATCACTCACAAAGCGATTTATATCCTTTAGTCTAAAGTGTTCAGCTCTATACCCTCCACGTTCTTCTAACCTATCAGTAAATCGCTTGTACTTTTCATAATCCATATCTCTTGGATTTGCAGTGCTTGTGGTCTGTTCTATGTTTTTGGTAAAGCCGTACCGCTCAAAAAACTCTTGATAGTACGGGGAATTATAATTCTCTTGATACGATGGATTTTGAAATCCAAATACCATTAAACCCCAAAACTTATCTCTTTCTCCAAAATTTATAGGAGCCTCTACCCTATTGATCCCTTTTGATTTTAGCCAAGACACTGCTACATCAAACAATGTTTTAGCTACCGAATAGTCTTGTATAGCATCAAAAAAACCTAAGCCAGCTAAACCACTCTTTTGGTTATAAAAAGCGGCCACCTTACCTACTACTTGACCCTTCTGATAGGCAAGCCACCGAAGTGCATCTCCATTTTGAAACTCAGAGTTTTGTTGTGAGTCGAAAATAGCTTCTACATCTACATCCAAATGAGAAATAAATTCACTATCCTGAGCGTATAAGTCTCTAGCAAACTGATGAAAGGCTTTCTTCTGCTTAGTTGAATGAACTTCTGTAAGATCTATTTGCATAAAATCTCTAATGACCTCGTAATCATCTTATGAATGGCAAACTCAGCATCTGCACTAAAACTACCATCTAATCTATTGGCTAGTATAGCATTGATAGAAATAGCCTCGAAACCAAGCAAAGCACTCAATCCATATATGCCCGCTGTTTCCATTTCTATATTTCCTAGAGCTTCGCCTTTGTATTTCAACTCGCATATTTGCTCAAGACTATACTTAGGTTTTAACTGGGCGTTTCTAAACTGAGGGCCGTAGAATCCTTTGGCAGTAAGAGTAAGGCTAGGTGTAAACTCATTAAATAGTACTTCTAGCTTTGTACTGCAAGGTATTACCGGATACTGGCTGCCAGCAAAGGAGAGCTCAGCAAAATCATTTTCATAAAACTTAAATAAGTCCTCCATGCCTATGGCGTTTTTACTGTAGACTATGCTGTCTAGCGGATTAGCTACAGAGACACTACCAGATGTGCCCAGTCGTATAATATCTACCGATCGTAGCTTTTCGTTTTGTAGACGAGTCTCTAGGTTATAATTCAATAGAAACGCTATCTCATTGAATACTATGTCTATATTATCCGTTCCTATGCCCGTGGAGATCACTGTAAACTCTTTAGAACCTATATTTCCTACTACGGTTTTAAATTCCCTATTGTGATGGGAAAAGCGAATAGAATCAAAGTGTTTTGACACTGACTCTACTCGGTCTGGGTCTCCCACGGTTATAACGGTATCACATATATGCTCTGGTAAGAGTCCTAAGTGGTATACAGAACCATTATTATTAACGATAAGTTCACTATTTGATAATTGTTTCACTGCTAAAAGGATTTTATCTTTGCGGCAAGTTTATACAAATTTTATGACAGATATAAAAACACCAGAGGATCATATCATATTGGTTCCTATGGACTTTTCAGATTCATCACTGAATGCAGTTTACTATGCAGTGGAAATGGCAAACTTATTTGACAGTGAAATCACCCTATTGCACGTACTAAGTACTAGTACTTTACAATCACTCTTTACTAACGATAGCGAGATAGCATTGCTGCGAGATAAAGTGAGAAATAAACTAGAGGAAACTAAGAACGAAATTCTAGTGAAATGGCCCGCTATGAGAGTGAATACTATGGTAACTGAAGGAAAGCCATACAAAGTAATCAATAGAGTAGCTACAGAGAACAAAACCGATACAATAGTAATGGGTACCAATGGAGTGAATGGCATGGAGGCCTTTGCAGGTAGTACTACGTCTCGTGTATTAAAAAGCTCAGAGATACCTGTTATTGCTGTAAAAGAAAAGCAAACCAATCCTAAGTTTGATAAGATTGTAGTGCCGATAGATTTGACTAAGACCAGTAAGCAAAAAATCGACTGGGCAGTAAAAATTGGCATGAAATACAATAGCACTATTCATATAATAATGGAGCTAGACAATGATGAACTTGCTTTGAAAAAGATAAAAGCTAATCTGCGACAAGCCGAAGGAATATTTAAGAAACACGGGGTGAAGTACGAATCGAGATTACTAGACGATCGTCAATATCCAGATAATTTAGGTAAAGATACCATTCAGTATGCCGAAGAGATAGGTGCAGATTTGATACTTATCATGACTAAATCTGAAACAGCTAAGTTCTCTGAACTCTTTGTAGGTAGCTATGCAGAGCAAATAGTAAATAGCTCTCAGAAAACGCCTGTAATGTGTATTAATCCTAAGCCTACAGGTGTAGTAAGCACAGGAGGTTCTGGTTTTTACTAGTACGAAATCTACTAAGACATAAAAAAATCCCAAGGGCCAGAGCTCTTGGGATTTTTTTATGGGCTACTTTATATCCATAGGGATCGCTACCTCAGGAGAACGAAGTGCCGTTTAATAAAGTTTGCACTTACAGCAATCCTTGTTAATCTGTATAATCTAAAGTATACGCTCTATATGTTTTGGGTTCAAAAATGGTAATGACACTTTTATCTGTATTCTGAATATGCCCGTTAAAACTAAACTCTCCGCCTCTTCCTGATATCACAATATTTTTTGTTTTGCGGAAAGGTTTAATATTATAACCCACAATATCCAATTTTGAATCCAATGTCATATGTTCAATAAATCCAGAACCATACATGCTTTGACTTATAAAGTGGATGTAATTTCTTTCCACTTCTGCTATAAAATATCCTAAGTGCTCTATAGCCTTAGTTTTGGAATCTGCACCCTCTAAGATATTTGAAATAACTAAATCACCATACACAGTTCTACTCGAATTGTCACTTACTACTACATATATCTCTTGATTTATCACCGTATAGCCTTCAGAAGTAGCCTTTACACCGTGATTATTAAGGTATGAATAAGTATCGTCATAACGACCATTAGACTTATTGCTTCCACTCTGTTTAGTCAAAAGAGAACCATTTTCGAGGTCCGTATAGAGTATGTGATTATACTCCTCTTCATCAAAATCGTCGTAAGAAACTACAGACACTTGAGCACCTTTAACTCCAGTAGGGAATTTACCTTTTTTCTCCAAAGGGAAATCATTTGTAAGACTACTAATATATATCTTGTTTAACTCTGGATACACATCCAACGAAAAATCAAAAGAGTTGTGTTCTACATTTTCAAAGAGTTGTATTTCATCGTCGTCTGATGCCAAAATACGTCTCATGAACATTTCATTATTCACTAAGTCCAGAAAAATCAAGCTACCGTTATCTCCAACAAATAATGAGCTAGACTTGGTCGCACTCACACTTTCTATTTGGTTCAATTCAAGATCATACAGAATAACACGATTACTACTGTAAGCAGAAAAGTAGTTACCATTAGCAGAGGATTTAAATGAAAATGTACTTTCAGCTTCTTCCTTAATGTCTTCCGAAAAATCTTCAACCAAATTACCTTTCAGGTCGAACTTAAATAAATGTGCTTCACCTGACTTAGGATTGTTTATAAAAACATAGAAATTATTATTATTCATAAAAGCGTTAATGGCCATGCCAAATCCACGATTAATCTTTGAATCTACGAGTTTTAAAACATCAGTACTTTCAATGATTTTAAAGTCACTATCTAATCTAACGAAATAACCATTTGTTCCTCTGGTAGCAAACCCATAATAATCCCCCTCAAGTTTACTCAATAAGTCCATATCATAAATTTTCAAATCCTTATTAGAATGTTTAGGAGATTCCGTAAGACAATCTGGCTTAAAAAACTCTTTGCCGTCATTGGGTTTTAGCAGTCCTCTATAGTAAGGCGAATAGCCTAGGCACCAGGGAGCACCCCAAACAGTTGCTAAGGCAAACGGATTAAATCTTTTACTTTTTCTTATTTTAAAGTCCGTAGATTCAAACCCCTCTTTCTCTATCGTTACATTTTTAGCCATAAATACAAATCCAACGTCATTGTACTTTAAAGGTGTTACTCCTTTTTTTGTGCCATTTACATAGACGTCTGCATTCGGGGTATTGCAGGTAATGAGTGTAGGCATACAACTTTGTAGTGCTACTACTACTGCAATTAATAGATACTTAAGTTTTGTCATCATACGAACGAAGATATGGATTATCAGAAAACATAGGCAACATTTATCAAATATGACTTGTCTTAAGTTGCTAGATGCAAAACGTATTTAGGGTCATATTCAACTCAAAAAATAGCCAAACAAAAAGCCCAATAGATTGATCTACTGGGCTTTTTTGATAAATTGATGAGATCAGGAGTTAACTCCAAATATTCACTTTGCGTGGCCTTGCCTTTTCTACCACGAGTTCTTTACCGTGAAACTCTTTACCATTCATTTCATCTATTGCCTTTTGGCCTTCTTCTTCTTTTAGAAACTCTACAAACCCCGTGCCTGTAGGCTCCTTAGTTACTCTATCATATATCACCTTTGCATATTCTACTTCTCCATACTTTGCGAAAAGCATTTCAAGGTAATGTGCATTGTAACTAGTCGGTAGGTTTTTTACTACTAAATTCATCGGTGCAAAAATATTGATTTTAATTTTTTAGAATACTTGAACGGAATAAATATTACTTATACCTGTTTTATAATTTCTCCATCCTTCATTTTAATCACTCTATCTGCCATTGCAGCTAGGTCTTCATTGTGAGTTACTATTACAAAGGTTTGACCAAAATCTTTGCGAAGCTCCAAAAACAAGTTGTGCAACTCTTCTGCATTTTCTGTATCAAGATTACCACTAGGCTCATCTGCAAATATTACTTTAGGATTATTCATGAGTGCTCTGGCTACAGCTACTCGTTGCTGCTCGCCACCGCTTAGTTCATTGGGTTTATGCTCTAGTCTAGATCCTAGACCTAACTTGTGCAATAGCTCTGAGGCTCGAATCATAGCCTCTTTTTTTGATATCCCTTGTATCAACCCAGGCATACATACATTCTCAATGGCTGTAAACTCTGGCAATAGATGGTGAAACTGAAAAATAAATCCAATATTTTTATTCCTAAAAGCTGCCAACTTATTTGACTTAAGCTGAGAAACCGCTTCTCCATTGTATAACACCTCTCCTTGTTGAGGATGGTCTAGCGTACCCAATAACTGAAGCAAAGTAGATTTACCAGCACCACTTGGTCCTGTAATAGAAACTATCTCACCCTGCTTTATAGATACGTTTACAGATTTTAGAACCTGTAAACTGCCATAACTCTTGCTTAATCCTCTGCCTTCTATCATTTCTATTGACTGCAAAGAAAGTAAAATGTTGCTACACCAACCTTAGATGATTCGAGCAAATAATTTTAATAATTACTCTAAACCTGATTTCGACTATTCTTTTACTTTATAAATCTGAGAAACTCAGAACGGGTAGGCTCATTAAGAAACTGGCCAGAAAGTGAAGATGTAATAGTGCTAGAGGTTACATCCTCTACTCCTCTACACTCCACACACATATGACGTGCATCTATAGTTACTGCTACATCTTCTATGTTCAAGGTGCTTTTTAGAGCTTCAGCTATTTGCCTTGTTAATCTTTCTTGCACCTGTGGTCGTTTAGCATAATACTTTACTATTCGGTGTATTTTGCTCAGCCCTATTACCTTGCCATTTGCCATGTATGCTACATGAGCCTTGCCTATAATAGGTACAAAGTGATGTTCGCACATGGAATACACGGAGATATTCTTCTCTACTAGCATTTGGTTATAACCGTACTTATTCTCAAAAAGAGTTACGCTAGGCTTATTGGCTGGATTAAGACCGCTAAATATTTCTTTGACGTACATCTTCGCTACTCTATGCGGAGTTTTTTTTAGGCTATCGTCTGTAAGGTCTAAGCCTAGAGTTTCCATTATTACCTTGAAGTGCTTCTCTATAATCTCTACCTTTTCATCATCTGATTTTTCAAACGCATCCGATCTTAAAGGGGTGTTAAGCACGGCATTAATATGGTGTATTTTATGTGGTTCTTTACTGTCCATCGTATTCTATAAAATTTCTATCTGTTTCGTATAATGTAATATGCAACTTTAGTGCGTCGTCTAATTTAGCTCGTATTCTATGCCAAGCTATATAGGCTATATTTTCTGCTGTAGGAATAAGCTTCTCAAAATCTGGAACATCTAAATTTAAATTCTTATGATCAAAACGTTGCGATACTTCAGTCCTTATCACGTCCTTTAATATCTTCAAGTCCATCAAGTATCCTGACTCGGGATCTACTTCCCCAGTTACCTTTACTATCAATCTATAGTTGTGTCCATGGAAGTTTTTATTATTACACAATCCATAGAATTCTTCGTTCTTTTGGTCTGTCCAATTAGGGTTGTGCAATCTATGAGCTGCATTGAATCGCTCTACTCTACTCGCTGATGCTATCATTCGTTATATATGCAAACATCCATTATTCATTTTAGTTTGAGAAGAGAATCTACTTATTTTATAACGAGAGGTTCCAGAAATAGGTCTATAAGAAATACTGATACGCACTAAACTAATGTGAGTGAGGACATTACGATTCCGTTTAACTAAAACTGACATTAATGAAACAAAGCCATTTGTATATACATTATGTTGTTTTATTTTTGAGGGGTAATATTAAACAAAGTAAATGAAAGATTCTTCAGATTTCAACACAACAATGCAAAGTTATCAGCCAATGCTGAAAAATTATGCTCTCCAACTAACGCATAATATGGATGATGCAATGGACCTAGTACAAGAAACTTTTTTGAAGGCAATGACCTATTCTTCAAAGTTTAAAGAGGGAACAAACCTAAAAGGTTGGCTCTTTACTATCATGCGTAATACCTTTATTAATAATTACAGACGGATAACCAAACGTAATACATTTATGGATACGCAAGAAGAGCAGTACATAGTGGACTCTGCTAAGACTTTTAATACCTTTAATGACGGAGATGCTAAGTTCATACGTAAAGACCTAGATACTGCCATAGACAAGCTGCCTGACGATCTACGTATCACTTTTGAGATGAATACCTTGGGATATAAGTATCACGAAATAGCAGATAAAATAGGTATACCTATAGGAACCGTAAAGACTCGAATTTTTGTAGCCAGAAGAAAATTGAGAACCTACCTTACTGAGTACGCAGGATTATACAATCTTACAGCTAGTTAAATCACTTATTTCTAAAATATTTTAGGGCTAAAATAGGATTATCTACCTGTACTCCATCTATATAGGTGTAATCGTAGCCTTTAAAATTACTTGGTATTTTATGGCCGTAGAGTAGTATCATTTTTCCTTCATCCTTTAATTTCTGTTCTAGACCGTCATCTCTTATCTCAAATTTGGCAACTATTCCGTCTAGTTCAAATCCCAGTACATCTTTCACACCTCCGCTATCTATCTGGGCTATTAACAGGCATTTATGAGTAGAGTCCCGTTGTTTCAAATAGTATAAAAAATTAGCATCACTACATTCTACAGTTAGTTTATCTTTAAAAGGGAAATGTTTTAGTTTCTCATGAAATATACCCGCAACAGAATCTAGTATAAATGGCACATCGAATGGACCTTGTATATTTAGACTTACGTATCTATTCGGATATTTGGAGTTGACCAGATTTGCAAAACTGTCTAGCGATATAACTTCCTCCTTATACTCATTAAAAAATTGCTTGCGATATTTGCAACCTTGCGTTTGCTCTATACTAAGGCCAGTAATCCTACCTTTGCATTGAGTGGCAGTCTCTAAGTACTCGTCATGGTATACTATAGCGTCACCATCTCTTGTAAAGCGTACATCTACCTCCACTCCGTCTAGTTCGTAGAAATCGAGAGCTTCTTGTATACTCGCCACAGAATTTGGAGCGTGTTTCCCGTTTAGTATATCAAACCCCATACCACCATGACCGTATAAGATTACCTTTTTAAGTTGAGGGTCATATGACTCACAACCCAGCAAAAACAAGGCGAAAGCTGTTAGAAAGAATAAACGCATCCTACTAAAAATAGTCCTGAAATATTATTGAGTTGGGCAAAACTACCAGCAGATGCGGCACGCTCTACCGCTACACCATATCCTATACGAGATAATGCTCCGATGTGCTCGGTAAATTTATATTCAATAGAGTTAGCCAAAACTAGAGTCTGTATATTGACTATTTTAAGGGGCTTCTGTCTTCGGTAATCTATACCTAAACTTGCCTGCCACTTTTCATTTTGTAACACCACATATCCGTAACTCAAGCCGACCCCAACTACTGGATTATAAGTGAAACCATCTGAGAAGTTATAGTTTAGACCCCCACCTATCCTATGATTACTTATTGCATACTCTGCGTGTAAGACAGCATTATTCCCAGTGTAATTTACCTCGTATCCTGCTTGTAGTTTCCACGAACTGGACTCGCCCTGGGCTACTCCTGCGAGTGCTATGACCAGTGCAATACCAAGAGTATAAATTCTTCCTTTACACATTGTAATCATTTTTTAAACGTTTATATAGTTGGTCAGTAGGCAGTCCGACCACATTATAGAAGCTACCCGAGATGCTTTCTACCAGGGCTAGTCCAAACCATTCTTGTATTCCGTAAGCACCTGCTTTATCATATGGCTTATATGAATCTACATAGTGAGCAATATCTCCTTGGCTAATCTTCCTAAGCTTTACCAAGGTTTCAGAACTGAAACTTTCTTGCTTAGCTACACTCCTAATACAAACACCTGTCTGCACGCTATGCTCTCTGCCACTTAATGTACTCAGCATGTGAATAGCCTCTGCCCTATCTGTTGGTTTATTCAGGATAATATCTTCTGCTATCACTACAGTATCCGCAGTTATGAGTATATCCGAATCTTGTAATGCCGTATAAGCCATAGATTTTTTATTGGCTAAATACTCCGCTACTTCGCCTACAGCCATCTTGGGAGAAAAATCTTCGTCACAGGTTATACTTACCTTAGTAAAGTCAAAACCTAACTGTGCAAGCAATTCATTTCTACGAGGAGAATTAGAACCTAGAAGTAAATTCATTTTCTCCTTCATATCTTAAAAAAATAGGATGGACAATATTCCAGTTAAAAGCGTGTATTTAAGCAATAAACTAAGCTTGGTGTAATCTTGTTTGTGCTCTGCGAACATGGCTTGTATAGCCGAATAGAATAAAGGAATCAAGATGAAAACTGCCGTATAAGCGTAGTATACCGTTTGTAATGTTCCTCTAAAATAGTTTCGCTGAAAGTAGAGAGATACCACTAAAAAAGCTACCGTAAATATAAGAACTATGAATACTGAACTATTCAAAGCTTTGAACCCAAAGACCGCTGGTACTGTTTTGGCTCCAGTACTTATATCTCCATTGGCATCTTCAGCATCCTTTATTATTTCTCGAGCAAAATTTATAAATCCGGCCATCGTGGCAAAATGTAAGATAAGTAGATACTCTACGTTCGGGAATAATTTAATGACAGCATACAAGCTTAAAAAGCTAAGTATAGCTACTGCTGCATTACCTACTATAGCTACATTTTTGAGCACTGAGCTGTACAGCGAAAGTATGAGCAATGTAAAAGTAAAAAGTACTACAAACCATTTACCTAAAATAGCCCCACAGACTATGGCCAATGCAGCAAAACCAATCAGATGTGCTATGATCATTACTTGGCTATAACTTCCTATGGCAGAAGGATTATTCTTATTGATAGCATCTCTAGAGATATCTAACCAATCATTGATCCAATAACCAAAAGCTGCACACGAAGCTGTACCTACTAGTAAATAGTAAATACCTCCAGAAGTAAGGGACTCAG
>Ga0307994_1002275_pt1 | contig 10871 bp, 12 predicted proteins | sample EllFjometagen261_FD_203171 | JGI IMG/M metagenome (GOLD analysis project Ga0307994, IMG submission 203171) | Marine microbial communities from Ellis Fjord, Antarctic Ocean - #261 | ecosystem: Environmental > Aquatic > Marine > Unclassified | place: Southern Ocean | collected 2014-11-02
ACCAGTTCGAAATTAACTTTTGCGCTAGGTAGCGCGAGCTTGTTAGGTCTCGCAGTGTTGCTGGTGCTCGCCTTCGTGATCACCGACGCCGACCAGCGCGTGTACGACCGTGGCGTCGACCTTGAGCCGCTGCTCACTGGCCAAGGCGATGCCGTACGTCTGTTGTACGTGCACTTCCCGGTTGCAATGGTCACCTACATAGCGTTCATGCTGAACGCGATCGGCAGCGTCGCTGTGCTCTGGAAGAAGTCGACGTGGTGGGACAACACAGCAGCGGCGGCAGCCGAAGTTGGCGTCTTGTTCTGCGGTCTCACGCTTGCGACGGGTTCCATTTGGGGCCGCCCCATCTGGAACACATGGTGGAAGTGGGGCGACGTTCGTCTGATGACCACCACCATCTTGTTCCTAATCTTTGTTGGCTATCTGGCATATCGCCGCACCATGACGGATTCCCGGGTGAGGGCGAAGCGAAGCGCGGTGGTCGGCCTGATCGGAGCCATCAATATTCCGATTGTGTACAAGTCAGTTGATTGGTGGCAGAACCGCACATTGCACCAACAGTCAACGCTGCGCGATCGAAGCATCGAAGATCTCACGCTGTTCACCATGATCTTCGGCATGGTTGTCTTCATGGCGATCTTTGCCTGGCTCATGGTGCACCGTTTCCGTATTGGTTGGCTCGAGCATCAGGCCGAAACGGTGGGGCTCGAGGCCGCAATCATCGAACGGCGAGCGCAAACGTCGACAGCGATTAGTGATGCTGTCACCGATTCACGTTCCTCTACCGAGACAGGATCCGACTGATGGACTACCTGGGTTATCTCATTGCCGGCTGGGGGGTCGTGCTTTGCGCAGTAGCTATCTATGCATTTTCATTACTTCGGCGGGGCAAGGCACTGGCGGCCCGAGTACCAGCGGACCGTCGTCGATGGATGACCTCCAATGACTGAGGACATTGCTGTGGGACCACCGGCCGACGCCAACCTGGATCTCACCCCACGAGAGGTCGACGCTGCGCCATCGCGCAACAAACGAGTCTTGCCGGTGCTGGTGCTTGCAGTCGTGGTTGCCGGCCTCGGCTTTGTTCTGCTTCAAACGCTTGGCAGCGCAGCACTCTTCTTTTACAACGCTGACGAAGCTGTCGAACGCCGAGACGAACTCGTCGAGCAACGGTTCCGCATACAAGGCACCCCGTTTGGTGATCCAATCGCGGTCGAAGTCGAGCGCAACGGGCTGCGCGAGGTTGGGGTCGCGTTTCCCATCTCGTTCGACGGCATCGTCGTCGATGTCGTCCATGTTGGGTCTCCAGCCGAGTTGTTCCAACCCGGGGTACCCGTGGTGCTCGAAGGTACCTGGCAGACAGGTCTGCCCAGTGGGGTTGACCAGATAACTCAGGGTGCAAACGACGGCTGGCACTTCGCCAGCACCGAAATGATCGTGAAACACGACAACGACTACCGCAACGATAACAAAGAACGCCTCGACGACGCCGACAGCGGCGGTTTCGCACCCGAGACATGATGCATCGAATCTCTTGTGACACAGACCAAGCACCCGGTCAGCTGGGGGAGCAGTGAACGTCGTTATTGGTGATGCCAGCGTGGTTGTTGCATTCGTTGCATCGATCGTCGCATCCATAACGCTGCTCGCTGCTCTGCGTAACGACGACGAGCGCCTGCGTCGTACGGGCGTTCAGGTTGCCTGGTTGGTCTTGGTCGGCGCAATCGTTGGGTTTGTAGCGCTAGAACGAGCGTTGATAACACGTGACTTCACCGTGAAGTACGTCTTCGACCACGGCAGCTATCGCACGCCGCCGGTCTACAACTTTGCCACGGCGTGGGCCTCGCTCGAAGGGTCGATCCTGCTGTGGGGGCTAGTGCTGGCTGGTTATCTCGGTGTTGTCCTGACTAAGTTCCGCACCCGTATTGCTGACCCACTCGTTACCTGGGCGTTGGTCGTGATCCTTCTCGTCACAGCGTTCTTCTTTGCGCTCATGTTGGGCCCGGCCGACCCTTTCCAAAGTGTCGTGCTTCCTGCTGGCTTCGTCGATGGTCCCGGCCCGAACCCGCTACTGCAGAACAATGTGCTGATGGCGATCCATCCGCCGATGCTGTACCTGGGTTATGTCGGTTTCACCGTGCCGTTTGCGTTCGCCCTTGCTGCGCTAATCACAGGCAGAGTGGGCGAGGGTTGGCTCGTCGAAACCCGGCGGTGGACACTGTTCGCCTGGGGCTTCTTGACCCTTGGCATCGTGGCCGGCGCATGGTGGAGTTACGACGTGCTTGGTTGGGGTGGCTACTGGGGCTGGGATCCGGTCGAGAACGCTTCGCTGCTGCCGTGGATTACTGGTACGGCCTATCTGCACTCGGTCATGATCCAGGAACGACGCGGCATGTTACGTGTCTGGAATCTGTCATTGCTGTGCGCCACATTCAGCCTGACCATCCTGGGAACCTTTATTACCCGATCCGGTGTGCTCGAGTCCGTTCACGCATTTAGCGAGAGCTCGATTGGCCCGCTCTTCCTTGCCTTCTTCGGCGTTATCGCTGCAGTGTCGATCGGTCTGATCGGATGGCGCGGCGACCGGCTGCGAGCCCCGGGTCGTATCGACTCGCCCATTAGCCGCGAAGGATCGTTCTTAGCGAACAATCTCCTCTTCGCCGTCTTTGCGTTCGTGATCCTGCTTGGCACGGTGTTCCCGCTGATCGTTGAAGCCGTCCAAGACGAACAGATTTCGGTTGGTGTTCCGTACTTCGAACGCATGACCATGCCCATTGGCATGGCCTTGTTGTTTCTCATGGCGGTCGCTCCAGTGTTGCCGTGGCGCAAAGCCAGCGGCGAGCTTCTGCGCAAGCGCCTCGAATGGCCAGCATGGTTTGCCGTGGGTTCCTTGGTCTTCTCGGTACTGGTTGGCGCCCGTGGAATCACACCGCTGATCGCGTTCACGCTGGCGGGGTTCGCTGCAGGTGCAGCTCTGCGCCAGATCGTGCTGGCGACACGTCGTAACGGTTGGCGTGGCCTAGTGGGCCGCACCAATGGCGGCATGATCGTGCATCTGGGCGTGATCATCCTGGCGGTCGCCTTTGCGGCGAGCAACAGTTACCTGCGACAGACCGAGGTCACGCTCGAACGAGGTGACGCCATCGAGTTTGCGGATATGTCGTTCAGTTATGAAGGCATCGAGATTCTTAACCTGGCCGAGAAGCGCGTGACGTCGGCGGTGATCGTGGTCGAGGGTGAAGAACTGCGGCCTGCCATCAACCAGTTCTTCAGTGGTCAGACCGTCGGGACCCCCGACACGCTTGGCAGCTTCACGAGAGATACTCAGATAGCGCTCATCGCGTTACCCGAGGATGACAATCAAGTCGTCATCCGCGTGACAACCCAACCGCTGATCGCGTGGTTATGGATCGGTGGGATTCTCATGGCTGTTGGCACCGCGTTCTCGGCCTTCCCTCACCGGCTGCATCGGCGCCCAACCGATCCGGTTTCGGCCGACCCTGCCGAGCTGGCTACCAGCACGATCTGATGAAGAACCGAAGTGCCATTGCAGCGGGTCTGGTCGCGGTCGTAATCGCCGTTTTAATCGTGCTGCTTGCCGCCAGCGATACCCAACAAACCGGCTCGGTCAGCTACGAGATCTTGGGCGAGGTTGCACCTCAAATTACAGGCCCAACCATCGATGGTGATCAGTACTCGCTGTTGGATGAACGGGGCGACTGGGTCGTTGTGAACTTCTTTGCCTCGTGGTGCGTGGGCTGTCGAGTCGAGCACCCAGAACTGGTCGAGTTCACCGAACGTCATGAAGATGATGGTGTGCAGCTGGTTGCCGTCATGTTTGGTGATACCGAAACGGATGCACGCGAGTTTTTCAATGAGTTGGGCGGCGACTGGCCAGCGCTGGTCGAAGAGACTGGTCGCATCGCCATCGACTATGGCGTGACCGCTGTTCCCGAGACGCTGCTTATCTCGCCAAGCGGCCGTGTCGTCTATAAATGGATCGGTACGCGGGGCGTGACCGCCGATAATATTGACGCACTCATAGCTCAGCTCGAGGGTGGTGGCTGATGGCTCTACATGGTTTCAAGGCCCAGTGGCGATGGCTCTCCTGGGTGCTCATCGCAATCATTGGTGTCGCGGCACTGATCGTCGGCGCTGCCAGCGATGGTGGCCCGCAGAGCGACGGTGAGCGCATGTCGCAGCTGGCCTCGACCATCCGTTGTCCACAGTGCCGCGGCCAATCAGTCGCGGAGTCCAATGTTGCAATCGCCCGCGAGATCCGAGGCGACATCCGCGTCCGTATCTCAGAAGGTGAGACCGACGACGAGATTCGCCAGGTCTACATCGACCGGTATGGCCGTTCGATCGTGCTGAACCCCGACAGCGGTGGTTTTACTGGACTCGTTTGGATCGTGCCGGTGGTCGCAGCCGGTTTGGCTACGGCTGCGGTCGCGTTGGCGTTCCGCCGCTGGCGAGTTCAGGCCGATTCTCTGCGTACCGCAACCGAAGAAGATCGAGAGCTCGTCGCAGAGCTCCGGCGAGACCGTTCATGACGGCCGATACCGCCGACGTGGCCACGGCGACACTCGACCCCGATGTGCTTGCTGAATTGGAGCGCGAACGAGACTTTCTGCTGCGCTCACTCGACGATCTCGATGCCGAGTTCGCTGCTGGCGATCTCGAAGCCAACGACCACACCGCCTTAGCCGATGACTACACCCGCCGCCTCGCCGAAGTCGCCCGCGGAATCGACCAGGAGCGCGCTGCATTTTACGACATCGACACCAAGCTGAGTACCGGCCAGCGAGTTGTCACCATTGTTGGTGTCGTACTGCTCGCCGTGCTGGTAGGCGTGCTTTTGGCTCGAGCGTCGGGCTTTCGAAGCCCCACTGACAGCGTGACGGGCGCTATCCGCCAGTCCTCTAGTGGGCTGCTCTCTGAAGCGGACACATTGACGCGTGAAGGGCGTTGGCCCGAGGCGATCGATGTGTACGACGAGGTGCTCGACGTTGCGCCTGGCAATGTCGAAGCGCTGACCTATCGGGGCTGGCTCACTGCTCGACTGGGTGACCCAGAGACTGGTTTGCTCGACATCAGCGAAGCGGTTGCTGTGGATCCTGAGTACCCCGACGCCCGGGTGTTTTTCGCGATCCTGCTCGACGATGAACAGCGATTCAGCGAAGCTGCGTCTCAGATCGCGGTGCTCGACTCCATCGATCCACCCGAAGAGATGTTGGCGCTCGTTGAACAGTTCGACCTTCGTGTATCGATCGCTGCCGGCCAGATCAAAGAACTGTTTGATCCTCTCGAACCCAGCGAGACCGTGGACCTATCCCAGGTTGGTGGATCCCTTGATGACGCAGCCCGCGCCGGAGCGCTGCTATCGCAGCTGGGCGACATCGTGCTTGCTCAGGCGACCTTCAGCGCGGTGCTGGCGGAGAATCCTGAACAGCTCATTGCCTTGGTTGGTAAAGGGCAGCTGGCACGCCAATCAGACTTTGCCGAGTTGAGCCCTGAGCTTGTCGCCGATTCCATGCAGGCGCTCGACGACGCAATCGCGCTTGCGGCGCCGGGCGAGGAGCCTGTCATCCGTCTCTACCGGGCCGACGCACGTGCGGCCCAGGGCGACCCAGAAGCGGCTCTCGAGGACCTCCAGGCGATTGACCGTGACGCACTGACGCCCGACTTGCAAGCGCTCTACGACGAGCTCGCCGCGTTTTTGAACTGAGTAGCTTCCGGCCAAGGGTCTGAACTAGTGCAGCGCGAGACAACCTTTGCGTCGTTGCGTCGGACCGGATCAGGGAGCGCCCCGTGGCTTCGATGCAGCGCCTAGCGACCCAAGATCTTGCCTCGGCGTCGACACCCCGAACGTTGCTAGACAAGGCATCGCTCAGCAGTGTCTTCGTAGGTGTTCCTGGGATGAGTCGCGAGCTCAGACGCTGTGGTTCGACTCGTACCAGGGCTTGATCGTGTTGTTGATCAACTCGATGCGTTCATCGAACGGGATAAAGGCGCTTTTCATTGCGTTCACCGTCATCCAGCGAACCATCTTCCAGTCCCAGCCAAACGCTGCGGCGCATACTGCGAACTCGTGCGTGAGTGTCGTTGCGCTCATGAGCCGATTGTCGGTGTTCATCGTGATGCGGAACGACAGATCGCTGAGCAGGCCGATGGGATGGCCCTCTATTGAACTCGCTGCGCCGGTGTGCACATTTGACGTGGGGCAGACTTCTAGCGGGATGCGGCGGTCGCGAACATAGGACGCCAGTCGGCCCAGATCCACTGACCCGTCATCGTTGACGGTGATGTCGTCAATGATGCGCACACCATGACCTAGGCGCTCGGCGCCGCAATACTGGATGGCTTCCCAGATCGACGGTGGCCCGTACGCCTCGCCGGCATGGATAGTGAAGTGGAAGTTCTCTCGCTGGATGTATTGGAACGCGTCCAAGTGGCGAGTCGGTGGGTTGCCAGCCTCGGCGCCAGCGATGTCGAACCCGACCACGCCTCGGTCGCGGTGGCGCACAGCTAGCTCGGCGATCTCAAGCGATCGTGCTGCGTGGCGCATTGCCGTGACCAGCGTGCCGACCCGAATGCCGCTGTCGGCCGATCCATCGGCGAAACCCTTGACGACCGCCTCGACCACCTGATCAAGGCTCAGGCCGTCTTCAACGTGCAGCTCAGGAGCGAAACGGACTTCGGCATAGACAATGCCATCGGCGGCTAGGTCCTGGGCGCACTCGGCCGCCACGCGGTACAGCGCGTCGCTGCTTTGCATGACACCGACGGTGTGGGCGAACGTTTCTAGATACAGCGTGAGGTCAAGGCGGCTTGCGCCTCGAACCATCCACGTCGCGAGCTCATCAGGGTCACTGGTCGGCAGTTCGTATCCCGAGGCTTTGGCCAGGTCGACCACGGTCGAAGGCCGCAATCCGCCATCGAGATGATCGTGAAGAAGGACCTTGGGGGCAACGCGCAGTGCGTCGTTCGTGAGTTCCATACCCGAGTCTATTCAGCAACCGTCTGCCTTCGCCGTCGCACAGGAAGGGTTGGGGTTTGCCATCTTTGGGTTACGAATTCACGACGGATACGGGGAGGCCCCGTCGGTGCAGGCCGGCTGCGGGTGATAAATGCCGGTTTCTATGCGGTCTGTGAAGTTGTCTAGCTGCCAGATGGATCCCTTGGCGCAGCCCCGGCCTTGGAGCTGGCTGCCGCCGACCTCGAGATTGCGCAGCACATCGGGAATCACGTCGCCATGGCTACAGAGGACTATGGAGCGGCCGGTGAACGAGCGTATGTATTCGATCGAACGAGAAGTAGATGCTCCCTCGAAAAGTTCTGGAGCGATCTGCACCGCCATCTGAAGTCGTTCCGCTAGAGGCTCGACGGTCTGTACACAGCGCAATGCCGGACTCGAATAGATGGCTTCTATTCCCAGCTCGGTCCAGGTTTCGGCGATGGTCTGCGCCTGGCTACGACCGACCTCGTCGAGTGGCCGCTGATCATCAGACAGGTCAAGGTTGTTGCGAACACCGGCAACGGCGTGGCGGATCAAAAACAGGGGCACTCCCCAAACGTTATCCAGCTCCGCTCAGGCCGCCAAGCGGAACAGCCATTCGATAGCCTCGGGAGAGCAACACGGCGAGTCGTCACGATCCGCCAGATCTAGATCCCCCTGACCCAGAGGTACCCATGGCCGTCACCGAAGCCGAAGTTATTGAAGCACTCCGGCCGGTCGAAGACCCAGAACTCCATCGCAGCATCGTCGACCTTGGCATGGTTAAGGAAATCACCATCGCCGACGGTCATGTCAGCGTTCTGGTCGCACTCACTATTGCTGGGTGTCCATTACGCGCCGAGATCGACAACCGTGTTTGCACAGCAGTCGAAGCCCTCGACGGAGTGACCTCATCAACACTTGAGTTCACCGTCATGAACGATGACGAGCGGGCTGCGGTACGCGAAATGTTGCATGGCGATCCGGCGGCAACTGCTGGCAGCCAGCCGTCCCATGGCCATTCCGAAGGCCGCACTATCCCTATGGCGGACCCTGCATCGAAGACTCGGGTCTTGCTTATTGCTTCGGGCAAGGGTGGTGTGGGTAAATCATCGATCACCACGAACCTGGCCGTGGCCTTGGCTAACCGAGACCACAAGGTCGCCATTATCGACGCCGACGTCTGGGGTTTCTCTGTACCCCGCATGCTAGGTATCGACCGGCCACCAGTGGTCATCGACACCATGCTGATCCCGCCAGAAGCACACGGCGTGAGTGTGATCTCAATGGGCTTCTTCGCCGAAGAAGACCAGGCAGTGATCTGGCGCGGACCCATGTTGCATAAGGCCCTCGAGCAGTTCCTGACCGATGTCTACTGGGACGAACCTGATTTCTTGTTGATCGATCTGCCACCAGGTACCGGCGACATCTCCATCTCGATGGCTGGCTTCCTGCCCCGCTCCGAGGTCTACGTGGTGACCACGCCACAACCTGTTGCTCAGAAGGTTGCGCAGCGCGCAGCAACGATGGCTGACAAGGTGAACCTCGAGGTTCGCGGCGTCATCGAGAACATGTCCTGGTTCACCGGTGATGATGGTAAACGCTACGAACTATTCGGTACCGGTGGCGGTACCGAACTCGCCGAGAAGTGCGGCGTGCCGCTGCTTGGTCAGATTCCACTTACACCTAAGCTGCGAGACGGCGCCGACAACGGCCGCCCGATCGTGGTCACCGACCCCGACAGCGAGGCTGCGTTGATCTTCGCCAAGATTGCCGAGACAATCGATGTCGAACTCGCTCCCAAGCGTCGCTACAACTCTGAACTCAAAATCATCTGATTCTTCGCCGTAGGAGGCACCCCATGGACATCCGTATTGGCATTGTGAACGCGCCCCGCGAGGTCGGTATCGAAATGCCCGACGAAAGCTCGCCCGAAGACGTCAAGGCCATGATCGACGCCGCAGTCTCTGCCGGCGCCGGCCTGGTATGGCTGACCGACAAGAAGGGCCGCGAGGTCGGCTTCCCGGCCGACAAGATCGCGTACGTCGAGATTGGCAGCTCTGACGATCAACGCATCGGCTTCAGCTGAGCTGTGTTTCCGCTCGCCTTCGGCTGCTGCTGGCATTCGCCAGATCGGTAGTTAGGTCGTGGCCCCGCGGCTCGTTCCTTGCTGCTGCGGCTGGCTGAGCTGTGTTTCCGCTCGCCTTCGGCTGCTGCTGGCATTCGCCAGATCGGTAGTTAGGGCGTGGCCCCGCGGCTCGTTCCTTGGCGCTGGTGAAACCCAGTCGGAGCGAGGGACGAGCGGGAAGCGTGCGACGGAGGAGCCGCACCACTACGGCCAGGGCGTATCCGACGAACGTCGGCCCGAGCGGAGCGGTGAAACGCGGTCGTAAAACTACAACGACCCGGCCTTGCGGCCGGGTCGTTGTAGTTTTACGTGGTTTCGTTGTACGAACCGGTCGCTACAGACCTGCTTGTGCCTCGGCAGCTGCGAGCCGAGCGGAGCGCCGTGCGGCAGCACGCTGACGACGGATGACCCGCCGCTCTTCCTCTCCGAGGCCGCCCCAGACACCAGCGTCCTGGTTGGTGTCTAGTGCAAACTGCAAGCAATCTGTCATACAAGGGCATGTTGTGCACACTTGCTTGGCGGCGTCGATCTGATCAATCGCTAGACCTGTCGTTCCGATCGGAAAGAAAAGCGATGGATCAGTGTCTTTGCACGCAGCATTCAAGCGCCAGTCATGGTCGCTTGGGTCGTACTTCGGCATTGTGAGCGCCAATGGTCCCCCTAAATTAAAGTGCGGCACTTAACGGGCTGCCGCACGTTTCCCCCTGGAGTCGGTCGAGTTGACCGCCCGCCAATAACATACCCCGCGTTCTGTTTGCACCACAAGGGCCAATTGTCTCAAAACTTGGCAGTAATTTCTGGCGTAGTATTCTCCGGTACGGGCACAGACAGAGGGTGACGTGGCGATGAGACCGATAGAGCACGACGTCCGGCGCCCTGTCATCTGCGGCCATCGGGGCGCACCAGCGGTGCAGCCGGAGAACACACTTGCCAGCTTTGCGGCCGCCGAGAAGCGGGGGGCCACGTGGGTCGAGTTCGATGTCCGCCCAACAGGTGACGGCCAACTGGCGATCCATCATGACCCGTCGACCACCGATGGCATTCGGTTGGGATCGACCGACTACAACGGCCTCGACCCATCCATTCCTCGGTTCGGCGATCTGGTTGCCGCATCGCCATCTCTCGGTCTCGACATCGAGATGAAGACCGATGACATAGGCATGTCGTTGGCGAGCTTTGCCGAACTTGTGGTCCACGAGGTCGATTCTCACTGTTCGCCGTCCACCGACCTGATGGTCACCTCGTTCGATGCTGATGCGCTGCGACTTGTGCGCGAGCTGCGTCCAGCGATTCCTACTGGCTTGCTCTTCTGGAAACGTTCGTTTGGCGAGGCGCTAGCGATTGCTCTGAGCGACGGTCACGGCACGCTTGCCCCCTGGATTGGGCTGCTCACTGCCGAGCTTGTTGAGGAAGCTCGCGCCGCGTCACTAGGCGTTGTGACGTGGACCGTGAACGAACCTGCACAGGTGCAACTGGCATCGTCACTCGGCGTTGACATGATTATCGGTGATGACCCGGCCGTCATCCTAGAGAACCTCTAACCATGCCTATGCCGCTATCAACTGACAGGTCGGGTTACCAAAGCTGATGTGCGAGAGCCCATCACCACAAGCAACGGTTCTTGTAGCTGCACCTATCTGTACCTACGATGAATGGGTCGGTTGCAAGCGATCGGCTTGAAAAGGGGACCGAATGAAGCAGTCACTAGATGCAGTACTCGAAGCAGGTATCGCAGCCGGTGGTGCG
>Ga0307994_1002276_pt1 | contig 10869 bp, 8 predicted proteins | sample EllFjometagen261_FD_203171 | JGI IMG/M metagenome (GOLD analysis project Ga0307994, IMG submission 203171) | Marine microbial communities from Ellis Fjord, Antarctic Ocean - #261 | ecosystem: Environmental > Aquatic > Marine > Unclassified | place: Southern Ocean | collected 2014-11-02
AATATTGACGATGGTTTGGAAGACTGAAGTGAAAATTGTTGATCCGCCGGGTGTTCCCAATACCATTTCTACCTGCTGATCTTTTAGCAACATGGTGGGAGACATAGAAGATAACATGCGTTTTCCTGGCTGAACCTCGTTAGCGGTATTTCCAACAACCCCAAAGATATTAGGTACACCTGGCTTAATGCTGAAATCGTCCATTTCATTATTCAATAGGAAACCTGCACCTTCAACGACGACGCCACTACCGAAATTCCAATTAATTGTATAGGTGTTTGAAACAGCGTTACCCCACTGATCGACAATCGAGTAGTGGGTTGTATCAGGTGATTCTAACCCTGGTTTGACACCCTCTAACGTAGAAATGTTCTGCGGTGAAACTTCGCTCGCTCGCGATTCGATGTACTTCTCGCTTATTAGTTCATCCATATTTATATCAACGAAGGAGGGATCTCCTAGATATTCTGCCCTATCTGCGAAAACTCGTTTTTCCATTTCTGCAACAAGGTGGATGTACTGAGGTGAATTGTGTTCTAGACCTTCGAACTGCTCCTTCAAGTAATCTTTCATTTTAAGTAATTGAATGACAGCAAAGCCTCCTGAACTAGGTGGTGGAGCCGAGACAATTTCATAGCCACGCCAATTAGCCCTAAGTGGTTCCCGCCAAATAGCTTTATAATTATCAAGATCTTCTGCGCTTATCAAACCGTCACTACGAGCCATTTGTTCGACGATTAAGCGTGATGTTTCGCCGCGATAAAAATCCTCTGCACCAAACTCCGCTATTCTTCGTAAGGTTTCTGCAAGTTCTGGTTGTTTGAATAATTCATCATTATTCATACTGCCAAAATATGCTTTAAAGTTTGTGCCTTCCCCAAACCAGTCGTACATTTTTCGAACGTCATCAACCAATATATCAGCCGGGATAAAGCCGTTCTCTGCGAGGTTGATAGCAGGCTTCACAACGTCTTTCCAAGGTAACTTACCGTATCTGTTGTGTGCTTCCCATAGTCCCGCTACGGTTCCTGGCACACCGTTAGCTAGTCCACCAATCAAACTGGCGTTGTTGATAACGTCTCCGTTTTCATCAAGATACATATCTTTAGATGCAGCAGATGGTGCCGTTTCACGATAGTCAAGAAATGTGGTTTCGCCATCCATGTGAATAAGCATGAACCCACCCCCGCCAATATTCCCGGCGTCGATGAAAGTAACAGCTAAGGAAAACCCTGTTGCAACCGCAGCATCAACGGCATTGCCACCTGCTCGTAGGATATCTTCACTGATTTGCGCGCCATATTTGTCAGGTATTGCGACGGCGGCAGTAGATTTAACTACCTCCTCGTTATCAGTGCAGGCTGCGAGTAGGAGGACGCAGGTAAAAAGGGCTGTGAAAGTTTTATGAATGTACATATATTCATCCTGATGTTAGCGCACAGACAGTATATATAAATAAGCCCTCTAGAACCCAATTAACGGATACGGTCAATGCCATCAATCTTTGGCAGAACTGTATTGATGGTACATACATCCGCCGGAGAGGCCCCCCATGCGAGTAAGCATGTTTTCCAAAAGCAAGGTGGTAAGTGGCTCGTGGTTGGCGAGTCTGCTGTGCCAGCAGCTGAATAAGTACCCTGTCAGGGGCACGGGACGTTTCAACAAGCCTTCCCTTAGAATGGTCAAGCACGGTGATTGCGCATTTTATGCGGATTTAGCCTGCTGTGCCGTTGGTGCCTGCTTTCTCTTTTATGGTGTTTCAGCTTTTCCTCGATAACTACCAGCCCTCTTACACAGCGATGATTAGTTGGGCTAGGGCATTCGCTATCTCTATCCAAGACACGCTGCTGCCTTTGCATCGATGTCATTGTCCAGTGCTGCTTTGAAACAGTGATCCTTGATACTTGCCAGATTTCAAATTTGAACTAATTGCCTAACTACAACGGCCAGAACAATTCAATTACAACGAAAAGATCTGGGAAGTGCCATTAGCGCAGTCGACTTGCGTTAAGCCGGGCACACTAAATATTTACAGTACAACGCGAGCTTACCAAGCCCACCCCCGAGTTTTCGCTCACACCCTTTACCTACTGCCCTGAACGAAATACAACCAAACAGATAAGACAAGCATAGTACTGAGTCAATAGTAAATACCCGTTTTAGTCTTTGCATCCACGTCATAGCGGTAGGGTGTTCGGACGGTGCTTTCTCACACCAGGCTTTTCCCTCCAACTCTTTCCCTCGTTTGGTTCGCGTAACATGAAGCCGGCGCTTTCTGTTGAGCCCAAACACACCGTGATAGCAGGTGAGGCTAACTCTGGGCCTGAGCACTTGCGCTGCCAATACACAAAGCTCTCAGGCTACTTTTTTTAATCCGTCTATTGCTCTCGCTGCGCCCGCAAATTGCTGACTCATCACTATCTTGACAGCGCAGGTCTAATCGAGCATCTTCAGACGGATCCTTTGGAGGAAAAATGCAAATCGCCATCGCCATCGCCATTTTGACCGTTCTAGCCACCATATACCTCGCCTATAGCTACCGTGCACCAAACCTTAGTCAGTATGATCTGCCACGGGCGCCATTGGTTATCGAGGAGCAAGAAGTTAGTGATGCCCACAATGAGGTTGTCTCTAGAATACAGGCGTTCATCGCAGCCTCTGATGATAAGGCGAGCATTACAATTCAGCGACAAAACATGGAAGAGTTGATGGAAAGCGCGGTTCCAGCAACAATTATGCCAGTCGAGGTGAACGGAATTCCCGGGGAGTGGGTTATCGCCGACGGGGCCAACCCAGGCAAAAGATTACTGTACTTACATGGCGGAGGGTTCCGTCTTGGCAGTCCAAAGAGTCATCGACACATCACTTATGAGTTGTCCAAGCGTGCTGGCGTCGCTGTTTTAGCAGTCGATTACCGAATGCAGCCTGAATACAAAACCGTCGCCTGTCATGAGGATGCACGCAAAGCATACCGGTGGGTTCTAGAAAACGGCCCCAATGGCCCTGAACCAATTGAATCGCTGTATATTGCCGGAGACTCTGCGGGTGGAAACTTGTCATTGTCGGTCATCGCATGGGCAAGGGACGCTGGCGTTCGCCCAGCCGAAGCTGTAGTAGCTTTCGCTCCAGTCACGGACTTAACAATGACCAATCCAAGTTGGCGATCAAATATCCCAACCGATCCCTTTCTAGGTCCACTGATAACGCCGTTAAGCAAGATACCAAGATGGGTATTAGCGTTCGTCACACGCAACACAACTGGCAAACCCATTAATCATCCAGAAATATCACCCCTTCTGGGTAATCTGGCGAATTTGCCACCTACCTTAATTCAGGTAAGTCGTGATGAAGTACTCTTTGACGATGCGCAGCGCTACGCAAATCGAGCAAATCACCAGGGGAGTCATGTTGAGCTGAACGTATGGCCGAAGCTTGTTCATGTTTTCCAAGCATTTAAAGAACTACCCGAAAGCGGCGCAGCTTTGCAATTGGCCGCAGATTTCATTACAGCGAGGTAGCCCCTTGCAGCAATTACAAGCATCTGTCATCTGAACACCCCTTCCGCTGCCCCTAAACAATTATTCCAGCCATGGCTTGGAATTTTCGCCTTCAAAGCAGGCTTGCTGGCGAGATTTTTTTAATAAAAAGAGACTTTCTCGCACGCCAATTCGAGCAGTGATCGCCGACAGGCCAATGAGCAGGAAGCCAGGACCCATCAGAATCAGACATCCCAAATGGCAAGGTTGCCCAGGAGTAATCCCGTACCTTTCAAAATTAAAATCGCCTGACCTTCATGGATAAGACCATCGGCAACCCATTCGTTGGCCTGTTTTACCTAGTCTTGTTTAGATCGACGAATGAACCTCATGTTGGAAATTCCACCACTGTACAGCTAGATCTGCCTGCTTTTGGTCATGGCTTCGTCAAAGGGTCATTTGACTGTGTAATACCAATTTCCGAGGCCGAATACATCTCAATTAAAAACCACGTTTCTAATGATCGCAATCATGTCAGTTATTCCCTGACGAAAGTCTACCTCTGGAACACTCTCATCATTACCATGCACGCCGCTAGGTTCTCCGGCTCGGGTGATTATCGGGTTAAATCCATAGCTCACGATACCCAGATCGCGAGTAAAATGGCTGTCGGTAAAGCCGGTACTCACCGACGGCAAGACTCTGGAGCCTGGGTACAATTCGCGAGTTACGTTTTCAATCGCGGTAAACAACCGAGAGTTCGTCGAAGAAATTGCTGGAGTAAAAGCCATGATTACTTCTACCTCCACACCGGCTGGCGCGATCAGCTCGCCAAGACCGGCGATAAATTCTTCGGCCGGCCTGTCGGGAAGAATGCGGCAATCCAGCTCGGCCCAAGCCTCTGGCGGCACCACATTAATCTTGCTAGAACCACTCATGCGCGTAATGGAACAAGTGTCTCTGGTTAGCGCGTGATGACCGGGGCGATACGCTTGAAACGCGGGAAGGAAGTCTGGGTCCTGAATAGCAGAACTAATATCAGCATAAGCGGCTGCCCATTCATCATCTAAGGACAAGGCTATGCCGGCAAAATAAGTATCCACCGGGCCAATGATCCGCGCAGGAAAGGGGTTAGCACGAAGTATCCCTAACGCATCGACGATGCGCGTTACCGAACTGGTCGTTCTCGGTGAGGAGCCATGGCCGGGAACATCGACAGCTTTTAGTCGTAGCCACACAGGAACTTTCTGCGTTACTTCGACACCGAAGATTATCTCATTCATATTGCGGCTACCCGAGCCGCCTTCATTAATCAATAAACCTACGCCATCGAATATTTCTCTGCGGTTCTCGATAAGCCAGCCAACGCCGAAAGCTCCACCCGCCTCTTCGTCGGCGCTTGCCAAGAAGACAACATCTCTATTTAGTGCTCTACCACTTCGATGCAGTGTAAGAAAGGCAGCTAGTTGTGAAATGCCCGTGCCCTTCATGTCTCTCGCGCCACGACCCAAGATGTAACCATCGCGTATCTCACCCGACAGAGGGTCGATCGTCCAATATTCCGGGTCGGCCGGAACCACATCAGTGTGCTGTAACATCATCAAGCCTGGCTGATCGCCACCCTCGAGTCTTGCCCAGATATTTCCACGACCGGGCGCACTTTCCGCCGTCTCGTATTCGATGCCTTCCGCCTCAAATATCGCTGCATAGAAATCAACAGCACGAGATTCATTACCCGGTGGATTAATGGTATCGATCTGAATTAATTCCTGAAGCCAGGCGACGGATTCATCTTCGATGGTTTGCCCTAGTGAATGACTAGTCAATATGAAACAGCTTAATAGCAGTAATATGTTTTTCGTTTTCAACAGAAGGCTCCCTGAGTAGTGATGCTCTAAAAATACAGCATCTCCTTCATAGAGGATAGTGGCGCAGTGCTGTCCTTAAGGGGGAGAAACCCTCGGCGCGGGTTTTACGCGCTAATTTGGTTCTAGAAAGGCCGGGGCCTAGTAAATTATCGGCTGTAAACTGAGGAGCTATTCAACAAACGCGCGCTCGATAACATAGTGCGCCTTAATTCCTTGACGCGACTCCTCGAAACCCCAGTCGTGCAAAATCTGGCAGCTGTCTTTCAACATGCTCGGACTACCACAGATCATGAATCTATCGTGCTTGGGATCTGCTTGTGGCAGTCCTGTGTCGGTGAACAGCTTTCCAGTGGACATCGCATCAGTCAGGCGACCCTGCGTTGCATAATTTTCACGAGTAACGCTGGGATAGTAGATCAGCTTTTCTGTTACTTCTTCGCCGAAGAATTCGTTATTCGGCAAGTCGTGTTGGATGAATTGCTGATAGGCCAATTCCGATGCGTAACGCACGCCGTGGGTCACAATGACGTTGTCAAATTTCTCGTAGGTTTCTGGATCTTGAATAATGCTGATAAAAGGCGCTAGACCGGTGCCGGTGCTAATCAGATACAGGTTTCTACCTTCTAGTAGGTGGTCAACGACTAGTGTGCCAGTAGGTTTGCTACTCACGAACACTTCATCGCCCACCTGAATGTTTTGGAGGCGAGACGTGAGTGCTCCGTTGGCAACCTTGATGCTTAGAAACTCCAACTGTGCATCGTAATTTGGGCTGGCGATACTATAGGCGCGCATCAATGGCTTGCCTTCAACCTCTATACCCAGCATCAAGAAGTGGCCGTTCTCAAATTTCAGCGAGCTATCGCGTGTTGTCTTGAAGCTGAACAGAGAATCGTTCCAATGATGGACGTCGGTAACGCTTTGGGTAGAGATGTGTGCCACTGCTCACTCCTGGTACGTAAATAGCCCGCTTTGATGTGAAAAGGGCCAATAACTTATTGCGCGCAGTGTACGATTTGCCTAATATATCTGTAAAATTGATTGTATATATATTATTTATCTATTTTATAGATATAGTGCTGAAAATTCATGCGATTCACACTAAAACAGCTCCAGGTATTCCTCGCTGTGGCCAGCCACGAGAATGTCAGTCTAGCTGCCCAGGAATTGGCTATGTCGCAATCGGCCGCCAGCACCTCACTGAAGGAGCTGGAGCACCGTTTTGGCTTGCGCCTGTTCGATAGAATAGGCAAACGTCTACAGCTGAACGATCAAGGCAACACTCTGCGCTCAAAGGCTGCAGCGCTGCTAGCGGGGGCCGAAGAGCTTGAGAACTCTTTAATCGGCGCCAGCGACATTGGCGAGCTAAAGGTAGGTGCGACGCTAACCATTGGAAACTACCTAGCGATAGGAATCATGGCCGCGTTCATGAAAGAGCACCCAGATGCCAAGGTAAATCTAAATGTGGAGAACACAGCCTCCATTGCTGCCAAAGTCAGAAATTTCGAATTGGACATCGGCTTGATTGAAGGTGAGCTACAAGAAGCCGACCTAGATGTAAGCTATTGGCGCGAAGATGAACTCGCTCTGTTCTGTGCTCCTACTCATCCGCTAGCCTCGCATCGCGAGCTTCAAGACGAGGACCTGTTGTCGGCGGACTGGATAATACGTGAGCAGGGATCGGGAACCCGTCAGGCATTCGACCGAGCCATGACCGGAATCCTCTCCAATCTAAAATTGAGGTTGGAGTTACAGCACACAGAGGGTATAAAGCGTGCAGTCGAAGCAGGCCTGGGGATAGGGTGCCTGTCGAAGATAACCCTAGAAGAAGCATTCAAACGCGGTTCACTAGTACCTCTTGCCTGTCCCCATAGAAACTGGACCAGGCAATTCTATTTTATTCTGCGTCGACAGAAATTTCTCAGTCACGGCGTAAGAAGCTGGATGGAACACTGCAAGAACACTTAGGATTCATTAAAAGCATGTCAATCGTGGTTAGCAATAAAAGCAGGAAGCCGTTCTCCAAACGCGTTGCTAATTTTACAATTAGCAACCGCAAACTATTAACAGTGCTGTCCGCTGTTATAAGTTTACTGTTAGCCACGGGTATTATTCGCACCAGCTTCGATACCTCGTTAGAGGCGCTGCTCACCGAAAGCGATCCGTATCTCGACGAACTGTTATTGATGGACGAGGAATTTCCTTCGCCATTGGAAGTGCGGTTCGCGTTCGTGGCTCAAGGATCAGACACGGTTTTCAACAGTGATCTACTCGCAGCGATCGATGATCTTAAGAATAGCTATTCTGCCATACCCTTTGCCGAGCGACTCACCACGATTCTCGACTATGTTTCGCCCGAGACACAGAGCAGGCTCTTCATAAAAACTCTGCGCTCCTATTCCGCAGAAGATCTAGTTGAAGTTGCCAATGCAGCATTAGCCGACAGACTCCTCACCGCCAACCTTCTCTCCGATGATGCCGCACTCACCTTTGCGGTAATCACTATGGAATCGACAGGCATCTCTGCCGAGGATCGTCTAGACATTGCCACTGCCGCGCTACTGCTTCGTGACGAGATTCGCAGTCGCCACCCCGATGTAAAAATTCTAGCGAACAGCGAGGTGATGCTAGAGCAGTCAAGCCAGCAGGCTATGGTAGACGACCTAACCAGCCTCATGCCATTCGTGATCCTCGCCTGCGTGCTCGCCATCTGTTATTGCTTTAGGTCGGCAACTCTTGGCATATGCATTTTGACTCATGTGCTATTCACATTACTGTGCACCATAGGCACCCTGGGCCACCTCGGCTTCTCGTTCAACAGTATCTCTATCATCGCCCCACTGGTTTTGGTGATTGTTGCCGTCGCTAATAGTGTACATATTATTTCTATCTATAAGCAGGCTATGCATAGAGGCAGCGCGAAGATCGATGCCATGAGTGAGAGTATCGCGCACAATTTTCAACCGGTCTCACTTGCCGCACTCACGACCGCAATTGGTTTCTCGTCATTGAATATGTGTTCCTCACCCGCGATTCAAGAATTCGGGCAGATCGTTGCGCTAGGGATCGTGTTCGCTTACCTGCTCACGCTGTTGTTGCTGCCGGCGATTCTGATCTGGATGACATCGCAAAGAGAAGTGATTGCAAGCACCGGCGTTTCCTTCATGGAAGGCACGCTTGAGAAAATCAGCGAAATTACACGAAGCAAAGACGTACCAATATTTTGGGGATGCACGTTGTTGGCGATTGCGACATTTGCTTTACTGCCTTTGAACGAGACGGATTTTAACCGCCTCGACTTTATTGCCTCCGACACCGACATAAAACAGTACTACGACGAGGTGAGCAGCCACTACAATCGCGGTTCTGCTCTCAACTACGGCATCGACATTCGGACCGAATGGACTGCGATCGAGCCGGACTTTCTCCGCAGGGTCGAACAGTTCAGTTTTTGGTTGAACGAGCAGAAGCAAGTGCAGTCTTCTGCAAGTGTTGTGGACGTTGTGAAAACGATACATCGCGTGCAGAACGATAACGATGAAGCATTCGATCTAATTCCAGATGACTTCGACACCGTAGCGAACTACTTACTCGCCTATGCACTTATTCAAAGTGATGACTTTCCCCTGTTCAGCTTCGTGAACACCGACTTTTCCATGATCAATTTATTCATCAACGCCGTTCCCATGTCGAATCAGGAACTAATCAATTTCGACACTAGGGTAACCGAGAAATTTCACCAAGACTTTCCCGAGGCAGATCTACTACATGGCAGCGGCATACTGCTGTTCTCCCGCATGGATGAATTAGTGACTATCGAATTACTGCAGGGTTATTCCATTAGTCTGCTATTGATCACTATCAGCCTCATGATAGGCATGCGCAGTTTTTACTTCGGCCTGCTGAGCATCATTCCAAACCTCTTGCCGGCCACTATGGTGTTCGGATTCTGGGCTTTATTCGTGGGGCAGCTGGACCCATTCGTGATGATGCTATTTAGTATCAGTATCGGGTTGGTAGTCGATGATACCGTCCACCTACTCAGTCACTATCTGGAGAAACGGCGCGCTGGAATAGACAAAACAGACTCTATTGACTATGCGATCAAGACTGCCGGCCCGGCACTGTCTATTACCACCATCGTCCTGGCTCTTGGCACTACAATCCTCATCGCCGCCAATACCATCTACTTTCAACAGGCAGCGAAACTCTTGGTTCCCATCGTGGTGCTCGCCCTGCTGCTGGATCTGTTCTATCTACCCACGATTCTGCGCCGATTCGACAACCAGTTTAAAGCTAAAAAACTTGTGACAAGCTGATTTCCCGACTTACACTGTGGGCAAGCCTCAAGGAGAGCTCACATGAAGAATGATCAACAATCATTTAGTAGAAGACAATTCACCAAGCTAGGCGCAACCGCATTAGCGGCCGCCGCCGTAGGAGAAAATCAGATGGCTTCAGCACAGGTAGGGGCAAGCGAATTAGAATCTGCGTTCCTTATGGAACTAGCACTGGATGTCTCCGATCAACTAGACACGGGGCACACGAGCATCGCGCCCGTAACTGGCGGTACATTCGGCGGACCAAGATTGCAAGGAACAGTAAGAGACGGCGGTGCCGACTGGATCACCCAAGTATCCGGACACTCCAGTCTGGACGTAAGAATCACCCTGGACACTATTGATAACGAGATCATCTACATGACCTACACCGGTATTGTTCACAGAGCAGATAGTGGGCTCTACTGGCGTGTACGCCCCATCTTTCAAACCTCTTCTGAGAAATACGACTGGCTCAACCACATCGTCTGCATAGGCAAGAGCAAACAGATCACAGGCAAAGTGGCCTACGACATTTTTGAGATTTTATAAGGCGTGATGGTGCATGAGGATCTAAGGGGCACTGTCAGAGTAATTCTAGAAGCAACCCAATCCTTACACTTTGATCCTCTACACAGCGCCAGAAACGGATCCTTTCTATCGGTAGTGGAGCCGGGGACTTAAAATCCTCGTGTCGATGGGTCGATTCACTGCGAAAACAGTTTGCAACGAGCGCGAAGCCCGTAGAGGACAAATAGCCCTAAGGCTATTTGGATTCTTCCGTTCCGATGAACAGTCACCTCGCTTCCGATACTACTGTATATTTACTCTGCCCTTATTTATATTCACGGCACTTATCCTTAGGGAAAGGCTTTAGAAGATGTTTGATCCAGCGAATCTCCAAAAGATCGCCACTATGGAAATGCCCTTCGGTAAGTACAAGGGCAAAACTCTGATTGAATTACCAGAACCCTATCTTGTCTGGTTTGCCAGGCAGGGATTTCCACAAGGCAAAATCGGCGAATTACTGCAACTCACCTATGAAATTAAAGTGAATGGTTTAGAAAAATTGATTTATCCATTGCAGGGGAAGTAGTGAAGAACTAAGGGACATTAATAATAGTAAAGCAACACTCGAAAGGATATTTCCATAAATTATGAAGTTATCAGTGCTCCTTGTGGCTCTCCACCCACATTAAATTACTCAAT
>Ga0307994_1002278_pt1 | contig 10866 bp, 12 predicted proteins | sample EllFjometagen261_FD_203171 | JGI IMG/M metagenome (GOLD analysis project Ga0307994, IMG submission 203171) | Marine microbial communities from Ellis Fjord, Antarctic Ocean - #261 | ecosystem: Environmental > Aquatic > Marine > Unclassified | place: Southern Ocean | collected 2014-11-02
TGAACGAATAACCATTCTTCTTGTGTTTCATTGTTATTATCATCCGTTGTACAAGCAACGATTAGCACTGTAAAAAATAAATAGATAAGTTTTTTCATTTTGTTTGTTTTAATTTTCTGTAAAGATAATAAAATAGGACTTGAATGTCTTGTATAAAAACCATCTACGTAAGTAAATGGCTTTGGTTTAGGGGTGATTAATTATTATTTTAGTTGGATTTTTTTGGCTTTTTACTGCCAATTTTACTGCCAGTATTGATCAATTTACTGGCAGTTTTGTGTATATTTGGTATCTAACCATGGCAGATTAAAACTACACTTAGTGACTATTTTGGATAAGTTATACGCAGTAACAAAGATTCATAAAACCTTTGTATCATTGAGTTGAAAGCAAAAAAAAGAGTAACCATTTCTGATTACTCCTTTGTAGCGAGATCGAGACTTGAACTCGAGACCTCCGGGTTATGAATCCGACGCTCTAACCACCTGAGCTACCTCGCCATTTATTTTAAAACATCAATAGCTAAATCAATCATTTTTATTGTAAAAAAAATGCTTAGCTGTGATTTTTTGCGATGGCAAATATAGGAACAATTTATACGAGCACAAACATTCCGATACTGTTTTGTCATAATTATTTATAATTTATAATAGATAAATAATAAATAATTTTAGCCTTCTTTCTTTTACAGTAAGCAATTAATATATATATTGGCCACATGCTAATAACAGCCCTATGAGTGAAAAAATAAAGTACGAAATGGAATTTCCAATTCAAGCATCTTCTGCACTGTTATACCAATACATTTCGACACCTTCTGGAATGCAAGAATGGTATGCAGATAATGTAAACTCCAGGGGAGAATTTTTTAATTTTATTTGGGAAGGCAGCGAAGAGGTCGCTAAGCTAATTTCAAAACAAAAAGGAAAATCAATTCGTTTTCAATGGATGGAAGATGAAGGTACTAGCTATTATTTTGAAATGCGCATCGACTTGGACGACATCACCAAAGATGTTTGTATTATGGTCACCGATTTTGCGGAAGAAGATGAAGTAGAAGAAGGGAAAATGCTTTGGGAAAATATGATTTCTGAACTGAAACATTTATTAGGTTCTGTATAAGAAGTCTTTTATATAGTATATTTACACCGCCTTCTAAAATAAGGCGGTTTTTTTATGGTTAATTTAAACGGAAAATTACAACGTAAGCAAGAAGGAAAGGTTTCCATTAATAATCGGGGCCTGCAATATGGGGATGCTGTATTTGAAACCCTTAAAGTAGTATCTAGCAGGATTAATTTTTGGGAAGATCATTATTTTAGATTAATGGCTTCTATGCGAATATTAAGAATGGAAATACCCATGACTTTTTCTATGGAATTTCTAGAAAAGGAAATTCTAAAAACCGTAGAAGCTTCCAATTTAACAAACAATACCTGCAGAGTTAAACTCTATGTAAATAGAAAAGAAGGAGGGAAGTACACACCAAAAACCAATGATGTTGACTATTTTATCACTCTTGAAAAACTCGATATTCCTTTTTACACGATGGATGATGCTCCCTATGAAGTAGAATTATTTAAAGATTATTATATCTATTCCAATTTGCTATCTACTCTAAAAACCAATTCGAAAATAACGAATGTGCTGGGGAGTATTTTTGCAGCTGAAAATGGCTATCAAAATTGTTTATTGCTCAACGAAAACAAGATGGTGGTGGAAGCATTGCAAGGAAATTTGTTTATGGTAAAGGATAATTTAATTATCACGCCACCTATAACAGACGGTTGCTTGCGAGGGATTATAAGAAAGCAACTGATTGTGATCTGTGAGCTTTCAAAAGAGTACAGCCTCGAAGAAAAATCAATATCACCCTTTGATTTGCAAAAGGCGGATGAACTTTTTATTAGCAATGTTATCATAGGGATTCAACCCATAACAAAGTATCGAAAAAAAGAATTTACGAATAAGGTATCAAAGGAGTTATTGCAAAAATTAAATGCGAAAGCTAGACTGTCTTCTGTGAGCGATTAATTATAGGATGGATTTTCTGGCGCATTGGACCAAATTAAATAATCACCACCAAATTCCACCATTTTTTCTTTCCAAAAACCAGCACCTGTTTTTCCAAGTATTCTGTTTTTATAGTTATTGGGGGAAATCACCCAACTATGTTCCTCCAGTTCTTCCTCTAATTGATGGTGGCTCCAACCGGTATATCCTAGAAAAAAGCGAATTTCAGATTCTTTTATTTTATCTTCTTGAAGTAAGGTACTAATTTTATTAAAATCACCACCCCAATAAATACCGTTCGCTATTTCAATGCTATTGGGAATTAACTCCGGGATTTTATGAATAAAATATAAATTATCCTGTTCTACAGGACCTCCATTATAAATAGGAATGTTTGAGTTTAATTCGGGTATAAAATCGTTTAAATTATTTTTTAATGGTTTGTTTAAAATAAAGCCAACAGCACCATTTTCATTATACTCAGCTAATAATACCACAGACCTATTAAAGGAGACATCTCCAATTATAGAAGGTTCTGCAACCAATAGTAATCCTTTTTCTGGTTTTAAAATAGTCATATTGCTGTTTTCAATACTAAAACTAAGTATTAATTTTATAAAATGCAAATTTTTGGAGCACGTACTATAAATTATAGCATAAAAAAAATCCCCATCCGTTTTGGATGGGGATTTTTTAAATAAAAAAGATTGGATTAGTTTACACTACCGCTTAAATCTGATCCAGCTTTAAACTTAACTACGTTTTTAGCTTTAATTTTGATTGTAGCTCCTGTTTGAGGATTTCTACCGTCTCTTGCTGCTCTTCTAGAAACTGACCAAGAACCGAAACCTACTAAAGAAACTCTGTTTCCTTTTTGTAATGATCCTTGAATTTCACTTAGCATAGATTCTAATGCTTTTTTTGCTGCTGCTTTCGTAATTCCAGCAGATGCTGCCATTGCGTCAATTAAATCTGATTTGTTCATAATTTGTAAAAATTAAATTGTTGGTTAAACTTCTTTTTATAATTCCCTTACAAAATTAAACGGATTACCGGTTCACGCAAGTAATAGCAATGCAAATAGCGTTTTTTGTTAATAACTTGCTTGCTTTGTTAATAAACTTGCCCATTTTTAGTGAATTTTATAAGTTCAATGACCATAAGGCTTTACATCATTTTTGAATTTTTATCAAAAGTAAAACCATTTAAAAGCGATTTTATGTCCATTTTTCGTTTTCCAGCTAGCTGCATTTCATGGATGGTAAGGTAACCATTGCTTGCTGAAACTTTTAACTCTTTTTTGCTGCTTATAGTCGTTCCGTTTTCAAAAGTATGTTTTTCAATTACATAATTGCAATTGTAAATTTTTACCGTACTTTCTTCCTTATTGTTGATCATGGTGCACCAAGCAGCAGGATAAGGATTAAGTCCTCTAATAAAGGAGTCAATTTCTTCAACAGGTTGGTTCCAATCTATTTTGGTATTCTCCTTGGTTAGTTTCGGTGCGTTTTTTAGGACATCACTGATGATCTGTTTTTTGGGACTTTCTTCACTTCGTGCTATCAATTCTACCGTTTTAATAACCAAGTGGCTTCCTGTATTCATTAACACGTCATGCAAGGACCCAACGGTTTCCCGCTCTTTTATAATTACCGCTTCTTTTAAGATGATTTCACCAGTATCAATTTTATCATCAATAAAAAAAGTACTGACTCCTGTTTTAAGTTCCCTATTGATAATTGCCCAATTAATAGGAGCAGCACCTCTATACTGTGGCAATAAGGAAGCGTGTAAATTAAAAGTACCATAGCTTGGCATGCTCCAAACCACCTTTGGTAACATTCTAAAGGCGACCACAATCTGTAAATTAGCATTCAATGAACGCAATTCATCTAAAAAGTGTTCCTCTTTTAAGTTGCTGGGTTGTAATAGTTTTAAATTTTGGGAGACGGCATAGGCTTTAATATCAGATTGTTTTAGCTTCCTGCCTCTACCAGCAGGCTTGTCTGGCGAAGTAATTACGCCTACAATTTTTTTGCCTTCTTCTACTAATTTTTGTAAAACACCTACCGCAAACCCTGGGGTGCCCATAAATACAATTCTTAAGTCTCTCATTAATTTAAAAAATATTCATTCTTAGTGTTCACTCTAATTTTTTCAACATCCTGTAAATGCCTTAAAACAATTACTATTTTTGATTCAGTAAAAGTAAGTTTTTCTGAAAGTATTCTAGAAGACAATTCTCTTTCTTCCAATAAAAGTAGAATTTTTTCAGAAATAAGCTGAATTTCTTTTTTGCTTGGGCTGCTTTTTTGTGAAGCACACACCGAACATATACCACAATTTTCGGCAGACTTTTCGCCAAAATAACCAACGAGTTGTACACTTTTACAAACCGCATCATTATTGATATAATGCAGCACAGCATTAACTTCCGATTCTTTTTTATGGTTCAGTGCTTCTAATGCTTTTGAAACACTATTAATTGTTTTATCATCTTCCCGAGGTACTATAAAAGTAATGCTTGCATCGGTGTGAAATAGTTTTAAGTCCAAGACCCCTTCTTGTTCCATTTTCTCTAGGGCATTAATTACCGTCACTACAGACTGCCCCGTTTTTGAAGCAATTAATTCAATTTTTACGGAGGTTTCGGATTCAAAAATACCTCCATACATTCTTAAAATTGTTTTACCAATTAAGGAGATTGTTGGATTTTGTTCTAAATAGCTGATGAGTTTGTCGGAGCTAATTTTAAATTTAAGAATCGACCTCCTGCCAAATTGTTTTGACAGCTGTATAATGCCCAAGCGTTCTAATGCTGTTAACCCGTTATACGTAAGTAGGGTGTTTAGTTGATAATGCTTGCAGAAGGCTACATAATTAAAGCTATTAGTTGTAAAGGCCCCTTCGCCATAAGAAATTTGAAAATAATTACTTAAGGATCGATAAATGGTTTTTAATTGATGGGTCGTAGGTCGTGAATCTAAAAATTGTTTTTTTATTAATATTTTATCATAATCATTGTACAGAATCATTGCACTCGAATAATTTCCATCCCTTCCGGCGCGACCCGCTTCCTGAAAATAACTCTCCATACTTTCTGGAAGTTGTGTGTGAAATACATAGCTAACATTCGGATTGTCAATTCCCATTCCAAAAGCATTGGTCGCTACCATCACTTGCTTTTTTCCTTGCAGCCATTCCTCGAGACGCGTATTTTTATCTTCAGAGGAAATACCGCCGTGAAAAAAATGACTCGAAATACCTAGACTATTTAATTGTTGGCTAATTTCCACCGTGTTTTTTCTACTTCTCACATAGATAATGGCCGAACCATTACTTTTCTTTAATAATTGCTCTATTCGGTATAATTTATCTTCCTGATAATGCACTTGATAGGATAAGTTTTTTCGAACAAAAGAACTTTTTATAATGGCAGGTGTTTCTAATTTTAATTGCAATACAGTATCCGCTACTACTTCTGGCGTTGCTGAGGCAGTTAAAGCGATCATAGGCACTAATGGAAGAAGTGTCCTAAGGATGTTGCAATTTTTATAAGCAGGTCTAAAATCGTTTCCCCATTGAGAAATACAATGTGCCTCATCAATGGCAATTAAATTGACATTCATTTGCTTGATGCAATTTTGTACTAATTCTTGCTGCAACCTTTCAGGAGATAAATACAAAAATTTATAAGTTCCATACAAGGCATTGTCCAACAATGCATTTAAATCTTGATAGGAAATACCTCCCGGAATACGAAGCGCTTTAATGCCTTTTTTCTTTAAAGAGTTAACTTGATCTGTCATTAAGGCTACTAAAGGAGAAATAACAATACAAATCCCTTCTTTGGCCAATGCTGGTACTTGAAAGCAAACCGACTTTCCGCCACCTGTAGGTAGCAATGCAACGGTGTCTCTTCCGTCTAATACGGTGGAGATGATCTCTTCCTGCCTGGGAAGAAATTGATGGTGTCCCCAATAGGTCTCCAGTATTTGAATTGGTTTTTTCAATTTAAAGGGCTAAGCTTGTTTTTATAAATTCCATTCTGCTTGCTAAGGTCCCAAAAGGGATTTCAATTACTTCGTATCCATATTTTTCATAGCCTTCTAATAAGCAATGATGTATTTTTTCTGCCTCTTCAAAAGACTCATACCGCTCATTATCTTGTTTGTATATTTCTTTCCAAGGGGGCAATAAAAAAACCGTATCATAGCGATTATTATGACAAACTTTTTCAAAGTCATCCGGATAGTTCACCTTTGTAAAATCCATATAAGCAATGATATCTGGTAAACCTCGATCATAAAAAATAGGAGCATTTTTAAAATGATGGATGTCCTCAAATTGTTTTAATCGCCCTTCCAGTAGTTTTTTACTAAAAAGAATTGGATCTGTAAGAAATAATTGATCAATGCCTGCTTTCTGAGCTTCCAAAATAACATCACGAGAAATCTCCTGCTGACATTGAAAACCATTTTCTGAAAGGAAAGAAATCAAGGTAGTTTTTCCGGAACCAGGTCCACCAGTAATAACAATTTTATTTGGCATATATATATAAGATATTATGCAAATAACGTAAATAATTATCGATAGCGAAACCCTATATTTGTAAAGCGTAAAAAAAATAAAATGAAAACAGAAAAAGATACTGCTGCTTTTTACAAAAGATTAGAGGAAAGTCTTAAAAATGATACTACCTGGCCAGCTGTCTATTTATATAAGTTTATAGTTCCAACAAGCCCTGAAAAAATCGCAGAAATTAAAACTATTTTCAATGATGTGAATGCGGAGATTAGCAGCCGTGATTCTTCCAAAGGCACCTATACAAGTATTTCTATAAATGTAAGGATGAAATCACCAGAGGCAGTTATTGAAAAATATAAAAAAGTTTCTAAAGTAGAAGGAGTTATTTCTCTTTAAAAATTAGTATTTTGCACGCAGAATTGAAATTACTTCATAAAATAAATCACATTGCACGTATATAATACTGCAATATTATCCTTAAATTTTGATAGATCATATAGAATACAACTCTGAGCGACCAAAGCTTATTATACCTGAATATGGAAGACATATTCAAAAAATGGTAGACCAAGCCATTGCAAAAGAAACAAAAGAAGAACGAAATAAAGTTGCAAGTAGTATTATTGCTGTAATGGGTAATTTAAACCCACATTTGCGTGATGTCACAGATTTTCAACATAAACTTTGGGATCAATTATTTATTATTTCAGACTTTAAATTAGATGTAGATTCTCCCTACCCAATTCCTAAGAGGGAAGAATTACAAGAGTATCCTCAATCCTTAGAATACCCTCAAAATTTTCCAAAATATCGTTTTTACGGAAACAATATAAAACGAATGATTGATGTTGCTATTGGTTGGGAAGATGGAGAGAAAAAGGAAGCTTTAGTGTTTACGATTGCGAATCACATGAAAAAATGCTTCTTAAATTGGAATAAAGATACGGTGGAAGACGATGTCATTTTTAAGCATTTATTTGAACTTTCTGAAGGTAAATTAAACCTAAAAGGAACTGAAGAAGCACTGCTGGATACCATGACTATTCTTAGTAATAATAAAAGTTATGGCGCTAAGAAAACCACAAAAACATCTAAAAATACCAAAGGGAGAACTTGGAAAAAATATTAATAGGTCTTAAGCAATATGGAAGCTAATTTTAGGTTTATTACTACTACTAATAGTTAGAAAATCAGTTATTTTTTATGGGATCTTTTCGAATAGAAGGAGGCAATAGGTTACAAGGAGAAATTATACCTCAAGGTGCTAAAAACGAAACGTTACAAATACTTTGCGCTGTTTTATTAACAGACGAAGAAGTGGTGATTGAAAATGTACCTGACATTCGAGATGTCAATAAATTAATTGAAATTCTTGCCAACCTAGGTGTTAAGGTGAAAAAACTTGGAAAAGGATCCTATTCTTTTAAGTCGGATCAATTGGATTTAGACTATCTAGAGTCTGAAAAATTTAAGGAAGAAGGAAGCTCATTAAGAGGCTCTATTATGATTGTTGGTCCTTTGTTAAGCAGGTTTGGAAAAGGATTTATTCCGCAGCCAGGAGGCGATAAAATTGGAAGAAGACGTCTTGACACCCACTTTGAAGGTTTTATAAAATTAGGTGCTACTTTTCGGTATAATAAAGAAGAATGTTTTTATGGTGTAGAAGCTCCTAATGGACTTAAGGGTGCTTATATGCTATTAGATCAAGCATCGGTAACTGGAACAGCAAACATTGTGATGGCTGCAGTACTCGCTACAGGAAAAACAACGATCTATAATGCTGCTTGTGAGCCTTATTTGCAGCAATTATGTAAAATGATGGTTCGCATGGGAGCTAACATACAAGGTATTAGCTCTAATTTATTAGTTATAGAAGGAGTATCGGTTTTAAAAGGTTGTCATCATCGGGTACTTCCAGATATGATTGAAATAGGAAGTTGGATTGGTTTAGCTGCTATGACTCGCAGTGAAATAACAATCAAAAATGTAAGCTGGGAAAATTTAGGACTCATCCCTGATACCTTCAGGAAATTAGGAATTATTGTGGAGAAAGTTGGAGACGATATTCACATTCCAAGACAGGAGAGTTATGAGATTCAAGGATACATCGATGGTTCTATTTTAACCGTTTCAGATGCTACCTGGCCAGGATTCACTCCCGATTTATTAAGTATTGTTTTGGTGATTGCTACGCAAGCAAAAGGAAGTGTTTTAATTCATCAAAAAATGTTTGAAAGCCGTTTGTTCTTTGTGGATAAATTGATTGATATGGGCGCAAAAATAATATTATGTGATCCCCATCGTGCAACAGTAATAGGTCATGATTTTGAATATCCATTAAAAGCAACAACGATGGTATCACCAGATATTAGAGCTGGAATTTCATTGTTAATAGCTGCTTTGTCTGCTAAAGGGACTAGCATTATACAGAATATTGAGCAAATTGATCGTGGTTATGAAAATATTGACGAAAGATTGCGAGCAATAGGAGCTAAAATCACAAGATTTGATTAATGATAATTAGGATTTTTTCTTGTTGATTTCGTCTTGAAGTTTTCTTCTTAATTGTTGTTCCCTTTCTAAAGAACGTTGTCTGAAATTTTCAAATTCTTCATCAGTTTCACGAAGCTTACTTTTTGTTATTTTTATAATATCAAAACCACTTTTATATTTTATAAACAAAACAACAATGATTAGGAATAGTATCCCAACTGTGAAAAACACCATAAAGGTATAGGTGGACTTATTGGTTAAAATTCCCAATACTTGGATTCTATTTTCTTTTTCCTTAGAACTGGTTAATTCGTTTTTTGTACTAGCTAATTCAACGGTTAACGTGTTGATTTCAGAATTTTGATTTTCAATTTTAGAAGCTTTTGTTATTATATCTTCTTCTAAAAGGGCTATTGAATCTGAAACATTTTCTCTCAGTTTATAAAACTTCTCTTTCTTTACGACCTTATAGCCTTTATAGCTATTGGACTTTTTAATTAAAATTCTAAATTGATCATCAACGGATAATTGTTGTGCTTGAGTGTTGAAGGTAGCAAGGAATAATACTAAAACGATCGGTTGGAAAATTTTCATCATCATCTAAATTAACTTAATACTTAAACAGCGCAATATCATAAAAATTGCATTAAGCACATTCAATTTGTTAATAAATTTTACGCAGATATTTTATGGATAAAGCTCAATGCATCCGAGGGGCATCTTTTATTTTGTGAAATTATTTTCTTATGAGAAGATGCTTCTAAATTGATCCAAGGTAAATTAGAAGTACTAAATACTTCCGATAATTCATTAGCGCAACGCTCCGCATGAATACATTTAATAGGATTAAACTTTACTGTTAATTCACCATTTTTGCAGTTATGTTTTTCCATAATAAGGTCTTAAATAATTGATTAATAACATCGATAAAAGTATCATAAATATCGATATAAAGCAAATTATCGAAATAATATTTGAAAATAAATTAACATTAAGTGAAGAAATAATAGTTTTTTGCTTTATATAAAACTATTATGAATAGTATTGATTAATTTTGTAATCACATAACAATTAATAAATAATAACTATTATGAAAAAATTAATGATACTAGCGGTTGTTTTTGCATTAACATTAACTGTAAATGCCCAAGTTAAATCACCTCAGGCAAGTACATCACAAACGATTAATCAAACCGTAGGATTAACAAATATTGAGCTTTCTTATTCAAGACCCTCTATGAAAGGAAGAACGATATTTGGTAATTTAGTCCCTTATAATAAAGTATGGAGAACGGGTGCAAATGCAAGTACAAAAATTTCATTTGATGAAAATGTAATGATTGGTGGAGAAATTATAAAAGCGGGTACCTATGCTATTTATACAAAACCCAATGCTGAATCTTGGGAGGTTTATTTTTATTCAGATGCATCAAACTGGGGAACCCCAAAAAAATGGGATGCTGAAAAAATAGTAGCAACCGTTAAAGCCAAGGTAGTTCCATTGCCATTTAAGATTGAAACTTTTACTTTACAAATTGATGATGTTACGAATGATACTGCTAATTTAGGTATGATGTGGGAAAATGTATATGTAGCTGTTCCAATACATTTTATGACGGATGATCAGGTAACAGAAAGTATAGCGTTTGTTATGAGTGGTCCTAATTCGGGAGATTATTATACTTCGGCGGTCTACTATTTAAATGCAGATAAAGACATCGATAAAGCTAAAATGTGGATTGATAAAGCAATTGAAATGAATGATGAACCCGCTTTTTGGTATTACCGTCAACAATCTTTAATTTATGCTAAAGCTGGAGATAAAAAAGGGGC
>Ga0307994_1002281_pt1 | contig 10859 bp, 6 predicted proteins | sample EllFjometagen261_FD_203171 | JGI IMG/M metagenome (GOLD analysis project Ga0307994, IMG submission 203171) | Marine microbial communities from Ellis Fjord, Antarctic Ocean - #261 | ecosystem: Environmental > Aquatic > Marine > Unclassified | place: Southern Ocean | collected 2014-11-02
ATGTAATTTAATAAACACGTCTGTTTTGCGAGTATAAATTACTTTAAAATTAGATTCTGCTTCTAAAATTTTTCCAACTTCAAGAACAATATTTAAAACAATATTTTTCTCTTTATAGCCATTTCCTATATTACCAGGATCATTTCCTCCGTGTCCCGCATCTAAAACTACAATGAATGGCTTTTCTGTATTATTTGTAATAATATTAAACGAATATGAAGTAAGAATGACTGCTATTAGTAAAATAAAATAAAATAATTTGTTTTTCATGAGCATTTCCCATTTGTTATTTATGCTTAACGCATTGATTATAGTAGTATTGTTAAAAATTTCCTTTTAAAAAAAATCACATAAAAAATATGCTTATTTTTGAGGCTGTAACTCTAAGAAACTAGATGTACAATACAAAACCAAATTTACAAAAAAAAGGTATCGTAGCATTGCAAACTTTTAAGCATTTTTTATTAGCAACATTTTCACTGCTGCTTTTATGCAACACTTTTTTGTATTCTCAAGAAACTCCTACTAAAAACAAAACTATAATTCCTATAAAAGAAGTAGAAGACACTATTAGTATCAATCAAAATTTAATTCTTTCTGAATTTAATGAAGCAATAGTAGATACTGTTAAGCCTGATACTATTAGATCTAAAGGAGAAATACTTACAGGAGTTATTAATTATTTTGGTGAAGATTATGTCTATATAGACAAGCTGGAAAACAAGGTTTATATGTATAACGAAGCATATATAACGTATGAAGATATGCGTATTGAAGGTGGGTATATTGTTTTAGATTATAATAAAAATGAAATTTATGCTAAAGGAATCGATAGTGCAGGTGTTTATTCACAATTACCAGTATTTACTCAAGCACAAAATGAAGTGATTCCAGATTCTATCCGATTTAATATGAATACAAAAAAAGCATTAATTTATAATTCTAGATCTGGACAAGATGAAGTTAAATACAAAGCTGAAGTTTCAAAAAAAGTTAATGATTCAGTTTATTTTCTTAAAAATATAAAATTTACAACGGCTAAGGATATTGAGAATCCTGAATATTATTTTTATACACGAAGAGCTAAAGTAGTTCCGAATAAAAAAATTATTACCGGATTTACAAATATGTATATAGCCAATGTTCCTCTTCCATTAGGGCTACCTTTTGCATTTTTCCCATTAACTAAGGATAGAACATCAGGTTTTATAATACCAAGTTTTGGAGACAATAGAGATCGTGGTTTTTTCTTTCAAAATGGTGGGTATTATTTTGCAATTAGTGATTATTTAGATTTAACTATTATTGGAGATTATTACACTAATGGTAGTTATGCAATAAGGGCAGAATCTTCATATGCATTGCGTTATAAGTTTAAAGGAAATTTAAGTTTACGCTTTGAAAAACTAATAAATGGTGAGCGTGGCTTCGATGGTTTTAATGAAGGTTCTGTTTATAATATTAGATGGAATCATAATCAAGATGCTAAAGCAAATCCAAGTTCTCGATTTGCTGCATCTGTTAATCTAGGAAGTAGTCAATATTATAATGAATCGATAAATCAAACAAACAATGCAAGTTCTTTAATAAATACACTAAGTTCTTCAGTTTCCTATTCAAAAACATTTGAAACAATTCCACAAATTAATTTTTCTCTTGCCGGAACACACTCTCAAAATACCAATACAGACGCAATTAATATGTCACTGCCAAATTTAAATACTAGTATATCTAGAATATTCCCATTTGAACCCAAGATTGGTTCAAAAAAGGGAATTATAGAAAATATTAATTTACAATATAATTTAGCTGCTGAAAATAGAATTCAAACAACAGGCGATGAATTTTTTACTTCAAAAATGTTTAACAATGCGAAAATTGGAGCAAGACATTCAATACCAATTAGCACAAATTTTAAAATATTTAAAAATATAAGTTCTTCGTTAAATACTACCTATCAAGAAACATGGGCGTTTAATACTATTAAAAAATATTATGACCCAGAATATAATGCAGGAGAAGGAGGGGTTATTCAAGACACTATAAAAGGATTTGATAGTTATCGTACTTATAATTTTTCTACTAGTCTTGGAACTACCTTGTATGGAATGTTTAATTTTGGAAAAGGAAAAAAGATTGAAGCATTACGTCATGTATTTAGACCATCTTTAAGTTATAATATTAATCCTTCCTTTGATCAATTTTATAATAGTTATGTTGATCCTACAGCAAATGAGCAAGTTGTAGAATATTCACGTTTTGAACAATCATTATATGGAGCCCCCGGGAATGTAAGATCAAGTAGTATTGGAATGTCTATTAGTAATACAATAGAAGCAAAAGTACGAGACAGGGATACTACCCAAGTTAAACCAAAAAAGATGATTTTATTAAATAACTTAAATTTTAATACTGCTTATAATATTGCTGGAGACTCCTTAAATTGGAATCCATTAATCTTTTCTGGAAGTATTCCAATTGTAAAAAAATTAGATTTTAACTTTAATGGAGCGCTTGACCCTTATGCTTTAAATAACAATAATATTAGAGTAGATGAATTCAATATTAATAATGGTGGAAGCCTCTTTAGATTAACTCGTGCTAATATTAGTATTAATTATACATTTTCTAGTAAAGATTTTCAAGGTAGTGAAGATGATGATTTCGAAACCGATACATTTAAAAATGGAGGTCGACCAGATGATTTGTTTGGAGATTCCAATCCAATAAATGACCTAAGTGAATCCGATAAAGATATTTCAAATTCTGATTATAATTGGTATAATTTTTCAATTCCCTGGGATTTAAGAATGGCTTATACTATTACGTATGCAAATTCTACTAGACAAAATGAAATATCTTCTCAATCTATTATGTTGAGTTCAAATATAGAATTTTCACCAAACTGGAAGGTCGGCATATCATCGGGTTATGATTTTAAAAACAAAGGAATAACCTTAACTCAATTTCGATTTCAAAGAGATTTAGAAAGTTGGAGGTTAAGTTTTAATTGGACTCCAATTGGCAGCACTCATACATCTTGGTATATGTTTATAGGTATTAAATCTTCTATGCTTAGTGATATTAAATATGAAAAACGTAGAGAATCAGATAAAAGAATATAATTAAATAAAATCCTGTTTTCACAGGTAATTGATATGAAAAAAATTATTTTTACTAAAGACGCTCCAGCTCCTATCGGGCCTTATAATCAAGCAGTATTATCAGGTAATACTTTATATACATCTGGTCAAATAGCTATTGACCCAAAAACTGGAGAATTAATGATTGGTTCTATAAAGCAAGAAACTCAGTTAATAATGGAAAATTTAAAAGCTATACTTAAAGAAGCTGGTATGACTTTTGAAAATGTTATAAAATCAAGCATTTTTATAAGTGATATGGATAATTTTTTAGAAATTAATAAAATTTATGCTTCTTATTTTCATGAAGAAACTGCTCCTGCTAGAGAAACTGTTGAAGTTTCTAGATTGCCAAAATCTGTAAATATAGAAATATCAATGATTGCTTTATTTTAATTATTTAAGTACCTGCCTTAAAACTAACTGGTTTCTTATCATCTGGAATAAACTCTTCTAATTTTATTTCTATTCCAAATAGTTTATTCATAAGTTCCTTAATGGTATCAAAATCTACTTGGTAAGAAACACCTATACCCTGTTCAAATGTTTGTTCTTCACCAATAAATTGTAATTCTGCTTGACGATTAAAAAAGTTAATTCGCAAGCTACCATCTTTATTTACCAACCATTGTACATCGACATCACCAGCAACTCTTGAATCATTAATTTTTCCAACAGGAATACCAACTTTTCCATTTACGACAATTCGTTCAGTGATTTTAGTAGAGAATTTCACACCAAATTCATCTTGAGTTTCAATTTCTTGAGTATCTATTCCCATATCGTAATAGGGTGTGAAATTTATAATCGCATCGTCATCTGTTAATATTTGAGCAAGGATAGCATTAACACCATCAGTCACTGTTCCAGAAACAGCACTTTGTCCAGCTGTATCACTAATAAAAGAACCTGTTGTCAATAAAAATAAAGCTTGCTTTTCTCTCTCTTCAGTAGTTTGAAGTCTATATTCCAATTCACTTCTAACAGAAGAACTTACATCAGGAAAACTAATGTCAAATAATAAATTTGGTCGGGTGATGTTATTGGTTAAATCTATAAAAACTTCAACAGGTATCTTCCTGTTAACCGTTGGGTCATCCAGTAATGCAGAAGGATTTGCTTTAGTTTTATAAATAGCTTTTAAGTTTAAATTTGCTTTACTAGCTAAACCATCCCAAGTTATAGTACCCCCTTTTTCAACTTCAATTTCTTTTCTTATAATTTTTCCATATCTAAAATCATAAATACCTTCATATACTATAAAATCACCCCACATATTAAATTTTCCTAAGGTATTTATTTCTATTAATAAAGTTCCTGCTCCTCTCCCTTTTAAAGCTGACTTCGTGTTTTGATCAATAACAATCTCGATTTCTGCATTTTTATTAATATCCAATTCAAAATTTAATTCAAGTCCTTTTAAATTGTCCGTTACTATAGTTTCACCACGAAGTTTAGCTTCTTTTTCCTTAGGAGATAGAAATTTTATAAAAGAATTATCTCCAATAGTTTCAGTATTACTTAATGGTATTTTAAATACCGTATTCACTTCAGTAGCAGCATTAACATCTATTATTAATTCTTTTATAGGACCATGAATATGTGTAGTCCCACTTATAAAAGCTGTTCCATAATAGGATTGATTTTCATCTGCTGGAGTATCCAATACTAATAAATTAACTGTATTTACGCTTAAGTCTAATTTCCAATTTCCGAAATCTTTATGAGTTGCATTCCCCCTTAGAACTCCTTTTGTTAAATACTTGGTGTCGGTAATAGTAGTTTTAAAAATCTCTAATTTTTCTTTTGTTACAATAAGATTAGTAGTGCTATCTAAATTAAAATCAATATTAAGGTATGGCACCTTTAAACCACTATTTTTCAAGATAAAATCACCAAAAATATCAGGAGAATTCAATTTTCCAGAAACCTTTCCTTTTCCTGATATTAAGCCTCTTATATTTGTAATTACACTACCTCCAAAAGGACTAACTGCTCCTAGATTAAATTCATTCAATTCTATATCTAATTGTATTTTCATTTGACCACTAGTCTCTTCAATATAACCAATAGAATTTATAGATTTAAGATTGTTATTAGTAAGAGATGTATTTATATCATATCGGGTTAGCTCATTGTTTCCTACAATATCAATTACAAAATCCCCCATTTGTATATCATTTACATCAATATTATCAATAATAATATTAGAACTAGGATAATAAACACCCTCTTTTTGAAGAATACTTAAATTACCATTAATATTTCCTTCGAGTCTTAGGCTATCAACTTTAGGAACTAAATTACCTATATTAACATCTTTAAATTGAACTTTTAAATTTTTGAAAGTGCTATCGGTTGTAGCTCCTGTAAATTGTATTAATTCATCATTATGATTTAATGCTATCGAATCGAATTTTATATTTTTAAAACTATTATCAAATACAATTTTATTATTTTTATCATCCTGCTCATTTAAATACCAGGTGTTCTCATTATAAATAATGTCAGATTTTTTTACTCCAACTACAGAGTTTCCTTCTCTGTCAATAGTATAGTATAATGATAAATTAAAATAATCTTTATTTTTACCTCCTGAAAAATTTGTACTTACATAAAGTGTATCATTTATAGTTTTATTAATAAAGTTAATGTCTTTTAAGTTATAAAAACCATTATCTAAAGTATCTACTGAAATATACGTGTTATATAATGGATTAAAATTATCTAATTTAAATTTAACTTTTCCTAAATAATTATTAAAAACTATCATTTCGGGAGACTCAAAATCAAATTTTATTTTAGATTCATTTGAATAAACAGATCCTTTTATTCTGGTATCATTCCCAAACTCTAGTTGAGGAATAAATATTCCAATTAGTTTATTATAGATTTCAAAATCAAAATCAATGTATTCATTTTTAGTTATTTTCTTTGGTTTAAAGTTTGCATAAATACTTCCTACACCGTTAATAAATAAATCTGGAATATCTTCAATTAAAAATTCTCCAGAAATATATCCAGTCATAATATCTGGAGAATTAATATCTATAACTCTTTTTAATCCATCTTTTTTTGAAGTAATCAAAAAATCATTAAAATAAAAATCATTATTTTCAGTTTGATAAAATGTTTCTTTAAAAGAGATAGATCCATAGGTATTATTTAAATCATTCCCTATCATATTCATGTCAATTTTACCAACAAAAACTGATATGCTATCACGTTTCATTAAGTTTAATTTGTTTAACTCTGCATATTCTATACCTACTTTAAAGTTATATCGATTCAATTTTTTTGACACATCTATTAATCCATTAAATGTTAGCTTTAAATTAGGATCATCAATATTCAATTTTCCATCAAATAATGGATGTTTAAAATTTCCAGAAAGAGTTATGTTTTTATAATTATAATTTTCAAAAACAAAAGAGTTTATTTCTCCTGTAACTTTAGTATTTAACGATTTTTGAGTAAAACCTACTCCTTCAATATTTAATTTCGAAGTAATAGTTCCTATGCTTTCTGTATTTATAAGAGCTCCCAAATCAAAATTAGTAAAGTCTACATCTCCAATATAGGCAGTATTTTCTTTATCATTTAAATTATGAATATCGGCATTTATTTTTGCGGAACCTAATGCGCTTATTAAGATACTTGATGTTGTTAAATAAGTTTTCGTAATTGTTGTGCTCCCATTAAATTTAATAGTGCCTAAATTGCTAATTTCTTTTGGTAAAACCTTCCCTAATACTTTTGGCATTAATCCTTTAAGTGAATTGTAGTTTAATGAAATCGAATGATTGTTTGCATAAATAGCAAAATCATTTTTATTACTTAATAAATCAATAAAATTAAAATCACCGGTAATTTTAATTAATCCACTTTTAATTTGACCATTTGAAAAGGTCAAATTATTTAAAGTGCCCTCTATATCTCCATCAATTAGCAGGTGTTGATTTATACCAAATTTATTATAAAATGTATTTAAATCGTTGGTAGAAATTTTTGCTTCATTGAAATGAACATCTAGATTCACTTTATTTACAAAATTTGATAGTTCTCCCTCTTTATAATTCATTATGATATCGCCATTTATACGAGAGTCATCTGTTATAAGTTTGAGTTGTTTAAGCACTATAGAACTTAAACTATAGGAAAACTTTCCAGTTAGATTTTTAATTTCAAATCCTCTTTGTGATACTAACGATAATTGCTTTATATCTGTTTTAACATTTGGACCTACAATGCTGAAATTTTCACTACTGATATTAATGTTACTAAGATTAAAAATATTTGATTTTTCTAGATTTTCATCCGTTATTTTTACATTACTACCTGAAAACTTAATATTGGTTGCTTTTAATTCTAATACATTTCCATTATTAGGTAAATCTGATTTAAATTTATCGGCAAATATCATAATGTTGTTAAGTTCTTCTCCTTTATAGGTTTTTAAATAAAACTTAGCTTTATTTAATTCAATAAAACCAAAATTTAAATCACCTTCTGTAATATTTTTCATACTTAGTATACTGGTATTTAGCAATTTAACATATACTAATGTATCCTTATGGTGATCTTCTATATAAACTTCTCTAATGTCTACTTCGCCCTTCCAATTAAGTCCTAAACGACTGATACTTATACTAGTACCAAAGTTTTCGTTTAATTTTGTAGTAACTTTTTTTGCAATATAAGTTTGAACAATAGGCAAGGATAGTGTGATAATAATAAGTGCAATTATCAACAACAAGATGGTAAGAATTCTTTTTATTATTTTTTTTAGTTTTTTGATACGGTCTTAATGTTTTATTTTTACAACCAATAAATATGCCTTTTTTAATTTGATACCAAAACAGACATACATTTTAGGAATCGAATCATCCTGTGATGATACTGCTGCAGCTGTTATAAAAAATGGAACTATATTATCAAATGTTATTGCTACACAAAGTATTCATAAAGAATACGGTGGCGTTGTTCCAGAACTTGCTTCTAGAGCGCATCAACAAAATATAGTACCTGTTGTACAACTTGCCTTACAGAAAGCAAATATCGACAAAAAACAGTTAAATGCCATAGCTTTTACAAGAGGTCCAGGATTAATGGGTTCACTATTGGTAGGTGTCTCATTTTCAAAGTCTTTAGCAATGGGATTAGAGATTCCTTTGATCGATGTAAACCATATGCAGGCACATATTTTAGCACATTTTATAAAATCCGAAGGACATACAGCTCCAACATTCCCTTTTTTGGCATTAACAATAAGTGGTGGCCATACCCAAATTGTTAAAGTATCCAATCATTTTGAAATGGAAGTAATTGGTCAAACTTTAGACGATGCTGTTGGTGAAGCCTTCGATAAAAGTGCAAAAATACTTGGACTTCCCTATCCTGGTGGACCGTTAATAGATAAATATTCAAAACAAGGTAATCCAAAGGCTTTTCCTTTTCCTAAACCCAAAGTAGGGCCTTTAGATTTTAGTTTTAGTGGATTAAAAACTTCTGTATTGTATTTTGTTGAAAGAAATGTAAAAGAAGATCCTGATTTTATTAAAAAAAATCTAAATGATATTTGTGCTAGTTTACAATACACCATTGTGGATTATTTAATGGATAAGATAAAAAATGCTGTAAAACAAACAGGTATTAAAGAAGTAGCTATTGGCGGAGGTGTTTCTGCAAATTCTGGTATTAGGAAGGCATTAAAAAATGCTGAAAAGAATCTTGCTTGGAAAGTTCATATCCCAAACCTTGAGTTTTGCACAGATAATGCTGCTATGATTGCAATGGTGGGAGAGTTAAAATACAAACAACAACTTTTTGCTTCAAACGATATCGTTGCAAAAGCAAGAATGGAATTATAACAAAAATTGCATGAATCCAACATCAATTGAGATTGTTAAAAGTATGGAACCTACTAATATTAAAAGCAACATATAAGATGCAACTATTCTACAACCCAACTATTACAAAAGATTCTAAAGAAATTATATTTGACAAGGAAGAAAGTAGGCATATTTTTAAAGTTTTACGAAAACAAGAAGGTTCAGTTTTAAACCTTACCAACGGAAAGGGATTGTTTTTTGAGGTAACGTTAATACAATCAAATCTTAAAAATTGTATGGCAACGGTACTAGAAGTTACAAAACAAGAACCGCTACCCTATTCGCTACATTTGGTAGTGGCTCCAACAAAGCTAAATGACCGTTATGAATGGTTTTTAGAAAAGGCTACCGAGATTGGTGTTACTGAAATCACGCCCATTATTTGCGACCATAGTGAGCGAAAATTCATTAAAATAGAGCGCTTTGAAAAGAAAATACAAAGTGCCATGAAGCAATCCTTAAGCGCATTTTTACCTAAAATAAATAAAGCAATCCCATTTGGGGATTTCTTAAAATTGAAGGAAGGTGATCTTCATCAAAAATTAATAGCTCATTGTGAAGAAAGCAAAAAACAATCTTTAAAAAATGTATTGAAACCCAATGACAACACAATTCTACTGATTGGTCCAGAAGGAGATTTTTCAACTAATGAAATAAATGAATCCATAAAAGCTGGTTTTATTCCTGTGACTTTAGGAACTAGTAGATTGCGAACAGAAACAGCAGCAATTGTAGCTTGCCATAGTGTTGCTTTTATTAATGAAGATTGAAATATTTTTTATTTTTAAATAGAATTCAATAATATCTCAAAACTTACTACTTTACTATTCTTTAGAATTTGTATTTTTGATTTCTATGAGTTCTAAAACTTTAATCATATTATTATTTTTAGCAGCTATTAAACTGACTGCTCAAGATATTGCTGTACTTCAGTATGGTGGTGGTGGTGATTGGTATAGCAATCCTACAGCTTTACCCAACTTAATAAAGTTTTGTAACGAAGAGCTTAATACAACTATCAACACTAAACCAAAGGTTGTGAGCCCTAATAGTGTAGATTTATTTGATTATCCCTTTGTGCATATGACAGGGCATGGAAATGTCTTTTTTACACAAGAAGAAGCAGAGAACTTAAGAAATTACCTTTTAAGTGGAGGTTTTATTCACATTGATGATAATTATGGAATGGATGAATATTTGAGAAAAGAATTGATTAAAATATTTCCAACTAAAGAATTGATTGAATTGTCAAGAAACCATCCTATTTTTAAAAATCCTTATAATTTTCCAAAAGGATTGCCTAAAATTCACGAACATGATAAAAATAGACCTCAAGCATTTGGGATATTTGAAGAGGATCGTTTGCTATTATTATATACATTCGAAAGCGATTTAGGGGATGGTTGGGAAAATCCTGAAATTCATAATGACCCCAAAGAAATAAGACTTAATGCCTTACAAATGGGCGCTAATATTATTAATTATGTTTTTATAAATTAATGACTGGGCAATTAACACATGAAGAATCTAATTATTCACAAAAAGTATTTCCTCGTGTTTTGGTTTGTGATGGTTTGAAAAGCTCCTCTAATATTGGTGCTCTTTTTAGAGTTTGTGATGGGCTTGGAATACCTGAAATTATTTTTTGTAATACTGAAATCAATTTTAATTCTCCAAGACTTAAAAAAACAGCTAGAAATACACAACGTTATATTTCTTATTCAGAAAAAAAACATACCCTTAGCACTATTAACAATTTAAAAGATAATGACTTCAAGATAATAGCTTTAGAAATTACTGATTCCAGTGAATCTATTGAAAATTT
>Ga0307994_1002286_pt1 | contig 10852 bp, 7 predicted proteins | sample EllFjometagen261_FD_203171 | JGI IMG/M metagenome (GOLD analysis project Ga0307994, IMG submission 203171) | Marine microbial communities from Ellis Fjord, Antarctic Ocean - #261 | ecosystem: Environmental > Aquatic > Marine > Unclassified | place: Southern Ocean | collected 2014-11-02
CATGTTCATTTCACGTTGGAGACGACTGATCTCCTCCATGACCTGAGCCTGCACTGTAACATCCAGCGCGGTGGTGGGCTCGTCTGCAATGAGCAGTTTGGGACTGCAGGAGAGCGCCATCGCAATCATGACCCGCTGTCGCATCCCGCCGGACAGCTCGTGAGGATACTGATCGATGCGCTTCTCTGGTGATTCGATATTGACGGTTCGCAGCATTTCGATGGCCTGCTTCTTCGCGTCGGCCTTGGAAACCTTCTGGTGCACGCGGATGACTTCGACCATCTGATTACCGATGGTGAAGACCGGATTGAGGGCGGTCATGGGCTCCTGGAAAATCATGGAGGCGAGAGAGCCGCGCACCTTCCGCATCTTGTCTTCCGGCTGAGACACGACGTCGATGCCGTCCAGTTCGATGCTCCCCCCGGCGATGCGCCCCGGAGGGTTGGGAATCAATCTCAGGATCGAGAGAGCGGTGACGGACTTTCCGCAGCCCGACTCGCCGACGATCCCGAGGGCCTCTCCCTCTCCGACCTCGAAGCTGACGCCGTCGAGTGCCCGGATGACGCCCGCCTCGGTCTTGAACTCGACGACGAGATCGCGGATGCTGAGAATGGGCTTGGAAGAGGATTCGGACATGATCGAATTAGGAGGAAACTTTTTTGGGGTCGAGCGCGTCCTGCAGGGCATCGGCGAACATATTGAAGGCGATCACGAGCACGAAGAGGAATCCGGAGGCCCCGAGGAAGTTGCCGAAGTGTCCGCGCAGCACGTCACTGGTGGACTCGGAGAGCATGGTGCCCCAGCTGACGCCATCGACGACGCCCAGACCTAGGAAAGTGAGGATGACCTCGCTCTTGATCGCCCCGACGAAGGCGATCGTTGATTGCACCAGGAGGATGTGGGAAGTGTTGGGCATGACATGGCGGCGGACGATGGTCAGCGGGCCGACTCCGACCGCCTTGGCGGCCTGGATGTATTCGAGGCTGCGGATCTTGATAACCTCGCCGCGCACGATGCGGCAGGTGCTCGACCAGAAAGTCGCGATCATGGCGATGTGCATTCCCCATGGCTGGAGAGGACCATCCTTCAGCGAAAAGGCGACCGCGGCCACGAAGAGATAGAAGGGAATGGCATCGATGCAGCCGTAGATCCACATGATGGCTTCATCCACGATGGTGCGGTGAAAGTAGCCGGCGATCGCACCGAGGAAGCCACCGATCGCGGTCGAGGTAATCGCCACCATCAACCCGACCTCGAAGGCGGTTCTGGTGCCTTGGATTGCGCGGGAGAAGATGTCCTGCCCGTTGATGTTGGTGCCGAACCAGTGCGCGGAGGACATGCCCCCGAATCCTTCCTCGCCAAGCTGGCTCCAGCTCTGGCCGATGAGTCCGAAGGCGACCAGGATCGCGATGATCCCGTAGATGCCCACGACGATCATGGCGGCCACGCCAACGCGGTCGCGCATTAGTTTTCGCCGACTCTTGCTCCAGAGCGATTCCCTGCCGGTATTGCCTCCTTCTTCACTCATGATTCCGGATTATTGGTTGTAGGAGGTTCTTGGATCGATCGTCTTGTAGACGACGTCCGTTATGATGAGGGCTATCACGTAAAGCGCGGCGGTCCAAGTCACCACGGCTTTCACGATGGGAAGATCACCATTGGTAATCGCGTCGTAAGTGACCAGGCCGACTCCGGGAATTCCGAAGAATTTTTCCACGACAAGGTTGCCGGCGATGATCACGAAGGGAATGGTGATGATGATGCGCGTTGAGATTGGGATCATGGCATTCTTGAGAACGTGCTTGATCATGATCTTTCGGTTGCTGACTCCGTAGGCGCGTGCCGTCCGCACGTAGTCTTTGTTGAGTTCTTCCACGATGACGGCCCGGAAGAATCGCGTGTTGTAGCCGAGGGCCACGAAGACGCTGGCAAGGGTGGGGACTGCGACGTAGGACCAATAGTAGTACCAGTAGTAGTAGAAAATCTCAATGGCGCTGGCATCGGGGTAATCCGGCGGAGGGGATACCCATCCCTGGACCGGAAACCAGTTCAGCCCGTAGCTCGTGCAGAAGATGATTTGGAAGGCGATGACAACCATGAGGAAACTAACACTCATGCCGCCTGCAGCGAGGACCATGATGATTTTGTCGTTTCTCTTTCCACGATGGTTGGCGGCATAAAGAGCGAGAATAATGCCGAGGGCGTTGGAGAGGATGAAGGCCGGGAGCGCGACCATGAAGGAAATCGGAACGCTTTTTTTCAGGATGGAGGATACGTCTTCTCCGGAGGAAATCGAGGAACCGAAATCAAAGGTGATGATTTCTTTTAGGAAAAGGAAGTAGCGTTTGAGAAAGGGTTGATCATAGCCGAGTTGGGCATGGAGTTCGGTGATTTGTTCCGGGGTTGGGTTTTTCCCAAGGATCGAATAAGTTAGATCAGGGCCGTGATAGACCATCAGGAAGAAGCTGATGAAGGTCACGCCAAACAGCAGCGGGATCGAGTAGAGCAGTTTTCTGAGAGCGAATTGTAGCGTTTCCATACTTGTCTACTGGTCGTCCGAGTCGTCAAAGACGAGAGCGTATTTGAATAGGCTTCCGTGAGGATTGCGTGAAGGTAAGAAGACAACATTCTTGTGCCAGATGAACGGACTATTCCTTGAGAGTCCGCATACTGCGGGCACATCGTCGATGATGATCTGATTGAGTTTTCTGTAGATTTCAGTTCGCTCTGAGCCGGGTTGCATGACGATGGATTCCTCGAACAACTTGTTATACTTCGGGTTATTGAAGTTGGAGGAATTTGATCCTGGGCTGGAATTTGGGCCGTAGAAAAGTTGGAGCACGTTTTCGGCGTCGGGATAGTCCAATCCCCAAGCCATTCCGATCAAGGTGCAGTCGCGCTGTTTCACCTTTTTATTGAAGTCCCCAAAAGTGGCGAAGGGGACGTAGGGTATCTTCTCGCGCGGGTAACCTATTTTCTCCATCCAGCCGCGGAATTGTTCGAACATTTGTGTGTTCTGCACACTGGCGACGCCGTTGAAGTCGAGCACGGGGAGGTTGTCCGCATTCCATCCGCCTTCCTTGAGGTAGGCTTTCGCCTTCTCGAAGTCTGGCTCGGTCATATCTGCGGTGAAGGCGTTGTCGTAGCCGTCCAGGCCGGGAGGAATGGTGCCGGGAAACAAGGTTGCAATCCCGTTGTAGTATCGACGGTTCCGCTGTGGCCAGTCGTAGGCGGCGCTGATTGCTTTGCGTAGCAGGAGGTTGCGTCGGTTTTGTTCAGGGTCCGAATGGTGGCCAATCTTCGGGTCCGACATGTTGAGATAGAGATAAACGATTCCCAGCTCGGGAAGGTTCATTGCCGTGAATTTCTTGGCGTAATCCGGCTTGAGGACGAGAGGGTTGAGTTCTTCAGCAACCATGTGGGTCAGCTCGGTGGGGATGCCGCCAAAATGGATTTCAGTCCCTTTATTGAGGGAGTTCCAGCGAGTCATCGATTCCTTCATGAAATAAACCTCGGTGGTGTCCATGATGGGAAGCTTCTTGCCATGAAGTCGTTCAAGACCGGCCCAGGATTGGGTTTCCGGATCGTATCCTTCTTCTTCAAGGTCGAAGATTTCTTCACGGTAATTTTCGTTTCGAACCAGCACAGCCTTTTTTGTGCTGAAGGATTTTAGTTTATAGGGGCCACTACCGACCGGATTGAGTCCAAATTCCTTGCCGTAATATTTGACAGCCTCCCTTGGTGTGACTGAAGAAAAGCCCATCGCGAAGGTATAGGTGAGCTGGGGGAAGGGCTTGTTCAGAATGATCTGGATGGTGTGGTCATCGAGGGCCTGCAGCCCTTCGATCGGCTTCGAGTAGTCGGCTCCGGCTTTCTTCCACTCGTCGAGTCCTTTAATCTTCCCTTGCCAAAGCCATTCTCCCTGGGATCTGGCATTGGGATCGAAGAGCCGTTGCATCGAGTAGACAAAGTCGCCCGCGACCACTTCGCGTCCCTGGCCTCCCGGGAAGCACTCGTCGTCGGCGTAGAGGATGGCTTTCTTAATTTGAATAGTGTAGGTCAGACCATCTTCGCTTACTTTTGGAAGGGCTACCGCGAGCCGCGGCTTCAGTTGGTAGGGACGTGCGAGGTATTTGTATTCGTAGAGCTGGTCGTAGATGCTCGTGGTCATCAGGTTGGCATACTGCGTCGCCGACTGAACAGGATCCATGGTGACCGGAGCTCCGTTCTCGGAAAACCGGAAGACGGACAAGTTCTGTGTCCGGTCGCTGAAAGGGCGCTTGCAGCAAGTGAGCAGGGCTACCGAGGCAAGGCAGGCCACAAGGCTGATGGTTCGAAAAAACATCATTAGGCTGTGGCGATGAGGTAAGATCCCTTGCACGGAATCCAAAGGTTATGCTGAGAATAATTCCAGTTCATTGGACCAAAAGGATCGCGTTGAGAATATTCAGCAAGTCTGCCTTGCCAAGGATTATTATCCTAACAGGTATTCACTTCGAAAAGATTTTTGAAGCTCTTGGTGGGCTGATTTTTAGGTGGGGTATCTGCACGGTGTCGGTCATTGGCTTGCCCTTCCGCGTATGCCGAACGAGGTCTCTAATCTTCTCGCTATCTTGGGAAAGCCTCATCGGAGGGAGAAGTCTGTAGCCGGAAGAAGACCGTCCCTCTGCCGGGATCCACTGGAAACCGCAACGCCATTTTCGTGGTATCCAAGTCAGTAATGCTCGCTGATATTTTCACGATGGGTAAGGATTCCCAGTCAGTAAGGTTGCGAGAGGCCTGGACCTCCCAAGAGACACCTTGATGACCTCGCGGAAGCTCAATCCCAATCTCCACCTGCTCTCCATTCACCGAGCGTTCGACGCGCATCAGAGGGGCGTCCGGCTGAATTGGATTTGTCCCCATCGCGAATTCTCCCCAGTTAGAGATACCATCGCCGTCGTTGTCGTCGTTTTCCGCAGGCGTGACGAATTTAGGATTTCCTTCCTCGCTCATCTGGCGGGCCATCCAGCCGGCATAAGTGACAGGCTCGTTCACCTTGTAACGCCATATTTCGTCAGAAGCCAAGGCACCCAAGGCATCCTCTGCACCGGCTGGTGTCAGGTTGCCGCAAATCAACTCGTATTGGACCCAAGTGGCTTCAACTCTTTTGGTAAGAACACTTTTGGACCTCTTGAGGCCCTCCGATTCTTTAAACAGCGGTGTGATATTCACGGTTTCCACGCCGTAAGCACCCACGGGCACCCAGGCAAGGAGACGATCCCTGTCATAGAATGCGTGATTGAGATTGACGTAGAACTGGTTGGCGGACTGCACCACCGTAGGCTCGTCGTCACCAAGCGTAGCTGGATTCAACATCCACCAAACTTGATGTCCATGGGCCCAACCCGTGGTGGAAAGAATACCTTTATTAAGAGTGAGTTCGTTAGGGTAGAAATCCAATTCCATAAGATCCGGATCGCTGATTTCTCCTACGAGGTCAAAGGGATGAAAATTAATCCCCTGCTTTGAGTCGTTCTGGTTCCAGGTGTAGCTTGGTACCGCAAAGTGGGACTCCGTCACCTGAATTTCGTGATAATAGGCGTCGGGGATTGTCACTTCATCGATCAGAAACGCCGTCAGACCATCAAAGGCTGAAGTCTGCAACACCAGGTCACTCGACCACCAGATTCTTTGATCATTCCCGATGCGGGTGGCAGGGGCGGATGAAAGGAGGAGTAATCCTGAATCGTCGCCTACCTCCCTGATCCCTTCGACTGTTCCCGGAACACTCACCGCTGCATCCACCGCGATAAGCCCGTTCCCAGTTAAGGTCGCGATTCGCAGTTTGTGGTCAACCTCATAGTAATTGCGTTCCTCCTCTGGATCTTGAATGAGCTTATTCTCTTTGAACGACACGTAAATTTTATCTCCTCGTTCAACGATACCAGAGACTGTTGCCCCGCCGGGATCTATCAATTCTTCGTCGTCGTTGACAGGGCCATTCTTATCGAGACAGATCCGGTAGTCAGTGGTCAAAGCCGGCGCCCTAGGCTCGGAGGCGTCCACGATCAGGATTTGAGCGCAGGTGGTGTCGCCGTACCACCAGGGACCGCCGAAGTCGGAGGCAAACCAGCCCCCTCTCCAGTTGTTGGTTTGGATTTCGGGAATCCAAGCCATTAGGCCATTTTCCAACTGTCGCCCATGGAAACTGCTATGAAGCGTGCGTTTCATTAACAGCATGGCATCGCCCACGATAGGTGAGGTGGGATCCGTCAAGTCCACCACGTTGTGGTAGGTCACCTGTCGCCAGACCGTCTGTTCATTTTCGATCTCATCCTGCTCGTTTGCCGTCGTTAAAACATGCAATAATTTCCCGATCGTGGAACCCTCCAGTTTCACCTGTGCCAACACCGTATCAAGGGCATCATCCGAAGTGACACGCAACGTGATATTTTGTTCGTTGTTTCCGTAGTCCCAATAATTGCTTCCGCCCTCAATCTGTAAGACATAGTCACCATAAGGCACGACGCGTTCAACTGGCCAAGCTACTTCCAAGGAGGAAAGCGGTTGTGGGTCGGACAAATCGCGGACATCCAAGGCGTTCACTTCTCGCCCGGAAACGGAAACTAATGTGCTATGATCAATCAGGGTGGCCCGGCGCGCCACAAAGTTGGTGTCGATGACGCCCGCTTTCTCCAGGCTATCGTCGTCAAAGGTCAGGATCTGAAGCTTGGTCTCGTGGCTGCTCCAGTCGCGACTGTAACTTTGATATGGTAAAATCATCACGCCACGATCAGGGAAATAGCCGATGGCCTGCTCATCGTAATTACCCTCGGACCAACTGTAAGACCCTTCCTCGCCAAGATAGACTCGCAGAGGGGGCCCCAGGTCTGACGGATCACTGACATCAAATTGACTGATCGCCACCCGTCGGTCCTCAACGCCAACGGACAGCAAACGGTCGCCCCTCGGTTGCAGATAGTGAGACCAACCTGGGATCTTCAATTCGCCCGCAAGACGGAGATTGTCGTCATCGCTGAGATCGACGACGAACAGCGGATCAATACGAATAGCAGTCACGACATAGACCCGGTCGCCATCGAATCGGGTCGCAAACAGTGTTTCTTGCGGGGCGAGAATCAGGGAATCGAGGCGTGGGATTTCACCATCGGGGGTGAGGGCGGCGAGATCATAGTTAGCGACCACCGTGCGGAGTCCGTTATTCCAGCGTCCGCCTTGGGTGACACAGGTGAGAATGTTATCGCGGATCCGCAGTTTGAATTTGTCTTTTAAATGCCCATCGAGCTCGGCCGAGGCCGCGATTTTCAATGGCGCACTTTGGTCGCGGATATCGATAAGGTGAATGCTGGAGTGATACGAACTGCTTTCCCGATCATAAACGAATGGTGCAACAATGAAGTAATCGGGAGTGGCGCTAACGGTGGCGTTATACCACCACCCATCCGTGCTGAAGAGATTCAGGGGCTCAGCAGTGACGGGGTTGGTCGGGTCGGAGAGGTCGGTGTGCTCCACGGTCAGGCCCGTTTCCCAGTGGACGATAGGTTGGTCGGCTTCATCTACTCCGTCGATCCGGCGAGAATTACGCATGGCAACATAAAGATGCGATCCAACCATGCGACTTTCGACCACGCTGTTTCCAGGTAGAGGAATCCGGTTGATAATCGCAAGGCCTTCATCGGAATGCCGCACCACCACCACCTCAGAGCCGACACTATCCGACCCCCAGCTCCAGCGTTTGGCTAACAAAATAAGATGATCGCCGTCCGGGTGGAGATACATGTCTTCGCCAAGGGCCGGCATCCGGAGGGTGTGGGACCGTCGAGGTTGAGTGGGATCGGAAAAATCAAAGACCTGGAGACCGCGGTATTGGTTATAAAAGTAAAGGGTATCTCCTTTCCATTTCCACAGATCCGATTCCTGGACCTCGGGAGTCGGAGCGCCATTGCCGTCTGCCGCAAAGTCGGCACCTGTTCTTATGTCGGTAATCGAGGTTATGGCACCGTCGGCTTCCATCACAAAGTCAGAGCGCCCGGCATAGACTTCGTAGGGAAACGGGTCGGTATAACTGACCTCGACGAGGACATCCGCGAGGGATAATTCATCGGGCAAGCGCAGTTTAATCTGTCCCTCGTCACCGGCGAGGTGGGCCATCGAGTAGGCCTGCCATTGGTTCTGGACATCCAGGTAGGAAACGCGGACGCGTCGGACGCCGTCAAGGACAGGCACCAGGGCAGCGTGGTTGTCGAGGATGACGCTCGCGGGTTCGAAGTCGTCGGCCCGGGATGAGACGGTAAACGTCAAGCCGCTTAAGAAAGCGATGAATGTGAGTAAGAGTTTGTGAGTTTTCATGGGGACATTGGGTGAGTTCGGGAGCCTAACGACCGACCCCGCGAGAATCACAAAATCCTTTGAGGTCTTGCCGTGATCCATCGCTAACATAATGCGAACTCTTACTCAAGACATCCTGTATGCGCTCAATCTTTCTTCAGAAGACGCGGCATCGCCTCGTCCACCCATCCCGCCTTGCGTTGCCCCTCACCAGGACGATCGACATCGCCAAGGTCCTTGCGGGCGGCTTCGGCATAGGTAAGGAGTCGCTTGACCACCTCCGGATTCTCATGGGCCAGGTTGTCGTCCTCATGGATGTCCGAGGCCAGGTTGAAGAGCTTGAGTTCCCGCTTGCCCTCGGGCTTGCCCCAGTTGCGTTTCTTGGGGTTCATTGCCACGAAGAGCTTCCAGTCACCTGATCGCACCGCCTGCAATTGATCCATCTGGTAGTAGAAGAAGGCGTCGCGTGGGTGTCCGTTTTCCTTGCCGCTGAGGATCGGCCAGATGTTCTTGCCATCGATCACGCGGTCGGTGGGCGCCTTGCCGCCGGCAATGGCCGCTAGCGTGGGCAGCAGATCGATCGTGCTTGTGAGCGCGCCGCTCTTTGTGCCCGCTGGAATCTTGCCGGGCCAACGGGCCAGGCAGGGCACGCGCATGCCTCCTTCATCGGTGCGTCCTTTCCGCCCACGGAGCGGAAGGTTGCTGCCCTGCTTCTCGCGTGCCGAACCGTTGTCTGAAGTAAAGATCACCAGTGTGTTCTCATCGAGGCCCTCGTCCTTGAGCGTCTGGAACAACTCACCCATCGACCAGTCAATCTCCTGCACCCAGTCACCGTAAGGGCCGTCCTCGCTCGTGCCCTTAAATTTCTTTCCCGGGACCAAGGGCAAATGCACTGCGGTGTGGGGTAGGTAGAGGAAGAAAGGCCGTTTTTTGTTGGCCTTGATGAACTTAACGGCCTCGGTGGTATACTGCGTGGTGATCGTGGTATCCTTTTGCACGCTGTCTGCAATGACGGTGAGATCGCGAACCAGGGGGAGCGGAACCTGCTTGCGGTTCATATCGTTGCTGTAGGGAATGCCAAAATACGAATCGAAGCCCTGATGAGTGGGCATAAAATCGGGATGGTCCCCCAAATGCCATTTGCCGATGCACATGGTGGCGTATCCTTCTTCCTTGAGCACTTCGGCAATGGTGATCTCACTCGGATTCAGCCCTTTTCGAGCGGCGGGAAAGAGCACGCATAGGTTTTTTTCATCCACATGCATATTCACCCGGCGCGGGTAGCACCCGGTGAGGAGGCTGGCACGGGAGGGTGTGCACACGGAGCAGGTGGAATAGAAATCCGTGAGCTGCATGCCTTCCCCAGCCATCCGATCGAGCACCGGCGTGGCGTGGGTTTTGGAGCCGAATGGCCCGATATCCGCGTAGCCGAGGTCATCACAGAAGACGACAATGATATTGGGTTTGGGCTCAGCAGCCAGGAGTGAGGGCAAGGAGCCCAGGAGTGGCAGAAGGGAGAGGAGGATGTGCATTCTCATGTTGGATCATCGAAGCCTGGCTTCTCTTTCTTGTTCTTTTGCTTTAGCGGTTTTTTGAGCCCTGCCCCCGCTTCTGGGAAAACATCCACCGCATGAATCCGTCGGTGAAATAGGCGAAATCGTCGATCACGTGGCCTTGTGATTTGTATTCGTGATATCTCACGTCGGCGGCACCGGCGTCTTTCAAGGCGCTGAAACTGATACGGGAGCCCTTCACTCCTCTATCGCCGTCACCGTTGAAGATCCAAATGGGAACGTGCCGGATGGGTTCTGCCTCCTTTTCGTTTTGAGGGCCGTGGGAGAAGCCGGACAAGGGGGCAGCGGCCGCAAACTTCTTGGGAAATGTGCGAATGAAATTCCAAGTGCCCTGGCCTCCCCGGGAGAAACCGGTCAGGTAAAGCCGGCCCACGTCCACCTTGGGCGTCTTCGGATCGCCATTCAGTTCCGTGACCAGGTCATTCAGAGCATTGATGGTCATTGTCCGATATTGCTCGCTCGACCAGCGGTCTTCCTTCGTTCGATTCCGCGGCACGAAAAGAATGTGCGGATGGGCATTCTGAATTTTTGGCAGTGACCAGACACCCTTGGGGAAACCCTTGTGAGTGTCGATGGTCAGGTCCGTGTAGCCGTGAAGAAAGGTCACTAAGGGATACTTCTCGCCAGCCTTGAGCTGCTTCGGGAGATAGAGGTGATAGGGTAAGCCGTTCTTATGCATCCGATCTTCGTAGAGCGCCTCAAGACCCCGGATTTCCCCGATCTCGTCCCGAATCGCCTTGAGCTTGCTGACTTCCTCAATCGCAATGACCCTGGAAACACTCGGTCCGTCGTCCTCAGCCCGCGCGGGAGAACTGCTCAATGTTGCCGTAGCCAAAATTAGTGGAAGGAGAGAAAGTGGTCGGAGTGTCATGGGTAATCGGGTTGGCATCCATACAAGCAGACTCCAGTTCGTGGACAACTCTCATTCACTTTCTACCCAGTTCACG
>Ga0307994_1002288_pt1 | contig 10845 bp, 12 predicted proteins | sample EllFjometagen261_FD_203171 | JGI IMG/M metagenome (GOLD analysis project Ga0307994, IMG submission 203171) | Marine microbial communities from Ellis Fjord, Antarctic Ocean - #261 | ecosystem: Environmental > Aquatic > Marine > Unclassified | place: Southern Ocean | collected 2014-11-02
ATGTTCACTGCCCACCGGTACCATTCACATTTATAATGAAATCAACAACCTAACGGGCGTTGATTTTTTTATGCCTGTCACAAAAGCACTAAAATTCCATAGCACCCTTGTAACACACTCTCAGAGCATATCGCGGCCTCTACAGCAGCGGCTTTATGTGATGAGAAAGGTATCAACAGCCCTGGCTGAACAGACAACCAAAATGAGGCATCTCTTCGCCTACTCCAGATAGCCGAAGCAAGTGCCACGCGAGAGCTTGATTACTAGATATGACTGGTTTACCTAGATGTTGCTCTGCCTTAAGGATGATGCTTACCACCCTTAAACTGGTACAAGAAACAAATACACCATCACAGTCTTCATGAGACCCTAGGCCGATGATGGCATTAAATAGACTGGTCGAATCTACTCTCCCTACTTCAAAGTCATCTTCTATATCAAAATAACCAGTGTGTGAAATTTCAATACCGCTGGCACACAGGCTGTCACTCAGTGCTTGTGTGACTTCAGGGGTGTAAGGTGTGAGTAAGGCGATACTGTTTAGCTTTAAAGCCGCGCATGCAGCCTTACATGCACTAAGAGGGTTACTGACCTTGGCATGAGGGTGCTCTGCTAAAATGGCTTGAGCCACCTTTTCTTCACCAATGATAGTGGCGCCTGATGTGCATCCATAACCAATGGCATCAAACGCAAAGGATTTAGGCAGTAGGCTGGCAGCGATAGGCAGATCTTTTTGCATCTGTGCCAGGGTTTGGGGCGTGACCTGCATGGCATTAGCAATACGGGAGTGATAGCAGGCAATACCATCAATAGCTAACATCTGCCGAAATTCGTCTTCTATTGTCTGATCAGTTTGTAATACAATCAGTCCAATTTTTGCGATTTGACCTAAGCCTGAATCTATTGAGTAAGACAGTTTTTGCACATGATCCATTTTGCAAACCCCCACCTTACATTAGATTAGATAAACCTATTCGCTCTTGATTAAGGCATTGCGAATAAGCAGTACAAAAATACCTAACATACCTCCCAGCACAAGAGCTAACGACAGAATTAACGCACTTTTGGTTTTGCTTTGGTACTCTATGGAGGCCAGGTCATAAACTGCTGAATTAAACTGATCTGTTCCTATAGGTGTTGATGTCAAGAGAGCTTCTGCGTTTTTCAGTACTCGGTTAAGCAACAGTTGTTGAATCGACCATTCGATGCGTGCTAGTTCTGGAATGAATAATTCCAAGGGAGCTCGAGACTTGAGTAAAGCGTACTCTTTCGCTAACATGGCGTAGTCAAGCATCAATAATTCTGGAGAACTTTGGGACTTAATCAGTGTAATCTCTTGTTCTATAGGGAGATACCCTCTCAGGTACGTGGTCCCTTCGTTAGCAAATTCCAACGTTGCATGGGCTCCTTTATCCAAGTTTAAGGAGCGAGCTATTTGTGCTTGTTCAGCAAGCATTACCAGTTTTGCTGACTTAACAGCATCGTAACCAGATCGAAGTATTTGCATTTTTTCTTCAAGTAATGCGAGTGTTACTTCATTAGCCGCATTGTAATCAAAGATTGCCTTCTGCTTATCCTCCTCGAGGCCTTCAATAGCAAGATTATTATTTCTACGTTGCGCATCAAAACGGCTCTCAAAGGTCTGAGCTATTTGCTCATTAACATTATTATTGGATCGCTCTAAAGCAGCCGCCAATGTGATACTTGAGGCCTCTGGGTTTTTAGTGGTAAACCTCAACACCCAATGAGATGGGTCAGACGACACTAAAGAATATTTATTACTCTGGAGATCTTTAACAAACAAGGCCAACAACACTTGGTCATCCAGCGCCATCATTTCAGTTTCATGCAGTGCAGCATAACTGTCAGCTTCAGCCGTTGAAATAGGCGCTATTTCAAGGCTACCCGTATAGGTTTTAGGCACGAACACTAGGTAAGCTACAGCTAAAACAACCGTAAAAAAAGCCACCCCCATGACTAGCCATTTGCCGTTCCAGAGGGAGCGTACTAGGTCAGCCAGGTCGATTTCATCGTTATATGTTTGATTGTGGTCGGGTTGCTGTTGCATCAACTGTTTCCTATTCCTTATTGGGATACGTCAGTTTTAAAAGAACTGGACTGGCCTGGCGAATAAAACGCCAAGCCATTTTCTGCTAACCTACGATGGAGACATCTTCTGCTTGAATGCCTTTATCACTTTCGGTCACACTAAAACGCACACGCTGGCCTTCGAGTAACGAACGGTGGCCTTTACCACGGATAGAACGAAAGTGAACAAACACGTCATCGCCTTGATCTCGCGTTACAAAACCAAACCCTTTGGTAACATTGAACCATTTTACGGTGCCCGATTCTCGGTTTGGATCGTTATCCATTTCGTCCCATTGGGCGTCATCTTCTACACCCGTAGAAATGAATTTAACACCCGTAGCAAGGGTAGCAACCCAGAACATGGCAAAAGCCACACCAGCTACCAGCTCAAACTGAGTATCAACGATACTTGAGCCGTGAATGATTTCGTCTAGAATAAACGGTAATGCCAAAGCGGCGATTAAACTAATAATGAAGCTATAAATAAATAGTGTGCGTCTCATAATGACTCGATATCTCAGGTTTTATTGTTTTATGTAAAAAGTATTGCACCTCTACCTCTGCCTATGTGCGTATCCTAGCCAGCATAAAGTCGGTACAATCTGCCAAGGTTATAGAAAAACCCGCGCCCAATCAAACACTTGATTTATAAATCCCTATTTATTTGCAACTTCTTGAGAATATCATGAACAATGCCGCCGATATCGTCGAATTACAGCAACAAGTCGCTTTTCAAGAACAGACAATAGACACTCTCAACGAAGTAGTGAGCAAACAGCAAAAAGACCTCACTAGGATGGATCGTGCTTTGGGGTTATTGGCGCAACAGATGACCAATTTACAGCAAGCAGCGGATGCTGGCCAAGGTGGCCCTGAGGCGAATCAACCACCGCCACACTATTAACTTACTAAGCAGTAAAACTTTTATTAACGTAAATGTCGAATCGGTTAGATTTTCCTTCAAGCCGATACATGGGTTTATGCTGGGCAAGGTCTGGTGCAATACGAGGCCTCTTGACCACTACCCTATGAGTGGCTAAGGTTAACGCTGGGGCCAATAGAGCATCAGCGTCTTCATCACTACCTACCAACTGTCGAAACAACGCCATTTCTTTTTTTACTTGGGCCGATTTACCGGTATGAGGAAACATAGGGTCTAAATAGATCACTTGGGGTGCTACGCCCTCCCACGCGTTCATCACCGACAAAGCATCACCTTTTTTTAGACTCATGCCTGCAACAATGTCTCCCACATCAATGTCTAACTCACCCCTAGCCAAACCATCTGCTAACAACGCCCTCACTACTGGCTGACGCTCAACCATAGACACGCGACAACCTAGACTTGCAAGTACAAAGGCATCGCCACCTAAACCCGTTGTTAAATCTAATATACTGGGGCGCACTCCACCCTGTACCCCCACAGCCTTAGCGACCTGCTGCCCTTTGCCACCACCAAACACTCTTCGATGACGTGCTTTACCGGCTGCAAAATCAACCCGCACTGGGCCGCTGCGCCCATCCACTGGCTCTAATCCCAGGCCTTGAGAAGTAAACCGCAACAAAAAATCATAAGCCTTATTGGTTTTTTTGATCACTGGCACACCAAGCTCTAAGGCCAATGCGTTCTCTAAAAACTGAAAGCCACCCGCTGCAACGGCTAACTTAGTGTCGGTAGTATCAGCCAGCATAAGCCCACTCCCAAGATCATACGGTAGACAACAAAGGGCCACATACCCATACGACTTATGATTTGCATAAATAATATGATACACAACCAAGCACTCGCAAAGGACACTACAAAGGCAATCAACATAGGCGTCCATAAAATGGCCACTGTGGTGGTCGCCAATTCAAGGGTCATTAAGCTAGATGCTGCCAAGATGACTGGAATAGACATCAGGAATGAAAACCGTGCGGCCGCTTCACGAGTGTAACCGAGCATGAGTGCCGCGGTCATTGTGATGCCTGAGCGAGAAGTACCCGGTAACAAAGCCAAGGCTTGGGCTAAGCCAATGCATAAGGTGTGCCGCCAGCTCATGGATGCCATGTGATGCTGTCTGCGACTGCGCCAGTCTGCCCAACCCAATAGTAAACCAAAAACAAGTGTCGTTACAGCCACCACCCAAAGGGCCCGGGCGTTCACTTCTATCCAGTCCTTAAGCACCAAACCAAAAAATACCGCGGGTAAGGTTGCCACAATCAGCATTAATGCCAAGGTTGCCTGCTGATTCAAACGTTTTTCTTGCTGCCATTGCCACAAGCCAGCAACCATAGAGATCAGATCACTGCGCAGGTAGATGACGACTGCCAACAAACTACCTAAATGCACTGCTACATCGAAGGTTAAGCCCTGATCGGGCCAACCTAACAATAAACTTGGGAACAATAGATGAGCTGAACTGGAGATGGGTAAGAATTCAGTAATTCCCTGAATTAAGGCGATGATACTGGCTTGGATCCAATCCATGGGTAATCCTCAGTAGGGCAAGCAGACTATTGGTAGCGCGGCAATTTTTGCCATGTCACTTCATCACGTAGGTACACCGGTAATGCATCCTCTGGCGCACACTGGCGCCCTAGGGCAAAGTCTGCCCCCGCTAAGCGCGCCATTTCTAGCGCTCTTGGCTCTAGTTCTGAACAGACTGATTGAGCAGACGCTAGCATTGCTTCAGGCATATTAGCCACCGCCATGCCACTACCACAAGCGGCATAAACTGAATTAATCACTTTAACCTGCTCTGGGGAGCATACTCTTTCTGCAATTTGGGGTAGAGCGAGTTCGGGGTGGGTTTCATCAATGATGTATTCACCCCAGTATACCTCTCCCATGCGTGCATCTAAACTACAGGCGTAGGCTAGATTCCCCGTATTGGAACGCTGATGATAGCGTAGCGCAAGGGCTGCCAGGGTGGATATGGGAATCACTTTGCAATCGATACCAAAAGCCAAACCTTGCGCCACACCTGCGGCAATGCGGATTCCCGTGAACGAACCCGGGCCACGGCCGTAGGCAACCGCATCAAGACTCGACATTTTCACATCAGCCTCTTGCAATAGGTCTTTCACCATAGGTAACAGACGCTGAGTATGCTGCCGCTCTGCAAGCTCTTCTTTACCTATCAAAAGGCCAGTGTCGCTCCATAGAGCAACACTACAAGAGGTACCAGAAGTGTCCAGCGCCAATATTTGAGTCATGGATAATGTTACTTGCCCAGCGCTGAGAAAACAGCCTCTTTAATATCACTCACACTACCCACACCAGCAACATAATGATATGCAGGAGCAGCAGGGCCTTCAGACACAATTAGGCTCTTGTAGAAATCAACTAATGGCGCGGTTTGATCGTGGTATACACTTAAGCGCTGGCGCACAGTATTTTCGTGGTCATCAGCTCGTTGCACCAAGTCTTCGCCGGTTACATCGTCTTTACCTGTTTGCTTAGGGGCATTAAAAATAAGATGGTACGTACGGCCAGAACCAGGATGTACGCGGCGACCACTCATACGTTTAATAATTTCTTCGTCAGCAACGTCAATTTCAATGACTGCGTCAATTGAAACACTGGCATCTTTTAACGCTTGGGCTTGAGGAATAGTACGAGGAAAGCCATCAAACAAAAAGCCCTCGGCACAATCGTTCTGAGCAATACGTTCCTTAACTAAGTTGATAATCAACTCGTCAGAGACTAAGCCGCCTTCGTCCATTATTTTTTTAGCAATCTTACCTAATTCGGTGCCCGCTTTAACAGCTGCACGCAGCATATCGCCTGTAGAAATTTGAGGGATACCGTACTTTTCCGTAAGGTATTGTGCTTGCGTACCTTTACCTGCGCCTGGCGCACCCAAAAGGATTAACTTCATGATTTAACTCCAAAAAATTTAAATACGATGGCCATTATTTAATAGCTCAGTCAATCCATATTCGACTAAATTAAGATGCCTTAGCAAGTGGACGAAAAGAGACGCTGTTACACTACCGTCCATTTGCTAAGAAACCCTTTGTTCAAATACACATTTAACTGGGCCGCGTAGTGTAACTAAAACTTAGCTTCAGTGCCACGACCGTACAGTGAAACTGGATTATAGCGATTATAAGGGCACTATTAATACACTATAAACCTTGTGCCTTAGCCTCATTCCAACCTGCATCCATGCGCTCTAAACTGACATTCTCTAATTGCTCTCCAGCCTCTAACAACTGTGTTTCCAAGAAACGAAAGCGTCGTTCAAACTTAGCGTTAGCAGCCCGCATCACTTGCTCTGGGTCTTGTTTTAAATGTCGGGCCATATTGACGCAGGCAAACATTAAATCACCAAGCTCTTCTAGGGTATGGTCTTTATCACCACTAGCGAAAGCATGGTGTACCTCTTCCAACTCTTCTGCCATATTAGCCAGCACAGGGGCTATATCAGGCCAATCAAAACCCACATTAGCTGCACGCTTTTGCAACTTTGCACTTCGCTGCATAGCGGGCAATGCATTAGGCACATCATCTAATACAGAGTGCTGCTGCTTAGCATCACGCTCGTCTTGTTTAATACTTTCCCAGCGCTCTAATACTTTGTCGGCGTCCATAGCTATGTCGCCTTTGAGGTCTCCAAAGACATGGGGGTGGCGACGAATGAGTTTATCCGCCATGGTTTGAGCTACATCTGCAAATTCAAAACTACCCTCTTCACGGGCTAGTTGACAGTAAAATACCACCTGGAATAACAAATCCCCCAGCTCGTCCCTCAACTGCATGCGATCATCAGACTCTATGGCGTCTGCAACTTCGTAGGCTTCTTCTAAGGTATGGGGCAAAATGCTGCGGAAATCTTGCTTGAGATCCCACGGGCAACCACCATTGGGGTTACGCAATTGAGCCATAATATCCAATAACTGCTGCATGGAATCACTAGCATTGTTGATATCGTTAACCATTTTTTTGTCGTCTCACATCTAATACGTTAGGTAACTGGCTGATTTTATCCAATATGCGGCCAAGCAGCTCTAAACGGGGAATGTCTATGGTCATGGAAATAGTGGCAGAGTGGGTATTTTTGTCGACGTTAGTGGTAATGTTACCCAAATTAACCTGTTCATTACCCAAAACCATAATGACTTCACTTAACAAACCAGATCGATCTACAGCTTCAATAAAGATGTCTACTGGGTAGGTTTGTTCACTATTGCTGGACCAGTTCACTTCGATAATACGTTGCCGATCACGTTCTGCCATATTCATGATGTTAATGCAGTCTTGTCGGTGCACAGAAACACCGCGAGTGAGGGTAATGAAGCCAGTTATAGGGTCACCCGGCACTGGCTTACAGCAGTTAGCTATAGTGGTAAGGAGATTACCTACCCCAGCAATTTGAACATCACTTCCAGTTGCAGAAGTCGCCTTAGTTTTGCCGTTTAAGAGGCTAAGATCTAGTTGTTTTTTAGATTTAAGATGTGGCTCTACCTGCTGTTGCGCAGCGTTGATAACCTGCGCGAGACGCAGATCACCCGCACCTAAAGCCGCATACATGTCATCCACATGTTTAAAGTTAATAGTCGTGGCGATTAGACTGTAGTCCACCCCTGTAATCGCCATGCGACGCATTTCACGCTCAACTAATTGACGCCCAGCTGTTGCATTCTTATCTTTATCTAACTGCTTGAAATAATGCCCTATTTTCGCCCGCGTACGACCAGCGTTTACGTAGCCTAAGTTTGGATTCATCCAATCTCGACTCGGGGCGCCGCCTTTGGAGGTCATTATAGAGACTTGATCTCCAGTTTGCAGACCGTAAGTAAGGGGCACTATACGGCCATGTATTTTTGCCCCACGACAGGTATTACCTACCTCTGTATGCACTCGGTAGGCGAAATCGATAGGTGTGGCACCGTTAGGTAGGTCTACTACGTGGCCATCGGGGGTGAATACGTAAATACGATCCTGCGCTACATCACCTTTAACTTGGTTGACGAACTCGTCGCCATCACCCACTTCATCATGCCACTCCAAGACCTGACGTAACCATGCCAATTTATCGTCGTATGAGTTACCTGTACTATTAACGTCAGTGCCTTTATATAGCCAATGGGCACACACCCCGAGCTCCGCTTCGTCGTGCATTGCAAAGGTGCGAATCTGAATTTCTACTACCTTGCCTTCTGGGCCAATCACTGCGGTATGTAGGGAGCGGTAGCCGTTTTCTTTAGGGGTGGCAATATAGTCATCGAATTCCTGTGGAATATTACGCCACAAGCCATGGACGATACCCAAGGCGGTATAACAATCTGTAAGCTCAGGCACAAGTACGCGAACTGCACGCACGTCGTAGACTTGAGAAAACTCAATGTTCTTACGTTGCATTTTACGCCAGATGCTATAAATATGCTTAGCTCGGCCCATGACATCTGGTTCGATACCTGCATCTGTTAACTGCTCTGTAAGGTTAGCTAACACACGCTCGATGTAGTCTTGCCTGTCCATACGTCGCTCGTCTAAAAACGAAGCAATTTCTTTATAGGCGTTAGGTTGAAGGTATCGAAAGGAAAGGTCTTCAAGTTCCCACTTAACGGCACCAATGCCCAAGCGGTGGGCCAAGGGTGCGTATACATCAAAGACTTCTCGAGAGACTAAATAGCGTTTTTTTCGATCAACATTTTTTACCGCTCGAATAGCACAGGTGCGCTCAGCAAGTTTAATCAGTGCAACACGCACATCGTCTACTAGGGACACCAGCATTTTACGAACATTGGTTAGCTGGCCATCTGATTGGCCTAAAATACTATCTCGTGTGGGGCTTTGTAAGTTGCTGATAGCAGCCATTTGCAGCACACCATCAATCAACTGAGCTACCACCGGGCCAAAAGCTTCCTTAACATCGTTAAGAGCCAACTTGTCTTCACGCACGGCCCGGTACAACACTGCTGCCACCAAGGTTTCTTCATTTACCTTGAGGGTGGTGAGAATTTCCGCCATTTCAAGGCCCGTGCGAAAGCAGTCAACTTCTGCCGTGGCCCAAATATCTTCACTTTTACTGGCGCGGTCACGCACTTCTTGGGCCAATTCACAGGCCTTTTGTAAGCGACTGGTATCTGGCAACTCTACTTCATTTTGCAATCCCGCCATCCAGGCTTGGATATCAACATTGCCGTCCGCATGGGTCGGGTGTACTGCGCGTACCTGTACCATGGTTAAATCTCGTTTAAATGGCGCGCCAACAAGGCACGCTCGTTATCCTAATGTATCTCTCATTGCTTGAACGTTATTATCGAACCAGCAAAGCCATCACTTCTAAGTGGGGTGTATGGGGAAACATATCAATACAACCTACTTTAGCAACGCTGAGCCCTAGGGCTTGGAATTCTTTTAAATCTCGCGCCATAGACGCAGGATTGCACGATACATAAACCACTCGTTCCAGCGGTTGACCTTTAAGTAATTGGGCAATGCCTTTAGCCCCTGCACGAGGAGGATCTAGTAGCGCTTTATTAAAGGACTTTTTTTGCCACTGCTTGCGAGCGCTAGCCTCAAATAAGTCTGCTTGTTCAAAATCAACCAAGGCCAAGCCGTTACGCTGAGCGTTCATACGCCCTTGTTTTACCATGGCATAGTCACCTTCCAATGCCAGTACTTCAACGTGCTGATCCGCCATGCTCGCAATCGGTAGGGCAAAGTTACCCACGCCACTGAACAAATCTAATACCTTGTCTCCAGCCTGTGGATCAAGCCACTCTAGAGCTTGGGCCACCATACCCTGGTTAACCTTCGCGTTTACTTGCACAAAGTCTTGCACTGCGAAATCTAACTCAATCGGTTTATCTATGCCTGCCACTGACAGGCTATAATTCAAGCCTTCTGCACTGCCATTTAACCACAGGTCTTCATGGCCTGTTTGCTGACACACAATAGTAAGCGGATGTTGAGCACCAAAACCAGTTAACAATTGTTGATCTTCTGGCACTAGGGTTGCTGATGTTTTTAAAATAATACAGGCACCGGAGCTAGCCTGTAATAGTTCCACATGAGTAACCCACTGCGTATGCTCCATAGCCACTAACACCTCATGCAGAGGGACTAACAGATCAGACAAAGAGGGTTCTAACACAGGACACTGGGTAATAGGTACAATGTGTTTATGACTACTTTGGCGGAAACCTAGCAATAAGGTTTTGCTGTCAGCAAAATAACGGGTTGCCAATTGTGCGCGTCGTCGGTAACCCAGACTTTCACCAATAATAGGCTGCACCCATTGCTGAGGTTCGATATCTGCCAAACGACGTAACTGCTCAGCAATAGCAGCTTGCTTAAAACTAATTTGAGCTGCTGGCTCTAAGTGCTGTAACTGACAACCACCGCAGGTGTCGTATACAGGACAAAAAGGTGACACACGTTGCTCACTGGCCTGGTTAATTTCCAGTAAACGAGCTTCAGCGTGGGTTTTACGGTCGCTAAGCACCTCTGCCTTGACAGATTCACCTTGCAAGCCACCTTCAACAAAAATAGTTTTGCCTTGCCAGCGGCCCACACCACGGCCATCGTGACTTAGATCTTCAAGCTCTAAATGGATGTGCTTGCCCACAGGCAAGGTGACGACTTCTACGTCTACTTGAGCTTGAGAGCGCTTTTGTTTAGCTGAAGCCGAAGGGTTTTTAAGTTTAAGCTTGCGCTGTAAGGGCGATAAACGGGCCATGATTAACCAAATACTCCAGTGGATAAGTAGCGATCACCACGATCGCAAATAATACAAACAATAACGGCATTTTCTACCT
>Ga0307994_1002293_pt1 | contig 10842 bp, 8 predicted proteins | sample EllFjometagen261_FD_203171 | JGI IMG/M metagenome (GOLD analysis project Ga0307994, IMG submission 203171) | Marine microbial communities from Ellis Fjord, Antarctic Ocean - #261 | ecosystem: Environmental > Aquatic > Marine > Unclassified | place: Southern Ocean | collected 2014-11-02
CGCGTAATAGTCGCGAACGCGTTTCTCATCTTCACCACGCGCTTGGTGGCTAATACGTAAATTGCGCAACATATCAATTGGCAATTGCGCTATCGCAGGGGGAACAACATCACTAAAAATACGTGCTCCCTGGCTTCCGCCAATAACTAGCAAATCCATTGGGTAGTCACCGGGCTGTATGTATCCAGCACCTGCGCGATCAAGAATGCTACCTCGTACTGGGTTCCCAACATGAACGCCTTTAATGCCTTCGGCCAAATCAGTTGGCCAAGTGCCACAAGCCACCGCATCAACGCGTGACGCAAACAGTGTGTTCACGCGGCCAAGGACACCATTCTGTTCGTGGATCATACAAGGCAAACGCAACAGCGTAGCGGCAGACATAGCCGGAATGGTTGGGTATCCGCCAAAGCCGACAACAACATCGGGTCTATCGCGTAGCATTTTATAAGCCGCACTAATCACCCCGCCTGCAATACGGAATGGCACCAACACTTTGGTCAAAATACCACCACGCGCAAAAGTTGCACTACTGATTTTCTCGATATCTGTGGTATGAGGAAAACCGCTAGTGTAGCGTGCGCCTCGTGCATCAGTGCTTAGCTTTACGCGCCACCCTTTTTTCAACATTTCTTCGGCCAATGCTTGGGCTGGGAACATATGCCCACCAGTACCACCCGCCGCAATTAACAATAGTGGTGAGTTCATCGTATACGCCTTCGGCCCAGCAATTCGCTAATCTCGCCCTGTGGCCTTGTGCGAGTGAAGGCCAACAACATTCCTAGGGCGATGCCCGAAGCTATCACAGAAGACCCACCGTAGCTTACAAACGGCAATGTCATGCCCTTAGCTGGAAGCAAGCGCACAGCAACCCCCATGTTAATCATCGCCTGAACACCAAACATGCAGGCTAGCCCGGTGCCCGCAAGGCGAATAAACGGATCGCGTTCACGCACCAAGCGCAACAAGGAACTTACGACAACACCACAATAAAGCAGAATAATACATAGAACCATGATCAGGCCATATTCCTCAGCGGCAACCGCAATAATGAAATCGGTATGCGCATCAGGAAGCGACCACTTAACCTGCCCCTCACCCACGCCAACACCAAACAAACCACCTTCGCGAATGGCGTTGGTTGCATAGCCCATCTGCGTGGTCGGATCGATATCCGCAGTACTTAGGAAGCCATCAATCCGCCGTGCAAAGTGCTCAGAGCTTGAGTACGCGATAACGCCACCCATTACGACAAAACCAGCCATTGCGACCAACAAGATCATTGGTGCACCAGCTACGAAATACATGACCCCCCAACCGAACAGAACCAAGCAAGCTTGACCAAAATCAGGTTGCATCGCCAGCATCAGAACAATTGCAATGCAAAGCGCAAAAGACCATGTGCGACCTGGAGGACCGTTTAGTTCCTGATTGGCCGCCATCATCCAAGCAGCTGCAACCACGAACCCTGGTTTCAAAAATTCAGATGGCTGAAGGGAAGCAAAACCTAAGCTATACCAACGCACAGCGCCTTTCCCAAAATCCGACCCAAAGAAAGGGAGCATCGCAAGTGCTACAAATGCGCAAACAAAGCCAAGAACAGCCAATCGACGCACCAAAATTGGTGTCATCATCGACGTCAACAACATCACTACCAGCGCAACACTGCCAAAGAGGGCTTGGCGTTGGACATAATGGAACGAAGAAAATCCGTTTTTAGCAGCCAAGGGCGGCGAAGATGCCAGCCCTAACAATAAACCAACCGCGAACAGGATTAAAACACAGGACAAAGTCCATTTATCAATCGTCCGCCACCATTTGGGAAGGATCGGTTCACCACGTTGAACCGGTACTGCACCATAGACCATTTCTGTCATGGTAATCGCCTTTACACTGCCTCAAAACGTCCCTTTTCGGGATCTATATCAATCATAGCGTGGTTTTTTGCTGTGGGCTAGTGTGTTTTCACCCAATCGCACAGTCGCGCTTGACGGTATCGATCCAGTCAGGCAATGGCTGGGATATGCAAATTGATACTCTTATAATTGGTGCTGGCGCTGCTGGTCTGATGTGCGCGGCAAATGCTGGCGGACGGGTCGTTATAGTGGACCATGCCAAGGCACCGGGTGAAAAGATCCGCATCTCAGGTGGTGGACGCTGTAACTTTACCAACATGCATTGCGCCCCACATGCGTTCTTGTCCCAAAATCCGCATTTCGCGAAATCTGCATTAGCCCGTTATACTCAGTGGGACTTTATTGAATTGGTTGATCAGCACGACATCAAATGGCACGAAAAGACCCTAGGACAACTTTTTTGCGATGTTTCCGCGAAAGAGATCGTGGCTATGTTACGCACACTGATGCAGGATGCAGGTGTCGAATTGCACCTTCAGACATCTGTTGAAAACCTGACTAAAACCGAAAGTGGATATTCTGCCGTTTTGACTGGCCCAAATGGTTCAAAACCAATCACGGCCAAAAATCTTGTGGTCGCCACTGGTGGCAAATCCATCCCAAAGATGGGCGCGACAGGTTTCGCCTACGACATCGCACGCCAGTTTAATCTAAGCCTCACTGAAACACGCCCTGCGCTGGTTCCATTCACCTTTCCCGAGGACCGTTTTACACCGCTTGCCGGTGTTGCGACACCTGCCCGCGTGTCCGCAAACGGCACCAGCTTTGATGAGGCGCTGCTCTTCACCCACCGTGGCCTTTCCGGACCTGTGGTATTGCAGGCTTCAAGCTATTGGGCTGAAGGCCAAGACATTTCAGTTAACATTGATCCTGAAAATACATTGATGGATGCACTACGTGACAAACGACAAGAACAAGGGCGGAAAAACCTCACAACTGAATTGGCAAAGCTACTGCCCACACGCCTTGTCGATTACCTTGCAACCCAGATAAATCTCACTGGGAACCTAGCCGATCAGTCGGATAAGCGTTTGGGCGAAATCATCGCTGAATTGCAAAGCTGGAAGATGGCACCCTCAGGTACAGAAGGTTACCGCACAGCCGAAGTTACATTGGGCGGTGTAAACACAGACGAACTGTCATCCAAAACGATGGCTGCAAAATCACTTCCTTCCCTATACTTCATCGGCGAGGCCGTCGACGTAACGGGATGGCTGGGCGGCTATAACTTCCAATGGGCATGGTCATCAGGCATGGCAGCCGCGCGCGCGATTGAAGCGTACTAAGACGGTTGCAGGCGCTTTTTGACTTCAGCAATGAAATTGTCCCCGCGGCGTTCAAAGCTGTCGTATTGGTCAAAACTGGCGGTTGCAGGTGCTAAAAGAACCACTTCGCCATCTTGTGCGTCTGCCATTGCAGCAGCGACGGCCTCAGACATTGTTGTGCAAACCTGCGTTTCAGCGGTCAGCTGCATAGCAAACTGCGCCGCTTCGCGCCCAATAACATATGCTTTAACAACGTCTGAAGAAACGGCATTGAGTTCATCAACACCACCCTCTTTTTGCAGCCCACCACAAATCCAACGAATCCGCTTAAAAGCTTGAAGCGCTTTTGCGGCACTATCAACGTTGGTTGCTTTGCTGTCGTTCACGTAACGAATGCCACCAACATCAGCGATTGTTTGACTACGGTGCGGCAAGCCACCAAAAGAATGGAACGCAGCCTCAATAACTTTCGGAGCGATACCAAGTGAACGACAAGCAGCATAGGCCGCGCAGGCATTCTGATGGTTATGTTCACCCGGCAATCCAGAAACGCTTCGCAAATCAATTGATCCAGCCTGACGGCCTTTGCGGTACTCACTAAGGAACCCTTTACGCGCAAACACTTGCCAACCGGGGCCTGTTAGCTTTTCCTCAACAGACACGCGGATCACGCGATCATCAGCTACGCCTTCGCTCAACTGACCAGCAAGGAACATTCCCTCAGCCTCATCCACACCTATGACAGCACGGTCTGGGCCACCTTCCGCAAACAAACGGCGTTTGGCCGCGAAATACCCCCCCCTACCTGCATGGCGATCAAGATGGTCAGGGCTGAGATTGGTAAAGACAGCAACGTCTGGAGTCAGGTTGCGAGCAAGATCAGTTTGATAACTCGACAGTTCCAATACCACAACTTCGCCGTTAATTGCTGGATCAATGTCTAGGACACCCCGGCCAATATTTCCGGCAAGCTGTGCAGGACGGTTAGCATGACTTAGAATGTGGTGGATCAAGGCGGATGTAGTGGATTTGCCGTTTGATCCTGTCACCGCGATCACGCGCGGCATGTTTTCAAAGTTGTTCCATTCTGGTGTCGCGAAAGATTGGAAAAACAAGCCAATGTCGTTATCGACAGGCACACCCGCTTTGAGAGCCGCACTCACAATTGGATTTGGCATAGGGTACAAATGTGGAATACCGGGGCTAACGATAAGGCGCGCAACATCAGCAAAGGTGCCAGGTATTTTCAGATCAACGCACTCAAAGCCCTCGCCTTGTGCAATTTCACGGGCTGCCTCGCTGTCATCCCAACAGATTGCAGCGGCTCCACCTTCACGCAAAGCTCGCGCTGCAGACAGGCCAGAACGCCCCAAGCCAAGAACAGCTACTTTTTTACCGGAAAGACCTTGGACTGGTATCATGTTTTACCCTAATGGCGGCTAAGCCCCCAAACTCCTAAATGTAAGTTAAGCAGAAAGGCGAAACGCTTATCTGACTTTGAGTGTCGCCAAACCGATCAGTGCTAGCACCAACGATACGATCCAAAACCGGATTACGATTTGCGGTTCTGACCAACCCTTTTTCTCATAATGGTGATGGATCGGGGCCATCAAGAAAACGCGCTTGCCAGTCTTTTTAAAATATAAAACTTGGATGATCACGCTCATAGCCTCAACCACGAACAAGCCGCCAACAATGCCCAAAACTAATTCGTGTTTTGTCGCAATTGCGATCGCACCAAGGGCTCCGCCAAGCGCAAGAGAACCTGTATCGCCCATGAAGACTGCAGCAGGTGGCGCATTGTACCAAAGGAAGCCCAACCCCCCTCCAAACACGCCAGCCGCAAAAATTAAAATCTCACCAGTGCCTGGAACGTAATGGACATCCAGGTATTCAGTGAAATCGACACGGCCAACTGCATAAGCAATTACTCCAAGCGTTCCCGCCGCGATCATAACAGGCATGATAGCGAGGCCATCCAGACCATCAGTAAGGTTTACTGCATTCGCAGCACCAACAATTACGATCATCGCAAACGGAATGTATAAGAAGCCTAGGTTGAGCAAAAGATCCTTAAAAACTGGAACTGCAAGCTGATTCTGAAGCTCTTCAGGGTGTGCCAAAGTCGCAAAATATGCAGCGATCCCAGCAATCAAAAAGCCTAGTAACAAGCGAGCCTTGCCAGATACCCCCGCGGTCGTTTGTTTTGATACCTTTGCGTAATCATCGGCAAAACCGATGGCCGCAAATGACATTGTCACAAAAAGGATTATCCAAATGAAAGGATTATCCAAGCGCGCCCAAAGCAGAGTTGAGGTAAGCAATGCGCCTACAATCAGCAGGCCACCCATGGTCGGCGTTCCTGCTTTGGCAAAGTGGCCCTCAGGGCCATCTTCACGGATGGGCTGGCCTTTACCTTGGCGCTTGCGCAATACATCGATCAAAGGGCGTCCGAAAATGAAGCCAAAGAAAAGCGCTGACAAAAAGGCACAGCCAGCTCGCACTGTGATGTAGCGAAATAGGTTAAATGCCTCGTATTCAGACAACCAATAGAGCATGCTGCTCTCCCTCAATCATTATCTTGTGTTATGTCGCCGCTTCCGTCGGATGACCCATTTTGCGGATCGCGTCAACGACAAGGGCCAATTTCATAGACAATGATCCTTTGGCCAGCACAACATCACCCGCGTCTAAATCCCGTCGAATACCCTGCACCATCTCTGCGCTGGTTTCGGCCCAACGCCCTTTTTGCGCTTCAGGCAACGCGTCATACATCGCCTTCATCAATGGACCGACACAATGGACTACGTCTAGTTCGCGTGTTGCGCTAAGACCTGCGATTTCAGCATGCAAACTGTCGGCTTGTGGGCCAAGTTCTTTCATGTCGCCCAAATAAGCAATGCGTCGCCCTTTCGCGACACCACCTTTGTCATTCTCAACATTTGAAACGGCCAACACCTCTAGTGCGGCCGCCATCGATGTCGGGTTTGCATTATAACTGTCATCGATCAACTCAAGCGTTAGATGGTTCTCCACAGGATCAAGTATAATGACTTCACGTGCGCCGCGACCTTCAGATGGAGACCAGCGACCCAATGATCCAGCAGCAAGCGCCAGATCAGCGCCCAGTGCTTCGCATGCAGCCAGTGCACCCAAACCATTCATCGCAAAATGGCGACCAGCAGTCGTAATCTTGAACAACAATGGTTGCTCATGCGCCTCAGCATGAACGATCGTAGCATCGCCAATAATTTTGACGTCCTTCAGAACATAATCGAACCCATGTTCACCAAAGCCCACATCACGGCGTTTCACATCATGCGCCTTGGCCTGCAGAATTGCAGCTGTTTCAATGTCATTGTTCATGACAGAGGTACCACCGTATTCCAGCCCGTCCATGACAGACGCCTTTTCAACTGCGATCCCTTCAACATTCTCAAATGCTTCAAGGTGGGCTGCAGCGACCGTCGTTATCAAAGTCACATGTGGGCGGGTCATTTTGGACAAAGGCGCGATTTCGCCTGGGTGGTTCATACCAATTTCGATAACACCGTATTGCGTATCGGCCGGCATACGAGCCAGTGTAAGGGGCACACCCCAATGGTTATTGTAGCTAGCAACAGATGCGTGGGTTTTGCCTTGATCCCCCAGAATCGCACGAAGCATTTCCTTGGTTGATGTTTTCCCAACGCTGCCTGTTACTGCGACAATGCGCGCATCAGTGCGGTCACGTGCAGCGCGGCCCAATGCCTCAAGGCCATCCAGAACATCCTCAACAATGATAAGCGGTGCGCTATCATCCATCCCATCTGGGATGCGCGAAACTAAGGCTGCGCTTGCACCTTGTTCCAGCGCCTGCGCCACAAATTCATGGCCATCGCGTGCAGCACTTAGGGCTACAAACAAGTCACCCTTTTGAATGGTGCGTGTGTCAATCGAAACGCCATTTGCAACCCATGCGGTTGTGACTTTACCACCAGTTGCTTTAGCTATCTCTTCAGAGGTCCATAAATTGCTCATGCCAGTCGTCCTTCTAGTGCTGCAACGGCCATACTGGCCTGCTCCACATCATCAAATGGTAGAACATCATCTCCGACGGTTTGCCCTGTTTCGTGCCCTTTTCCTGCAATAAGCAAAGCATCTCCAGCCCCCAACGCGTCAACAGCCCGCAAGATTGCTTCAGCACGATCACCAACTTCTGTTGCTTGCTCACAACCCGCCATGACAGCCGCGCGAATAATTGCAGGGTCTTCTGAGCGTGGATTGTCATCCGTGACAAAAACCACGTCAGCATTTTCAAACGCGGCTTTGCCCATCAACGGGCGTTTGCCCGTATCACGATCACCACCAGCACCAACAATCACAATCAATCGGCCCATCACGTGTGGGCGCATAGCTTTCAACGCACTCTCAACAGCATCTGGCGTATGGGCGTAATCAACAAAAACAGCGGCACCATTGTCACGGGCCACAGCCAATTCCATGCGGCCACGAACGGTAGTCAGGTGTGCAAGTGTGTCAAAGACATGTGCAGGTTCTTCACCACTTGCTATCACCATACCTGCCGCCAACATTACGTTGTCTGCTTGAAAGCCGCCAATAAGGTTCAAACGCGTCTGATATGTTTTGCCGTCAAATACGAAACGTAAGTCTTGGCCCTTTGCATCGAAACGCTGTGCACTCAGACGTAAGTTGGCATCAGCACCGTGACCGACCGTCATCACCGACTGACCACGTGATGCGGTCAAAGCAACAATATCTGCGCCACGTGCATCATCAATATTTACAACAGCCCATCCATCAGGGGCCAAAACCTCGGCAAACAATCTGGCTTTCGCATCAAAATACGCATCGAATGTTTCGTGATAGTCTAAATGGTCTTGGGTGAAATTCGTAAAGCCCGCAGTTTTAAGCACCACACCATCAAGGCGGCATTGATCCAACCCGTGGCTCGATGCCTCCATCGCAGCGTGGGTGATGCCATTGGCCTCTGCCTCAGCCAAGGTACGGTGAAGTGTGATGGGCTCAGGGGTGGTATGCGCCAAAGGTGCAGTCCACGCGCCCTCAACCCCAGTGGTACCCAAGTTGACCGCAGCCAATTCTAGTTCGGCCCAAATTTGGCGCACGAATGTACTGACCGAAGTTTTACCGTTCGTCCCGGTGACCGCCGTCATCACCCTTGGCTGCGCGCCAAACCACAAAGCTGCTGTGCGGCTCAATGCTTCGCGCGGCTTGTCGCTTATTACGACCGCAGCGCCAAATCCACTAATTTCCTCAGAGGCAAGTGCTGCGCCCTCTGCATCTGTTAGGATCGCAACAGCCCCAAGTTCTAAGGCTGTTTTAACGAAACTAGCACCGTGAACCTTAACACCCGGCATCGCTGCGAAAAGGAACCCTTTGCGAACTTCACGGCTGTCCACGGCAATGCCGCTCAGTTCAGGATTCGCGCCGTTTGCGGCCATAAGACCAAGTGCGCTGAGCGATTTAACCATGTGCGTTGCCTTTGTGGCTTAGTTGCTGCTGGTTAGCGTTATATCAGCCAAAGTTTGAGGTTCAACGGTTGGTCTCATCCCAAGTAAAGGAGCGATGCGACGGATCATTTCTGCCGCAACAGGAACAGCCGTCCAACCCGCAGTGCGGCGAGGTTTATCACCAGACGTTTCAACTGGTTCGTCCAAGGTTACGATCAAAACATATTTTGGATCGTGCGCCGGGAACATGCTGGCAAAGGTCGCAATGACCTTATCGTCATAATAACCGCCTGTGGGCTTTGGTTTGTCAGCAGTCCCTGTCTTACCACCAACAGCGTACCCCTCAACCTCGCCAAAGCTTGCTGTGCCTTTAGTAACTGCCTTACGCAGCATGCCACGGGCCGCACGTGCGGCTTCTTCGCTCATGATACGTGGACCCTTTGGGACGCTTGTTTTTTTCAACAACGTAGGTGTGACAGCACGACCACCATTGGCTATCGCAGAATATCCTGCTGCCAAGTGCATCGGTGAGGATGAAAGACCGTGACCATAAGAAATAGTAACACTGCTCAAATCAGTCCAACGTTTGGGCAACAATGGACGCCCGCCTGCTGCTTCTACAATTTCAAAAGGTGTGGGCTCAAAGAAGCCCATTGCGTCAAGGAATGATTTTTGGCGCTTAGATCCAATTTCCAAAGCCATGCGGCCTGTGCCACGGTTGGATGATTGAACAATGATGTCTGAAACACTCAATTTACCATAGTTCTTGTTGCGGAATTCACCGATGTTAAAACCACCGACACGCATCGGACCTTTGGTGTCGATGATGGTTGATGGGTTCACAAAACCTAGATCAACGGCTTGAGCCACTGTGAAAATCTTAAACACAGAACCCAACTCATACACACCCTGAACGGAGCGGTTGAACAGAGGGCTGTCAGATTGATCACCAGTGGTTGCTGGACGAGGACGATCATTGGGATCAAAATCAGGCAATGAAACAACAGAAATAACTTCGCCCGTATGCACGTCCATCAGAACTGATGTCGCGCCTTTTGCGTTCATCAACTTCATGCCACCGTACAAAATGCGCTCTGACGCAGCCTGAACCGTCAAATCAATAGACAGCTCTAGTGGGGTTGCCCCATTAGCTGGGTCACGAAGATAATCATCAAAGTACTTTTCAACGCCTGCAACGCCAATAACTTCGGCTGCGGCAACGCCCTCTTTGCCAAAGGATGCACCACCCATGATGTGCGCCGCCAACGAACCGTTTGGATAGAGACGCATTTCGCGAGGGGCAAACAGCAGACCCGGGTCACCGATATTGTGCACAGCTTGCATTTGCTCAGGGCTGATTTTCTTACGGATCCACAAGAACTTACGTTCACCATTGAAGTCTTTGATTAAACGTGAGTGATCAAGGTCAGGGAAAATCTTAACCAGGCCATCCGCAGCACCTTGCGGGTCAATCATGTGAAGCGGTTGTGCATATAACGCGTGCGTATCAAAGTTGGTCGCAAGCAAATTTCCATTACGGTCAACAATGTCAGCGCGTGCAGCACTGATCGGTGAACCATACGTCGCCGAGCGCGGCTCGACTGGATCCGATGTGGCAAGGCCACCCATACGCACACCAACAACAGCAAATGCACAGAAGAAGAAAAGCCCTAAAACCAGCAAACGCCCCTCAGCACGGGCGCGTGACATTGCTTGCATATCTTCGTGACGCAGACGTTTGTTTTCACGCTCAATTGCATCAGGATTTTCGCCCTTTTGGCGAGCGTCTAGAATGCGAGCCAACGGGCGTAGCGGAATACGGATCATGGCTGATCACCCGTGTCTGAAACATCAACCGGGTTTAGGATCGGCAACAATGGCTCTGAAGGATATGCAATCTGGTCAATATTACCAAACTGTTCCGGTGCCATCGGTAACAGACCAAGGCGGTCAAAGTTAAATTCGACAAGGTCTAAAAGGCGCGAGGGACGGTTCAAATATGCCCATTCGGCCCGCAAAACACCTAGTCGTGCGTGTGCCTGCTGGATTTCACCGCGTGCGCCGTCTGCATCATTCAACGCTTTGCGCGTTTCATAATTCTCTTGGTAGCTCCAAAATGCCAGCGCGATCAATGCCATAACTGTTAAAATGTAGAAAACCGTACGCATTCAAACTCACCCTTACTTATGC
>Ga0307994_1002294_pt1 | contig 10841 bp, 8 predicted proteins | sample EllFjometagen261_FD_203171 | JGI IMG/M metagenome (GOLD analysis project Ga0307994, IMG submission 203171) | Marine microbial communities from Ellis Fjord, Antarctic Ocean - #261 | ecosystem: Environmental > Aquatic > Marine > Unclassified | place: Southern Ocean | collected 2014-11-02
TTGGCCCCAGTAAATTTCACGACAAGCTTGCCGTCATTCGAGGGGTGCGGTCAACATCCGTTCGGCCATCCGTCCCGCTTGATTCAACGAAGAGCATCACCCAATCGGTTTGCGAGCTGTCCAATATGGTGACTGCGGTGCCTTTGGTTGACACCGCCAAAATGGTTGCCGACGTGGATTGCCGCGTCCGCAGGTTCACCCGATCCCACTTTACCTGCCTGATGTTCTAGATCCGTGGTGCGGGCGTTGGCGTGGGTGAATCAAATTTTGCCTGTTGCTCTCGTTCCAGATGAATCGCAACTTCTCGTTCGAACACCATGGCCTGTTGATAGTCGGGATTTGTGACCTGGAGAGCTTCGGCGATTGCCTCACGATCTGCTGGTACAATCGTTAAAGGCGTGGTTTGGCAGCCCTAGGCTGCGCTGCTGCGGTCTGTTGAGTTTGGGTTTTGGTCGTCATTCTGTTCGGGACAGGAATTAATTGTGTATAATTTTTTGGCATTTTTGGTAACGTAAGATCAGATCTGCTTCTGTGCAAATAAAACCCCAAAGCAAAAAAAATGCAAAAACAGAATATAAGTTTCGACATAAATATGGTCCAAACTTGGAATTATATCCTCTCGCATTTAATAGGTTGAATTTTTATAAAAATCTAAACAAAAATTTAGAAAAAGTGGAACTGATTGTGAAATTTTTTGTACTCACTACAGATTTACCTCAGAACTCATGCGGGTTGGGCTGGACCTACTAGATTTGCGCAGCTACACAAAATCTATGTCAGATCAGTTGAACGATACCAGTACCCCGCCGAGTGAAATTACAGAGCCGCTGCGCCGTGCGATCGGGGAGCGTTATCTTACCTATGCGCTCTCAACGATCATGCACCGTGCCTTGCCGGATGCCCGTGATGGGCTGAAACCTGTGCACCGGCGTATTTTATACGCGATGCGCGAGTTGAAACTTCATGCCAATGGTGGGTTTAGAAAATCCGCGAAAATCTCTGGTGATGTAATGGGCAACTATCACCCGCATGGCGACGCAGCGATCTATGACGCAATGGCGCGCTTGGCGCAGGATTTCAACGTGCGCTATCCTTTGGTAGATGGCCAAGGGAACTTTGGAAACATTGATGGCGATAACCCCGCTGCGAGCCGGTATACTGAAGCGCGAATGACCATCGTGGCTGAGGCTCTGCTTGAGGGCTTATCGGAAAACGCCGTTGATTTTAGGGAAAATTACGACGGTACGTTGACCGAACCTATCGTTTTGCCAGCCACCTTCCCAAACCTTTTGGCCAATGGCAGCAGCGGCATTGCAGTGGGCATGGCGACCAATATCCCACCTCACAATATCCCGGAGCTGATCGATGCCTGCTTGCATTTGATCAAAACGCCAGACGCACGCGACGATACATTGTTGCAATATGTTCCAGGCCCCGATTTTCCGACCGGTGGAATTTTGGTGGAACCTCCGGAAAACATAGCGCAGGCCTATCGCACGGGCCGGGGCTCATTTCGTTTGCGGTGCAAATGGGAGATTGAGGATCTGGGGCGCGGGTTGTGGCAAATCGTAGTCACTGAAATTCCCTATCAGGTCCAAAAGTCGAAATTGATCGAAAAACTGGCTGAAGTTATTCAAACAAAAAAAGTGCCAATCTTGGGCGATGTGCGCGACGAATCTGCAGAAGATCTGCGGGTGGTTCTCGAGCCACGCAGCAAGAATGTCGATCCTGAGCTGCTGATGGGCATGCTGTATCGCAACAGTGATCTTGAACTGCGGTTCAGTTTGAACATGAACGTGCTGATAGATGGCCTCACGCCAAAAGTCTGTAGCATGAAAGAAGTGCTGCGCGCATTCTTGGATCACCGGCAAGAAGTTTTGGTGCGCCGCTCTGCGCATCGTTTGTCCAAAATTGATCATAGGTTGGAAGTGCTCGAAGGCTTCATTCTGGCCTTCCTGAATTTGGATCGTGTGATTGATATCATTAGGTATGACAACGAACCGAAAACTGCATTGATGTTTGAAGAATGGGCACGGGATCACCCGCGCGCGATGGCGGAAAGCGACTACGTTGGGCCCTTGACCTATCGTAAGGTTGAAGAGGGTCAAGAAGAGCTGAGTGACGTGCAAGCCGAAGCCATTTTGAACATGCGCCTGCGCAGTTTGCGGCGCTTGGAAGAAATGGAGCTGCGCCGCGAGCGCGATGAGCTGCAACAAGAACGTGCCAATCTTGATTATTTGATGGTGGACACGGGCCTGCAATGGGCAAAAATAAGTGAACAACTGCGGGCCACCCGCAAAGCATTTGGCAAAGATTATGCCGGTGGCGCACGCCGGACGGCCTTTGCTGTGGCCGGCGAAGTGGAAGAAGTGCCGCTTGAGGCGATGATTGAGCGTGAACCTGTGACGGTCGTCTGCTCGAAAATGGGCTGGATCCGCGCAATGTCCGGTCACTTGTTACTCGAGAAGGCGCTGAAATATAAAGATGGTGACGAAGCTCGCTTCGTTTTCCATGCAGAAACTACCGATAAATTGATCGTATTTGGTAGCAATGGCCGCTTTTATACTCTGGTGGCTGACAACCTACCGGGTGGGCGCGGCATGGGCGAACCTTTACGGCTTATGATCGATTTGCCAAATGATGTTGATATTGTCGATTTTTTTATCCACAACCTATCGGTCAAACGCTTGGTCGCCTCAACCGCAGGTGACGGGTTCATCGTGCCGGAAGCTGAGATCGTGGCGCAAACCCGAAGTGGGAGACAGGTGTTGAATGTGAAGGGGGATGTGAAAGCTCTCTTGGCACAACCTGTGACCGGGGATCATGTGGCCTGTGTCGGCGAAAACCGCAAGGTTTTGGTCTTCTCGCTTGATGAGTTGCCCGAAATGGGGCGCGGCAAGGGCGTGCGTTTGCAGAAATATAAGGACGGCGGGCTGTCAGATGCCACGACCTTTGCGATACAAGAAGGCTTAGCTTGGAAAGACCCTGCTGGCCGCACCCGCACTGTGGAGCAAGCCGAGCTTTTGGAATGGACAGGCAAACGCGCCAGTGCAGGCCGCATGGCCCCGCGCGGATTTCCACGTGACAATCGTTTCACAAAGTGATCTTGACACAACATTAAGTTGAATTGATAGAGAAGTTTGAGATGAGTGATATTACTTTACCTCAAGAGGCATCTGAGGATGCATGAAACTTTAGTTTAAGTGGCTACTTCTATTACCGTAAGTTGGAACTGCTTTGGCTTGGCATATGGACCGGGTTTCTAACCCTCATTACACTCGGTATTTATCGGTTTTGGGCCCGCAGTCGGATCAGATGTTATATTTGGTCGGGGATCATGCCCGGAGGCGATGCTTTTGAATACACTGGTACGGGACTTGAGAAGTTCTTAGGGTTTCTGATCGCTTTGGTGATTTTGGCCTTCTATTTGGGCATTTTGCAAGTTGTACTGACCTTTGTGGGGTTCAACCTGTTGGGGGTGTTGGTCGGGGATGCCTCATCACCAACGGATGCGGCCCTACAGCTTAGCGGGATCTACCTTACTTTTCTAGCACTGGCGCCGTTGGCTCTTTTTGCGCAATATAGTGCCCGCAGATATGTGCTGTTGCGCACCCGGTGGCGGGGCTTGCGCTTTGCAAGGGACAAAGAGACTTGGGGTTATGTGTGGCGCGGGCTGGTCTTTTATGGGTTGGCGCTGGTGACCCTAGGATTCTTATGCACTTGGCGCATTTCAAGCTTGAAAAGCATATGGTGGATCGCATGTGGTATGGCGTTACAAAGATGGAGCAAGGTGGCCATTGGAGTATGCTCTATAAGCCGATGCTGCACATTTCGGTGGGAAAACGCGGGACTGGCCGCACGTAGTTGCCAACGCCAGTTTTTGCCTTCGGCGGTGAATAAGCTGTGACCCAACCCGAGGGTCAGCACATCGTTCATCACGACGGATTTTGGATAATTTGTAACTTTATCGGCCATCACGCGCTGGAGGGCTTGAGGGTCATTGACCATATGCCAGCTAACCATAGCGATCTTGCCGCTGACCATGGGTTGCTCAACGGACAGCTGCGGCAGAATTTCCAATACATTACGCCGCATTGTGCGTAGGGTTTGTAAAACGCTGAGAGGCTGTGTGTCCAATGTCACCTTCACCAGGATGCGTACGTTACTCAAAATAATCTACTGTGATCCACAAGCTAGGGCTTGAGGGCATGGTTTCCAAGGGTTTGTGTTGAATAGCTTTGCTGGCCTTGCTAGCAGTAAGGCAGCTTTAAGGAGTTGTCATGTTTTGGCGCGCCGCATCTCTTTGTCTTCTGCTGTTAGCGGGGTGTTCCGCACCCACGCAGGATTTCAACTCTGAAGTGGTTCCCATCGGTAATTTTAGATTGGGTGAAATTGTGCCTAGGGCCGAGGCTGAACTGACCAAGGGGCCATTTTCGCGCTTAGCCAGCCGGGAAGACTTGATTGATGCTTTAGATCTGGCCTTTAATTCACGGTTTTCAAGGTTTGAAGGTGGGTCATACTATCATCTGGGCATCACCGCTGCGGGTTATGTTCTTGCCAAGCCCGGTATTCCCGTCATAGGGGCGCCGAAATCAATCCTCATTTTTACCGTGATTGTATTGGAAGACCACACCGGCAAAACCCTCACCGAAAAACCGCATCAGATAACGGTGATTGAGCAGTTGCGCGGGGGGTCGTTCTTAGGCTCAGGGTTCACCCGTAGGCGGGAAGAACAATTGACCGATTTGGCCCAACAAGCGGCCCGCGCCACGGAAAATTGGCTGCGCACGCAACCCTGGTTTGACGGACCTGACACTATTGTTGAATTGCCCGACAATCTGAAGCCATCTGTTGGGGAAAGTTCAACTCAATAGCATCGTTTTTTAAGCTGTTGACACAAGGGCCTTGATTTTTATCTAGCAGTCCAATATCTGCGCGGCCATATCACAAACGTGGGCCGATGGCCCCTTTAACATAAGGTTGCCTCCCATGGCCAAAGTAAAGTTTGAACGTTCAAAACCACACGTAAATATCGGCACGATTGGTCACGTTGACCATGGCAAGACAACCTTGACGGCCGCGATCACTAAGCAATTTGGTGACTTTCAGGATTATGCGTCGATTGACTCAGCCCCTGAAGAGCGCGCACGTGGTATTACGATCTCGACTGCTCACGTTGAGTACGAGACAGAAGCCCGTCACTACGCCCACGTTGATTGTCCAGGCCATGCTGACTATGTGAAAAACATGATCACCGGTGCGGCACAAATGGATGGCGCTATCTTGGTTGTGAACGCGGCCGATGGCCCAATGCCACAAACCCGTGAGCACATCTTGTTGGGTCGCCAAGTTGGCATCCCTTACATGGTTGTTTACATGAATAAAGTTGACCAAGTTGACGATGATGAGTTGTTGGAATTGGTTGAAATGGAAATCCGTGAGTTGTTGTCCAAATACGAATACCCTGGCGACGACATTCCAGTGATCCCAGGCTCTGCCTTGGCTGCTTTGGAAGATCGTGACCCAGCTATCGGTACAGAATCCATCGCAAAATTGATGGCGGCTGTTGATGAATATATCCCAACTCCAGCACGCGCTGTTGACCAACCGTTCTTGCTGCCAATCGAGGATGTATTCTCGATCTCAGGCCGTGGTACAGTTGTCACTGGCCGTATTGAGCGTGGCGTTATCAACGTCGGCGAAGAGATCGAAATCGTGGGCATTCGCGACACATCAAAAACCACATGTACCGGTGTTGAAATGTTCCGCAAATTGCTGGATCGTGGGGAAGCTGGCGATAATGTTGGTGTTTTGTTGCGTGGCACAGCCCGTGATGGTGTTGAGCGCGGCCAGATTCTTTGCAAACCAGGTTCTGTTAAGCCACACACTAAGTTCGAAGCAGAAGCTTATATTCTGACCAAAGATGAGGGTGGTCGTCACACACCATTCTTCGCCAACTACCGTCCACAGTTCTACTTCCGGACTACAGACGTAACGGGCACAGTTGTTCTTCCTGAGGGCACAGAAATGGTCATGCCAGGCGATAACTTGAAGTTCAACGTTGAGCTGATAGCCCCTATCGCCATGGAAATGGGCCTACGTTTCGCGATCCGCGAAGGTGGCCGCACAGTCGGCGCTGGCGTTGTTTCTAAAATCATCGAGTAATCACTAAAGCAGGCCTCGCGTAGAGAGGTATGTTTTAAGACGCAATTGGGCGGCTTTCGGGTCGCCCTTTTTGTTTATAGTTTTTCCGGCCAGGTGTCAGATATGCGGTATCCTTCGGGCCAAGGGTCGGTTGGATCCAACCTGTACTGATGGGTGCCAGTGATCCAGCCTTGCCCAGAAATCGTTGGCCGAATGGCATCAAGTCCACCGACAGTTGTACGCCCTAAAATCTGCCCTTCAAAACGCGAATTAATGATGGATCTGCCGATCAGCTTTTCGTCTACCTGCATTTGACCCTTGGCATGCAAAACCGCCATGCGTGCAGATACGCCCGTACCGCAAGGAGAGCGGTCAATCTTTCCCGGTTGAATAACGACGGCGTTGCGCCCAGCCAAATCTTTACCCTCTCGGTATAGGGGACCAGCAATTTGACAAAATGAGATATGCTGCCATTCGGGCTGCATTGGGTGATAAAACCCCAGCTGATCGTTGGCGGCTTTGGTGATGCGCAGGCCCAGCTCAACAATTTGGTGGGCTTCGTGAGGCTGAATAGCAAAGCCAAGATCCGCTGCGTCCACAATCACAAAGCTGTCTCCCCCAAAGGCGGTATCAACCTTGAGGTCACCTAGGCCGGGCACGTTGAGGGTGACATCGATCTGAGCTGCAAAGCTGGGGAGGTTTTCCACCGTCACTTTTGTCACCTTGCCGCCGGCGCATTGGGCTTCAATTGACACCAAGCCGCCGGGGGCTTGTAGGGTCAGGTGGGTGACGGGTTCTTGCATGGGCAAGATCCCGGTTTCGAGCAAGACGATTGTCACGCAGATGGAGTTTGAGCCCGACATAGGCGGTGTGTCTTCCGGCTCCATGATGATCCAAGCGGCATCAGCCACAGGATCGGTAGGGGGCAACAGCAAATTCACGTGGCGAAACACCCCACCACGTGGCTCATTGAGCATGAAATTGCGTAAAACGCCATTGGATGCGATCCAGCCGCGCTGTTGCCAAAGCGTATCGCCGGGTGGAACCGGCACGCCTGCGGTAATCACATCACCCACTTCACCCTCGGCATGACAGCTGACCGTATGGATCGTTGTTTGATCTTGCATCGGATTTATCTCCTTGCTTTGAGCAAGGTTGGCACAATTTGGGGATGGAGCAAGTCGAAAACTTCACATCAAGGGCAGTTCGCGTGATCCGGCTCTTGCATTGGGGTGCGATTCTGCTTAATCAAACTCTCAGTTGCAGGGGTTTAGCTCAGTTGGTAGAGCATCGGTCTCCAAAACCGAGGGTCAAGAGTTCGAGTCTCTTAGCCCCTGCCAGATTTTCCAACATTGTTCTGTTACTGAAATTCAGTATTGTTGTCTATTTGATCGGGATATTGCCAGTTGATTGGGATATTGCCAGCCGATTTGATTTGAATTTTGACACTTAAATAATTGCATCTGTTGTTATAGAATTTGTTACAGTACCCAAGAATAAAAAATGGTTTCTTGCAAAAACAGATCAATATTTATCTTCTATTAAAGATAGAGGCACAGCACTATCAATGTGGACCCACATTAGCTGGTATTTCGAATTTTAACGCGTGATTATTCCTGGAAGGTGAATTAATGAAGCGGAAATGATGAAATCCAATTTTTATCCCTTTTAATTTCTGGCCTGATTTTTCTTATAATGGTTTATTAGCGAGGCGAGGTTATGTACTATGAGTACGTGTTCAACCCCGGAGCTGTAAGTATTCGGATTTATACTTAGGTGGGCAGTCACCCAAGATTATCGTCCGCGAATGCGTGGGTCGAGCGCGTCGCGGAGCCCATCGCCGAGGTAATTAACCCCAAGCACTGTCAGTGAAATTGCTATACCGGGCAGCAACACGCGTTCAGGGTATTCTTCCATCCGGGGTACGGCATCTGCCAACATTTTGCCCCATGTTGGAAAATCTGATGGGAAGCCAACACCTAAAAAGGACAGTGCGCTTTCTGTGATAATTGCTACTGCCAGCCCTAGTGTTGCGGAAACCATGATAGGAGACACCACGTTTGGTAGTAGGTGGCGACGAATGATCGCGCCCGGGCTCGTGCCAATGGAGCGGGCGGCTAGGATAAACTCACGTTCTTTTAAAGCAAGAATTTCGCCGCGTACGATTCTAGCCGTTTGCATCCAACTTGTTATTCCGACTATCACAACGATTAAGATGAACATCCCGCCCTCTGGTCCAAAATTGGCTCGCAATGGTTGGCGGAATAAGGTTACCGCCACCAATAGTAACGGCAGGATCGGCAGAGATAAAAATAGGTCAGTTAGGCGCATTAGTAACCCGTCGAGCCGTTTGAAATAGCCTGCAGCCACGCCTACTGCTGTACCTATGCTGAGTGAGAGTAACATAGCTGTCCAGCCTACGGCCATTGATGCCCGACCTCCTGCGATCATGTTGGAAAGGATGTCTCGGCCCAAATTGTCGGTACCAAAAGGGCGGCGCCAAAGTGTTTTTGCAGAACTATCCCAGATCAAGGTCCAAATTGGCCGCGCATCTTTGTTGCGGATATCTAGTTTTTGTGGGTCGACATTCCATATGTATGGGCCGAGCAGGACGGCAAGTGTGATAAACAACAAAAAACCACCACCAAAGACTGCTCCTTTATGTTTTTTGAACTGGTCCCAGACGTCTAGCCATTGGTTGCGTGGGGCCCGCGGTGGTTCTTTATCCTGCAGGGCTGCGTATGGGTCGATTTCGACTGTTTTTAACGATGCGTCAGTCATAGCGAATCCTTGGGTCCAGTACGCCGTAGAGCACGTCAGCAATCAGGTTAAATGCTACAATCATAATTGCAAAAATAAAGGTAATGGTCATGACCATCGGGATATCGTTTGCAAAAAGTGCCGTTATTAAAAGTTGGCCGATCCCGTTCACTCCAAAGACGTTCTCTGTAATGATAGCCCCACCAAATATAGAGGGGACGCCAAGGGCTATAACGGTGATCACTGGGATCATTGAATTGCGCAACACGTGCACCATGACGACCACGCCCTCTTTTAGCCCCTTGGCCCTCGCAGTACGGACGTAATCTTGATTTAGGTTGTCCAGCATAGATGCTCGCATATAGCGGCTAATTTGAGCGGTTGTCTGGAGGGCCAAAACCATTACTGGGAGGATCATTTGTGAGAGTTGATATTTGAAGCTGGTCCAATCGTTCACCACATGAGTTGTATCATAAATAGAGGGTAGCCAGCCAAGGGTGACTGAGAAAATCACGATTAGTAGGGGGCCAGTAAAAAAAGGTGGAATCGAGAAGCCAATCATCGTGATGAATGTGCCGGTTTGGTCGAAAACTGAGTAATGGCGATAAGCTGAGTAGATTCCAATTGGCAGAGCGATCAGGATTCCGACGAGGTAAGCGAGCCCGACGACCCACAAGGTTTGCGGGATGCGCTGGATCACGATGTCCATGATTGGGCTACGGGTCTGCCAGCTAATGTTACGTTGTTGAGGAACCAGTTTTTCCAGTTCGACGTCGTATACCATGCCAAGTTGGGTGTCGGGCAACCAGCCAAACAGGAAGCTGTTTCGTGTCATCCAATCGATTAAAAACTGTGGTTCCACAATAAAAAATTGATTTAGCCATTTAAGATATTGGATGTGTACAGGTGCTCCAAGACCGAGGGCCTCACGCATTTTTTGCTTCACCTCTGGAGGAACAGTCAGCGGCACTTGGGCCATTGGATCGCCGGGCGCCAATTGTAGCAGAGCAAATATAACGATACTGATGAACAAAAGCGTCGGAATCGAGAGAATTAATCGACGAATTGTGAAGGTCAACATATGCGGCGCCTTTGTACGTCAGTTTTGAAATTCTGGAGAACAGAATAGTAAGGTGCACCGAGGCGCACCTTACGTAGTTTTTTAAGGTTCGATGTGCAAATTATACACCCGGACCAATCTTAGTTCCCGATGCGGTACCAGTCAGCAGCGTTCCACAGCTCGGAATCAAACACATTGAGAACAACGCCACCCAAGCTGTTTGCGTGTGCGGATACACGACCACGATCGACCAAAGGAACGATTGTGAAGCTGTCTTTTGTCAGCATATCGTTCATCTTTTTACCCAACTCACCCCGTTTAGCGAGATCACCTGTGCGGGCCAGTTCATCGATCATCGCGTCATATGCGGGATCACAGAAACGGTTGATATTTTCACCCTGCCACTGGCTGCTAGGTTTAGGCTCGCCGCCACAACGGTATGCTGCGAGGTAGGCTTGTGGGTCCGTACCGTCGAACACGTTCGCATACATCTCTACGTCAGCATAGAATTTTTGGAATGTGTCAGGAGAACCTGGGTCACCACCAAAGAAAACAGAGGCATCGAGGTTGCGCAATTCAGTCTCAACGCCAATTTGGTTCCACGAGTCTTTGATCAGAGCCTGAAAGTCCTGCCGCACGGCGTTGGTTGATGTTTGGTATAAGATTGATAGGCGTACGCCATCTTTGGCGCGGATGCCATCAGAACCCTTAACCCAACCAGCTGCTTCCAGCTTGACGTTTGCGCCAGCGATGTCTTGTGTAAGGCACCCTGTGTTGTCCGATGCATAAAGTGCTGGAGCTGGGACCAAGTTGCATGTTGGCCGCCCTGCGTCGCCGTAACCCACGTCAACAAGTTCTTGGCGGTTGATTGCCATGG
>Ga0307994_1002295_pt1 | contig 10833 bp, 10 predicted proteins | sample EllFjometagen261_FD_203171 | JGI IMG/M metagenome (GOLD analysis project Ga0307994, IMG submission 203171) | Marine microbial communities from Ellis Fjord, Antarctic Ocean - #261 | ecosystem: Environmental > Aquatic > Marine > Unclassified | place: Southern Ocean | collected 2014-11-02
TGATGAAGACGACCCGACTCTTTATGGCCCGGATGCACTCTTTCAGGTTGACGGTGGTGCGGCGCTCTTCGTCCATCAGACCGAGCTTGACGGTGTTCGGGGCCAGACCGAGAACCTCTTCGACTCGGGTGAACACCTGGTCGGTGAATGCGGCTTCGTCGGGGCCGTGCATCTTGGGTTTCACTACGTAGACCGAGCCTGTCCGCGAGTTCATATCGCCGTCGGTCTTGTCCAGGTCATGCTTGGCGCACAGCACGGTCATCATGGCGTCGAGAAGTCCCTCGGGGATCTCGTTGCCATCGGCGTCGAGTACCGCCGGCGTGGTCATCAGGTGGCCTACGTTGCGGACCAACATGGTGGAGCGCCCCGGCAACATGAAGCTACCGCCTTGGGGAGAGGCATACAGGCGGTCGCTGTCCATACGACGGGTGAAGGTGGTGTCGCCCTTGATGACTTGTTCGACCAGATCACCACGATTCAGGCCGAGCCAGTTGTGATAGGCCAACGCCTTGTCTTCGGCGTCGACTGCAGCCACCGAGTCTTCGCAGTCCATGATTGCAGTCACGGCAGCTTCAATCACGATGTCCTTGACACCCGCAGCGTCGGTGGCCCCGATGTCGTCGTCGGGATCGATCTGGATCTCCAGGTGTAAGCCGTTGTTCACCAGTAGTAATGTCGCCGGGCCACTGGGATCTCCGCGCCAGCCAATGAACTGGGTCGGGTCGGCCAACGCAGGAACCATCTGGCCAGCATCAACGGTGTAAACGTCAACGTCAGAGTGTGACCCTTCGGCGAGGGGCACGGCCATGTCCAGAAACGTTCGGCCCCAGGCGATCACCCGCTCGCCTCGTTCGGCGTTGTATGGCCCAACTGGCGGCAGGTCACCAAGAGCATCAGTGCCATAGAGAGCGTCGTACAGCGAACCCCAGCGGGCGTTGGCAGCGTTGATCGCGTACCGGGCGTTCATCACCGGTACGACCAGTTGTGGCCCAGCGATAGTGGCAAGCTCAGCGTCGACGTTGGTCGGGTCGATGGCGAAGTCGGGGCCTTCGGGCTGCAGGTACCGGAGTTCTTCCAGAAACGCCCGATAAGCAGCGGCGTCATGGGGTTGTCCGACTCGTTCTTTGTGCCAGGCATCAATAGCCGCCTGGATTGTTTCTCGCTCTTCGAGCAACTCGCGGTTACGCGGGGCGAAGTCTGTAATCAGTGACGCGAAGCCAGCCCAGAAGGCGTCGGGGTCGACACCGGAGCCAGGCAAGGCTTCGTTCATCACAAAATCGTCAAGCTCCTGACCGACGGCTAGGCCGTTGCGGTCTGTCCGCGGAGATGAATTGGAAGAAGAAGCTACTGCCATACCGTCGAGGTTAACTGTTAACAGTTGACCGTCAACCGGAAAAGAGTACTGTTCTTCACATGGCGCTCGCCGATCACTCTGTCTCCCAACCAGCAGCCGCCCAACCAGAATCTGCCGAGACGGAGACAGAGCCCCTGTTGGTTCTCCCCGTCGATCTTGGCCATGCCGTGACGACGGCCATTCGGGAGTTGATCATGACGGGCGCCGTCGACCCCGGCGAACGACTCGTCGAGACCGAGCTGTCCGAACGTTTCGGCACCAGTCGCGGGCCTGTGCGCGATGCGTTCAAGGAACTCGAACAATCGGGTTTGGTGGTATCGGTCCCTCGGCGCGGCACTTTCGTTGCCACACTCACCGCCGCCGACATGCACGAGATTTACACCCTTCGACTCGCGCTCGAAAAGCTGGCTATACGGACGTCCGCACAGATCGCGACCGAGCAGGACGTTGCGACCATGCGAGCCGCAATCGACCGGCTCACCGAGGCCCATCGCACCGGCGATCGCCGTGCCGGAGCGGAGGCCGACATCGCCATCCATCGCCTGATCGTGCGGACAGCGGGCCACGAGCGCCTGACCGAGGCATGGGAACGCTTAGCCGATCAGACGCTGCTACTCATGGCCCAACTCATGGACCTGCTCCTCGATGTGCAGCATGCTGCTGGCGACCATCACACGCTCGTCAACGCTATTGCCGACCACGACGTCGCTGGCGCCGAAGCGGCACTCACCGACCATCTGCTGGCCGCAAGCCAGGCAATGATTGAGAATGCCTCGGCCGACTGACTTCGGCCTTCCGGGCAGCCACCCACAAATAGTGGAGCTTTATCCCGACTCCTTCAGCCAGGAGGCCGCCGCTTCTTCCCTTCCAACACTGGCGTGACTACCTCTCAATCGAGGTAACCGGTCAATTGGGCGAGGCTCAGTCGTCTCCGACCAGGCTCAGGCCTTGGAGACCGCGATTGAGTTGGCGATGCCCGATCCGTTCCGCAACACCGAGCTGTACGCCAACAACCGTCTGGGGTGTGATCACGCTCGGCTGAAGGCGCATCATCGATCAATGCAACAGCGCAGATCTGCTGCTTAGCCGACATCGAAGCCCGCTGGCCCTGCGAGCTGGCCAAACGTGCTCCACTGGAGACGAGCGTGGGCGCCTTTGACGCGATTGACGACTTGGGTGACCTCGACGTCGGCGGCTAGGGAGGCCAACGCATATGCGTCGTAGGGGTCCAGAGAGAAGCGCTGGGTAAGTTGTGCGACGAGGGACTCGACCGCTTGACGGACCGCTAGGTCGAGGTCCTCGTCCAGTCCAATGGTGACGAGATGAGTTGGTGTCTCGACCCAAGGGAGCCTGGGCAAGTCCGGGAGGTGAGCCTTGCTGGTGACGCTGAAGCGCAAGTGGGCTCGTTCCATCGAGGTCTCGATGGCGGTCTGGTTTACTTCACCGTCGCCTTGGGCTGCGTGTGCGTCGCCGGCGTAGAAACCGGCTCCTGGGCGAAAGACGGGAAGGAATATTGAGGACCCTACGACGAGGTCGCGGAGGTCCAGGTTGCCTCCGAAGGGGCCCGGTGGCACAGATGAGTGGGGGCCGTCGTCTGGGGGGAACACGCCCATGATCCCTAGGAACGGGTGAAGCGGCAGCGGAATGCCGGGCAGCAGTTCGGTTGTCATCGTTGCGCGATCGAGGCGGAGGTGCCGCAGTGCTCCGTCGGGAAATTGGTCGGCGAGCACGCCACGCCCGAGTGGGCTTGGGAGCGCAAGGTTGAAGCCCCACTCGCCGGTTACTAGTTCGAGCACGTCGACGCGCAGCACGTCACCCGGTTCGGCTCCGACAACTTCGATCGGTCCTGTGATCGAATGTGGGCCCAGAACGGCATCTGCGCGAAGCGCCAAAAGAGCTTCGAGGTCCATGCCGGGTAATACCTGGCCGGCCCAGTGACTCCAGGTGCCCATGACGACATCGTCGCCGTCAGCGATGGACAAGACCGGCTTGATAGAAGCGTCGATGACGCCGACCCGGACGTTCGTTTCGTTGGCTGGAAGTTCGTGAGTTGTCACGGATTATGTTGTGGTCCGGTCATCGGGGCGGTCCTCGCCAGTGAGGGAAGCGACAAGTCGATTTACGGCTCGGGTTGCATCTGGCCCGGCGGCGTTTCCGTACATGAGTCTGGCGAGTTGACCGCCGAGATAGGGATGCATTCCCATGTCGTAAAGCGCCCGGAAGTCTCCGTTGTCGATTGCGTCCCGCTCGTCGCTGGCCAGCGGGTACCTGTCGAGCACCGATGCCTGATCAGCTTCGAACTCTCGGCGAAGTTCGGCATCCCATTTGAGGTCTTGGACGAGTTCGTGGGACACGAGGGTCGGGTTGAATTGTACGAAGCTCATCAGGCGCTCATCTCCCACCGCACTGCACCGACTCCACACTTGAAGTTGTCATACGCGGTGTAGCCAAGGCGGCTACACGGGCGCTCTCCTATGGCGCCAAGCACTATGAACCAGGCGAAAAGTTCGGCTGTCCCACCTGCGCCCGACAGTTCCATCCGTTCGGGCGTGACCTCGTTCAACAGCTTGTCGTGATCGCCCTGTTCGAGCAGGTCCAGGAACCAATGGTCGAATTCCTGGTCGATGAAGAAGTAACGCTTGCCACCAGGTTCGTGTGAGAGACCGCCTGACCCGAACAAGCCCACCCGCATGCCATCGGGTAGATCGTTGCGAATGAGGTCGCCTAATGCCTGACCAGTTGCGTAACACTGTCGCTGGTCAGGCACCGGCGGCACGTTGCAGTTCAGAAGAATTGGCACGACTGGCACACCGTTGGTGTCGAAGTCGCACAGCACGGTGGGGATCGACAGATTGTCGTCATAACGAAGGTTCTCGCGGCGACCGAAGAACTTCGTGCCCCTCCTGGCCATCCCTGTGATCATTGCTTCGGCGACATCGGGTCGGCCTTGCAGCGTGTAGTCACGGCAGTTCAGCCATGGTTTGAACCACTCGTACGGACCGGTGTGCTCGGCCGCCATGCCGACCAGGTAGTCCGGATACTCGAGGACTTTGGAGTTAGCGAGGTGGTCGTTTGCGATCACGATCAGCACGTCAAGCTGAGCAGCCGATATCTCCGCGGCCATGGTCCCGTACATCTTGTCAACCTCGGCCTTGGTTTCTTCTGGCGCACCCTCGTATAACCCGGCCAAACCCGGTGCGTGACTAGCGGCTACAGACAGCACAATCTCACCCATGATCAGGCCTCTCCCCCGATGTTTGCTGCGCCCCGACCCGGTCCCTTCACGAAGAACATGACCATCCGTTCATCGCCCGCTGCGATCGAATGGGGCACATCCGCGGGGCTGAACACCATGTCACCCGCCTGCACATCGGTCGTCTCGCCATCGATCGTGATCGAACCACTACCTTCGACGATGTAGTAGATCTCTTCCTGCTCTTTGTGGAAGTGCTCGCGGGTTCCCTGCCCCGGCTCGTAGCAGACCAACTCGGCTTCAAGCAGCGACTCAGACAAAATCTTCTTCCGCACGCGGCGCTTGTCGGCGAACTCAATCATGTCGAGGACACTCACGGTCTGCATCGTCACTTCTCCTTGTGTTCAGTCTTGTTGTCGGTTGTTTGTTCGTCTTGATCGGCTTTGCCCTCGGCCCTGGCCGGCTGCGTCCGGAGCCAGGTCCGCCAGGGCATGAAGCTCGCTGAGCAGAGCCTCAAGCCGCTGCTCGCCAAATCTTTCCTCGGGGCGCTCATAGAGGACCGCAGAATATGGTGCCGCTGTTGACCGGGTCCCTGCCAGCGGCACTCAACACTCACCGCTGTTGTTCGGCGAGACCCTGGCCCTCGAGTATCGGCCGGAACAACCGCAGCGACCACGCGAACGGCCGCTCGCGAGACCATTTTCGTCGTGCATCAGACATCCTTTGAGAGACGGGGGTGCAGGGCACTTGAGATGTCACCAATATGTTGAACATGTTAAACATATGGTGCACCTTCGGGCAAGTGCTTTGGTTGAAGAGCGCCGCCGAGAGAGCACAACGAGAACTGTTGCGTTGAACGGTCGCGTGTTCGTTCGCGGCCCATTGACGGCCGCTTATTCGCAAGATCAGATGACCTCGGCGAGTTCGTCACGGAGTTCTTCAACGTCGCTGCAGGAAAGCCCTTACCGTTGTTCCCAGCGCACCGCCAACAAGATCACCTCAGGCAGGAACCGGCAGCCAGAGACGCAGAACGAGCGAACGGCGAGGCCGTTGAACAAGGCCGGCGCATCGTGACAGCCTCGCCGGCCACCGACCTGATCGACAGACGCACCAGAGCCCTGCCAGCGGTGGCTGGTGTCCCGGTACCGCACTTCCCGACGCTTGCCATTCTTCGTTCGCAGGATGCTGTCCGTACACGAGTTCAACCCGCAAAAAATACCTCACGCGGGGTTTTTGTGGGACAGCTTCTGTTGCCCCAACTGCCAAACAGTCCTAGAGCCCTTTGTTTATATGGCGCCCCCGACAGGATTCGAACCTGTGACCTACGGATTAGAAGGCCGTTGCTCTATCCGGACTGAGCTACGGGGGCAGAACGTTCCATGGTAGGGCCGACACAGGTCACACCGGAGGAAATAAGGCGTGGATTCCTGGGCTATCCGTTCTAAGCTAACTGGCCTTGGTGATTGTAGCTCAGTTAGGTTAGAGCACCTGGTTGTGGTCCAGGATGTCGGGGGTTCGAATCCCCTCAGTCACCCCATCTATATTCCCGCAAATCGACCTTGGTCGAGATGCGGACAGACTCCGCTCCGATAGCCTCGGATGGCAGTTTGTAAGAACAGCAATACAACAGAACATGCGCCTCTAGCTCAATTGGCAGAGCGTCGGACTCTTAATCCGCAGGTTCCGGGTTCAAGTCCCGGGGGGCGTACAACGAAAATCCCAGAACTAGCAACGATCTTGCCGGTTCTGGGGTTTCGTCGTTTTCGGACGAAGCGGACCAGTGATCACGGCGTGGTCACACTGGTTCCCGAGACCGAGAAAGGTCGCCCCCATCGTGCGTTCCCCGAGGTGAGGACCCAGGGCTCGGCGGTCAGCCCTTCGAGTCCCGATCCAGAGCGGCCGCGGCATCGGGATTCTGCTGGATCTTCGCCATGACGGCCCGACCGGCCTGCTCGAAGATAGCCCGGCTGCCGGCCACGAACTCCTGGGAGTCTCTGAGATTGGCGAGAAGGCCATTCACCTCAGGGATCACGTAACGGGCTACCAGATCCCAGGACCGTAGCGTGTCTTCGCTATTGGCCCAGTCGTGGGCGAAACCAATGACCTTGCCGAACCCACCGGTGACCTCGGCGACTTGGCGGATGGCAGCCACCAAGTCTTCGGGCGTACCGACTACCGCCGATGTGGTGGTCGCAGACGTGACCGTGCCCCCGGTGATCTGCTCAAGGGCCTCGTCGGGGTCCTCGTATGCGACAGCACCCGGTCGTTGCAGGGTGCCGACGATGTATTCGTTGTGCCAACGCTGCATACCATCGCGGGCCTGACGTCGAGCGTCTTCGCGGGTCTCGGCCAGGTGCCAGCTCATCACGACACGCCAGTCGGCTCGGTCGACGGTCTGACCGTGTTCCGCTGCTGCCGTCTCGGCGAAACCCCACTGGGTGGGTAACGCCTGGAGGCCATCGGTCGACATCGAACCGATCGACAACACCCCAGTTCCGTGCTTGCCGGCCAGGGTCATACCCGACGGGCTAAGAATCGAGGCAGTGGCCTGAGGGATCTCCTGTTGTAATGGCAGGATCTGGAGCCGGGCATCGCGCAGGGTAAACCAATCGCTTTCGTGGGTGAACCGCTCGCCGCCCCGCAGGAGGCGGTTTATGACGCCCAGGGCTTCGTCTTGGCGGTCGCGCTGTGTCATCGGGTCGATACCGAAAGTGTGCGCGTCCGACGGCAGGGCGCCGGGTCCTGACCCGAAGATCAGTCGACCGCGGGTGAGATGGTCGAGCTGCACCAGCCGTTGGGCGACGTTGAAGGGGTGATGGTATGGCAGAGAGATCACCCCGGTACCAAGGCGAATCCGTTCAGTTCGCTCGGCAGCGGCCGCGATCATCAGTTCGGGCGACGCACTGGTCTCCCAGCCTGAGGAGTGGTGTTCACCGAACCACAACTCGTCGAACCCCAAACGATCGAGATGGGCCGCGAACTCGAGGTCGCGCTGGAACATCAGGGTCGGATGCTCACCGATGGGATGGTGGGGGGCGAGGAAGGCGCCGAACTCCAGACGGGTCATAGGTCGACACTAGGGCCACGCGAGCTAGCAGCCGAACTACCCAGACCTCAGACTCACCGGGACCGTCGACCCGGACGCTAGAACACAGCGACGAAGGAGCGGACTACCCGCAAACCTCAGACTCACCGGGACCGTCGACCCGGACGCTAGAAAACAGCGACGAAGGAGCGGACTACCCTTGTTCAATGACTGATGCATATGAAGTGGTCTGGCCCCGGAGCCCCCAATCGGTCGAGCTCCAGGACCTGGCCTATCGTCCCGACTCGCTCGATGGGCGCACGGTCGCGTTTCTCTGGGACTACATGTTCCGCGGCGACGAGATCTTCCCGGTCATCGCCGAAGAACTGAAAGCCCGCTTCCCAACCGTCGAGATCATCAATTTCGATCAGTTCGGAACGACCCATGGCGACGGTGAGGCCGAACTGGTGACCGCACTCCCCCAACTCCTGCGAGAGCTTGGCGTCGACGCCGTGGTCTCCGGGATGGCATGTTGAGGTAGCTGTACGCCCGCCGTGTTGCGGGCCTCCAATGCCGTCGAAGCCGCCGGCATCCCCTCAAGCTCACTCACGTGCGAGGGATTCGTGAACCAGGCCACCACCACCGCCGCCGGGCTGGGCCGACCAAACCTGCCAGTGGCCCTCGTGCCTGGCCACGTTGACACCCAGGAACTGTCGGTTCTTGAGCGCAACGTGCGGGAGGTAACCGTCCCTGCTGTTATCGCCAATCTGACGGCGCGACCTGGCGATGCTAAGCGGCCTGAAGAACCTGGCCGTCACGAAATTGTTGCATCGGGTTCGTTTCAGGAGATCAACGCTCGGTTCTTGGCCGAACGATGGAGCGACGGCCTTCCAATCGTCCCTCCCACCCAGGCCGCCGTCGAGGCCTTCTTGGCGCACACCATCTTCGACGCCGACAAGGTGCTCGGTGTTGTGCTGCCCGACAACCGCGAGGTGACGGCGTGGAGTATCGCCGTGAACGGGGTGATGGCTGGCTGCCGACCGGAGTACATGCCGATACTCATCGCCCTGGGTCGTTGTATGGCCGACCCGGCCTATGGAGTCGAACACTCGGGCAACACACCAGGGGCCGACACGCTCATCACAGTCAACGGCCCAATCGCTGCGGAGCTGGGGTTCAACTGCGAGCAGGGCGTGCTGCGCGACGGCTTCCAGGCCAACACATCGGTCGGCCGGTTCTGGCGACTGATGCTGCGCAACGTCGCGGGCTTCCTCCCACACGAGACCGACAAGGCAACCTTTGGGAACACGTGGCGGGTCGCCATCGCCGAGAACGAGACTGTGCTCAAGAACATCGACTGGCCCCCGTTCGCCGGAGCCTTCGGGTTCGAGCGGGGCGATGATGTGGTCAGCGTGTCGCGCTACACCGGTGGAGGGGTCGTGACATCGGTCTACGGCCAGCAGGCCGAGCACATGGTTGACTACCTGGCCGACGCCATCGTGAGCCAGACCAGTTGGGAGCTGGTCTTCACCATCGGCATCTCACGCGAGACCTACCGTCCGCTCCTGCTGCTGAGCCCGATTCTTGCGGAGACGATCGCTGCGTCGGGTTGGACGAAAGCACAGCTCCAACAGGCCCTCTTCGATCGAGCCCGGATCCCAGCGAGCCGGTTCGAGGAGTACCTCGGGCACTGGACGAACCTTGTGCCAGGCCGGCGCCGACTCGTCGACTTCGTCAATCTGAAAAAGGCGGACGCCCGATTCGCCGAGTCAGAGGACCCCGAGCGTATGGTGCCTATTGTGGGCCAACCCGATCACCTTTTGATCGGAGTCGCTGGCGACCCGCTGCGGACCAACGCCTACGTATTCGCACACAACGGCATGCTCGGGTTCCCCGTAGCCCACCGGGTAGAGCGCTGACTCAGCGCCCTTGAACGTTGGGCTGACGAGGTCGACACCATGACGTGCCGAGCCACGACCCGGACGTTTCGCAATTAGCGTTCAAGCGGGCAGTGTTCGCGAGTCGTCCCGTGCCAACGCCACGAAGTTCACCACCGAACAGGCTGCACTCGTCATCGAACGATCCCGGTGTAACCGATCGGGCCCGAAATGCCGCCCATGTAGCCACGGTGCGGGTCCAGATGCTTCCCGCTTCACGTGTGCGACAATGAGGGTTCGACGGAGAGGACTCAGTGATGCGCGCCGGGATAGTGACAGGCAAGGGACAGTTCGAGCTGCTCGAGATGGGGGACCCTGTGCCCGACGACGGCCAGGTCGTCGTTGCGATACAGCGGTGCGGAATCTGCGGAAGCGACATACACGCGTATTACGAGGGTTGGGCCTACGCCCCCGGCATCTGTGGGCACGAATGGACCGGAACGATCGCCGACATCGGCCCCGGTCTGGCAGGAACCGAGTTAGCCGAAAGGCTGACGCTAGGGACCCGCGTCGTCGGCGGACAGGCTCCCGGATGCGGCATGTGTCGCGAGTGCAGAGCGAATCTCCCGGCATTCTGCCGGAACGCTGCCAGTGAGTACTCGGGTCGCAACGCGCCCTCGTCAGGCGGGTTCGCTCCTTATCTGACACTGTCGGCGAACCGGCTAGTCCCGGTGCCCGACTCGATCTCAGACGATGATGCGGCTCTGATCGAACCAGCTTCGGTCGCAATGCATGCCGTTCGACGCTCGCTCCTGGCCGTCGGCGATGTGGCCTGCGTCGTCGGCTGCGGGCCGATCGGCCTGATGGCCATCCAATGCGCTCGCCTCGGTGGCGCAACATCGATCATCGCTGTCGAACCCGATGCTGCCCGCCGCGAACTCGCCCTATGCCTTGGCGCCGATGCCGCCGTGGCCCCGGGTCCGGACGTGCGCCAGACCGTCAACGAGTACACCGCCGGACTGCGAGCCGACATCGCCTTCGACTGTGCAGGCATCCCCCAGACGCTCCAACAGTCGGTCGACATGGTGCGTGCCGGTGGGTCGGTGTGCATGGTCGGCGTATCGGGCGGGGTCGCGACCATCAACCCGATGCGCTGGATGATGAAAGAGGTCTCGGTCGACACGTCGATCTTGTTCAACCTCGACGAGATGTCTATCACTGCCCAACTCATCGCCGATGGACGAATCAGCACCGCAGGCATGGTCGCTGGCACCGTGACCCTGGACGAACTGGCCGACACCATCGACGACCTGGCCAACAGGCGGCGCGATGCGGTCAAGCTCCTCGTCAATCCGACCGCCGGCTGATCCCGACCAGCCCATAT
>Ga0307994_1002299_pt1 | contig 10825 bp, 7 predicted proteins | sample EllFjometagen261_FD_203171 | JGI IMG/M metagenome (GOLD analysis project Ga0307994, IMG submission 203171) | Marine microbial communities from Ellis Fjord, Antarctic Ocean - #261 | ecosystem: Environmental > Aquatic > Marine > Unclassified | place: Southern Ocean | collected 2014-11-02
CCCCAAAAAAGATAACCGGAAACATAGTAGCCATGTTTTGCAACTGCTCAAGTTCAGCGGTTAAAAAACGGTTTGATAGTTGATCTTTACGAGCGTAAGCGCCCATACTGCCATAGGGTTTAAGCAGGTTGTCCAGTTGGTCAATGACATCTTGTTCATGAGTGCCTTTGCTTAGGGTCAGGCTCACGTTGTTGAATGCGCCTTTCATGTCAAACGCACTGGCTAAAGGTTCTCGTGCCATCCACATTACCCCGTAGCTCTTGTAGTCGGGAAACATGGCACCGGGCGCAATTTGGTAGATGTATTCTGGCGAGAGGCCTTTTCCTACAATGGTTAAGGATTTACTGCGCCCATTAATGGTGGCGTTGATTTTATCGCCAGGATTCAGTTGATGTGCATTGGCAAACTCTTCACTTAAAATAACTTCATTATCTCGAGCCGTTTCTAATAAGCGACCCTCCCGTAAAAAAAGTTGGTTTAACAAGCCTTTGCTGTTGCTAGGCAGCGATATAAGACGCCCACCCACGGGGTCATCGTAACCCGCAATAGTAAGGTTTACGTAAGTCGCGACGCGCGTTTCGACCTTATCAACCCCGGGTATGGCTTGTATGTCTTCAACCACGGATAAAGGCGCACGTTTTAACGAGCTAAAAACATCTGCAAAATGGTGGTCGCGATAATAGCTTTCACGGGTCTCATATAATGAGTCGTAGGTGCTTAACGACATAATAAAAATGGCCACGCCACTCACAATCACCATCGCAATCGCTAAGGCCTGCATACGCATTGCCCAAAGTTCTCGCCATAGTTTTTTGTCGATAGCATTCATGGCCACTTACCAACTTAGCTCATGGGGTTGTAGCTTGGTGTTATTCACTTGAATGTCGGTGATTTGACCATCGTTTAGTCGAATGACACGGTCGGCCATTTTGGCAATGCCTGCATTATGGGTAATGACCGCGGTGGTGGTGCCGAGTTCTTGATTGACCTTTTGCAATGCCTCAAGCACCATAATGCCGGTTTGCGAATCCAGTGCACCCGTGGGTTCGTCACACAATAAAACATCGGGGTTTTTAGCAATGGCACGCGCAATGGCAACACGTTGCTGTTCGCCGCCTGATAGTTGGGCTGGAAAGTGATTAAGTCTTTCACCCAAACCCACTAAGTTTAGGGCTTCTTTGGGCGTCATGGGTGATTTTGCAATCTCGGTAACGACGGCAATATTTTCAAGGGCTGTGAGACTAGGAATGAGGTTGTAGAACTGAAAAACAAAGCCAACATTAAAGCGCCGATAATCGGTCAACGCACGTTCAGAAGCGTGACTCAGATCAATGTTATGGCCTTGCTGATGGTAAATAACCTGACCTTCCGTCGGGGTGTCTAAGCCACCTAGAATATTAAGCAGCGTTGACTTACCACTTCCCGATGCGCCTAACAATACCGTTAATTCTCCACGATAAAGGTCTAAATTGACACCACGTAAAGCATGCACTAAAACCTCTCCCATTTGATAGGTTTTAGTGACGTTTTCTGCGTGAAAAACGACCGCTTTGTGATTCTTAATACGATCTGTCTGTTGTGGCATATTTGATACCTCTAACTTGAGTATATCAGGCCTATTGAGACTTTTTAATAGGGCAGGTGTTTAAATCATTCAAGCTTAATTGAGATTAACTTTTTGCGGTGAATCAAACTGAGCAGGCCTGTTAAAATAGGGGGATTGATTTAAACAGGCCTGGTGAGAGGGTTGAAAACTAAATGACTAAATCAATTTGTTGAACACTGCCAACACGGTGATCTTCTCCAATAAACAATCCGCTGTTAACCACCTGTCCTAGTAGGTTGTTGTCGGCGTCTTTAATGCTGAACTGAGTCTCTTCATTTTGCAGGTAGATGGCACCAATATTTAATTCAAGTAGGCCTTGTAATTGATTTAACCCATTGTCATCTTTGTGCCAAATTTTAAGCTGAGAGAACACGGCATCGTTTTCATCGATCCAGCCATTTTTATCTTGGTCGTATTGACTCAGGTCTTTAAAGCCGTTACCAGATTGCGTTCCAAACAGCTCTTGACCATTATTAACGATGCCATCTTGGTTTTTATCTAAGGCTAAAAACCCTGAACCAGACTCGACAAATGAAACCGAATCTAACTGACCATCCGAATCTAAATCAAACTCAACCTTATCTAAGGTGAGTTTTGCTGGACTGCCACCAAAATTCACGACTAAAGGGTCGGTTAAAACTAACCCTTTTGTCTGCTCAGATTGGACAGAGGTTTGAAAGCTTCGGTACATGGAGGCGTTAAGATTAAACTCAAGGGTTTGACCTTCTGCCGTCGTCACAGACCCCTGTGCTTTAAAGTGAGAGAATTCTTGTTCGGAATAAGCAAAATGCTCGATGAGACGTTCGCCTTTTACCGCACTCATTGGAGCGCGATCAAAGACAGATGAGGTCTGTTTTGAGTTTGGCGAAGAGGAAGAAAAACGTTGTTCACTATGGTCGGATGAAGATGTTTTTTCAGGCTTATACCCCATCACTTCCATGGTATAGGGTTTGCCTGTCATACGCTCCATCATCGACTCAATCGCTTCAATCATTTTTATTAATTCAGGCGAAAGCTGTATTTGCTCCTCAAAACCAACGGGTACTTCCCCTTCTATTAACGGGCGGGGCAGTGTATTGGCAGGGAGGCCTTGTTGTTCTGCAAATGAACGGTTATCGTTTAATGGAAAGGTCTCTTTTTGCTGTTGTAGATCATGAATTTTAGGTGGGCGTTTATCAAAGTCCATAGCCGACTCCGAGGAACGAAAGGTCTCATGTTTAGTGTGTGTCTGCTCGGCTTCCCGAGTGGCTAATTGGCCATTCACAAAGGTTTCGTGCACACGTTGTTTTTGACTTTCATTCATGGCGTAGTGCCGTGCAGAAAGCTGTATGTTCTGGTCAGAAATAATCATAAAAACGTCCAATTTTTTATTGTTTTGGATTTTCCCTTGAAGCGTTTTTTATTTGTTATTTTTCTTTTATGAGTTATCGGCATAAAATAAGAAAACTTAACCACTAAAGAGTGTTGAAAGAACCCATATGAAGAAATTGTTTTCGTTTTTAATTCTACTTTTCATTGGTTTAATGTTGAATGGTTGCAGTGACCATCAACTATTGCCCTTAAAACCGAGTAATGTAATCGTTGCGTTTGGAGACAGTTTGACATCCGGAGTAGGGGTCAAGGTTGGCAACAGTTATCCAGCTCAATTAAGTGAAATATCTGGTTTTGAGATTGTAAATGCTGGCAAGTCTGGGGACACCTCCGAACAAGGTCTAAAACGTTTGGACGAGGCATTAAATCGTTATAAACCTAAGCTGGTTATTTTGTTGATGGGAGGCAATGATTTTTTGCAGAAGGTGTCGGTTTCTGATACCAAAGCGAATTTAGCCTTGATGATTGAGAAAACTCAGAGTCATGGATCACAAATTTTATTGGTGGGGGTTCCTGAGAAAAAACTATTTTCAGATACGGCAGAACTCTATGTCGAATTATCTAACGAATATAAGGTTCCATTGGAAGAGAGCATTGTGGCAAGTTTGATGGTGCGTGCATCCATGAAATCGGATTATGTGCATTTTAATGAACAGGGTTACCGTGCATTAGCCGAAGCTATTTATAATAAGCTAAAAGAAGTCAATGCGCTGTAAGCGGGTTGGGGTATATAATTTTAAGTCAATTGGCTCAATAGTGAATGAAGATAATTAAACAATGAAAACCATGTTAATCACCCGAGAAGGCTATGAAAAACTTCGTGCCGAACAAGATTATTTATGGCGTAAAGAGCGCCCCGAAGTTACAAAAATTGTGACTTGGGCAGCGAGTTTAGGAGATCGTTCAGAAAACGCAGATTACCAATATAATAAACGCCGTTTGCGAGAGATAGATCGTCGTGTACGGTTTTTAAGAAAGACGCTTGAAGCGGTTAAGATTGTTGAATACAACGCTCAGCAAGCTGGAAAAGTCTTTTTTGGCGCTTGGGTAGAGCTCGAAGATATTGAGGGTGAATCGCTTCGGTTTAAAATTGTGGGGCCTGAAGAGATTTACGGTGAAAAAGACTATATTTCTATTGATTCTCCAATGGCGCGCGCGTGCTTAAAAAAACAAGTTGACGATGAGGTGATTGTTAAAATCCCGACAGGCAGTAAAACTTGGTATGTCATTGATATTAAGTATGAAAAATAATATTTTTACGTTCAATTTTCATGCCTAATTACAGGTCTCTGTTTGCACGTTGGTGCTTGAAAGGTCTTTGTATTGCTTGATTATGATTGTTATTTGATTCACTTTAATTTAGACTCAGGAACATGAGACCCTTAAATATCACACTTATTTTTTTGTTTTTGTTTACTCAGATGCAATGGTCGTTTGCTTCAACTGCATTCACAGCGCCTATCACGATGGGACACATTGAACAGTCACAAAATTCTGAGCAAACTGAAAACACAGCTTGTATGCATCATTCCTCAAACGGTGATATGCATATGGTTAAAGCGTCTCATCATTCAGATACTAGGCTGCATGAACTTGAAAATACCAATAGTAAAGTTCTAACACATGACTGCTGTGACTCACAAGAACCCATGAATTCAAGTTGTTCTGCCTGTGGTGAGGATTGCAGTTGTGGGGCAATGTGTCATTTTATTTCCCATTCGGTTTATATTGAAAACCCTCAGGTGCTTTCGTTTTCACCTGTGATTTCAAATTTCAATCCGCTTACTACTTCGGCGCTGGCCGAGGGGGCGCTCGTTCGAGAATACCACCCTCCAAAATTTGCATAAATTCTTTTTTATTTTTTAAACAGGTTAACTTGTTAGACATTTTGTCTGTGAAGTTAGTTTATTCTGTTGGTTTTGCACTGCATTGAGTGCTTAAGGCCGCATGAAAAGGGTTTTATGATGATTTCTCGTTTATTTTTTATTTTTACATTTAGTTTCTTTAGTCTTTTTGGCTTACCAAGCACCTCGGTTTTTGCCGCAGAAGAGCACGCTCATGATCACTCCGATTCGTCCAGTTCGCTTCCTGATATTGGGGGGGCTATGGATGGCGATTCGAATGATGATGTGGTCTTTAAATACGTTTGTCCGATGCATCCTCAAATTGTGCGTGGCCATGAAGGAACTTGTCCGCTCTGTGGAATGGATTTAGTAAAACAGATTTTTTCAAGCGTAGAATCGGCACCTAGAATTAACCTTTCCAATTCGTCCAATACTACATCCAAAGGCTTGCAACAGCAATTTGCGATTCGTACCTCACAAGTTAAAAAGGTTACCCTGTGGAAGTTTATTCCTACCTTTGGTCGGGTGGTGCCAGATGAAACTCGGGTGGTTCATATTCATCCGCGTGCCTCGGGTTGGATTAGTGATTTAGCGGTTAGAAATAATGGGGACGAAGTTGAAAAGGGCGCCTTGTTATATCGACTTTATTCGCCAGAAATCGTTTCTGCGCAAGATGACTATTTACAAGTGATTCAAAATCGAAGCCGACTTGGTAAGCAAGCCAACTCTTTAATGGCATCAGCCAAAATTCGTTTACAGCTGTTAGGTTTAAGTAATCAAACCATTGCGGCCATTGCCAAAAAAGGTAACCCTATTAATAAAGTGCCAATTTACGCTCCACAGAGTGGGTTTGTAAATGAACTTTCAGTTCAAACGGGGATGTTTATTGAGCCAAGTACCGAGTTGATGAGTGTCATTGACCTGTCTCAGGTTTGGGTTGAAGCCGAAGTGTTGCCTTTGCAACAGGCCTGGTTAAAAACCGGTTTAACGGTTGATGTGAGGTCTGATGCGTTTCCCGGTGAAAATTGGGAAAGTGCCATCGACTACATTTACCCGCAAGTAGATCCTATCAATAAAGCGCTTAAAGTCCGTGTCCCGCTAATGAATGAGTCGCTTAACTTTAAGCCTAATATGCTGGTGCAAACCAATATTTATGGCGGGGCAAAACGCAATGTATTAGCCATTCCGGTAGAAGCGGTGATTGCTGATGGACAAACCCAGCGAGTGGTTGCGCAAACCGATCAGGGGGATTTTGTTGTGAAAGAGGTTAAAACAGGCATGCAAACGGATGGCTTTGTTGAAGTGCTATTAGGTTTGAAGTTGAATGAGGTGGTGGTGATTTCAGGGCAATTTATGATTGATTCAGAAAGCCAAATACAAACCAATTTACGCCGTTTTATCTCGAGCACGCCAGAGTCTAATTCTGACATGCCTATGAACCATTAGGAGGGAATATGATTAATTCAATTATTGCCGCCTCAATCAACAATCGTTTACTCGTGTTGTTGTTCAGTGTGGTCATTGCTTTTGTGGGTCTAAAGGCGGTTCAAAATACCCCGCTAGATGCCATTCCAGATTTATCCGATGTTCAGGTTATTGTTAAAACCCCTTTTGCTGGACAAAGTCCACAACTGGTTGAAGACCAAGTGACCTATCCGATTTCTAATTTAATGATGTCAGTGCCGAAAGCGAAAACCGTTCGAGGCTACTCATTTTTTGGTGATTCTTATGTTTACGTTTTATTTGATGATGATACCGACCCTTATTGGGCACGTTCCAGGGTTTTAGAGTATTTAAGCCAAGTTAAAGGTCAGTTACCCCAATCTGTTCAGCCTGTATTAGGGCCGGATGCATCAGGCGTAGGCTGGGTTTATCAATACGCTTTAGTGGATAAGTCGAATCAACTGGATTTAGCGCAACTTCGCAGTTTACAAGACTGGTTTTTAAAGTTTGAGTTGCAATCCATTTCAGGCGTCTCAGAAGTTGCGGCCATTGGTGGCATGGTAAAACAGTATCAAGTTGAAGTTGACCCCAATAAATTACGTGCTTATCAGATCACACTAGAACAAGTTCAAGCCGCTATTCAAGGCAGTGCGGTCGAAATGGGGGCCTCTGTCATTGAACTCGCCGAAGCCGAATACATGGTTGGCGTAAAAGGTTATGTGACTGATATAAAGGATTTGCAAGCCATTCCCTTAGGCATTAACTCCGCTTCCAACACCCCATTATTATTAAAAGATATCGCACGGGTTAAATTGGGCAGTAAACCGCGACGTGGTGTGGCAGATTTAAATGGTCAGGGTGAGGTTGTGGGCGGCATTATTGTGATGCGTTCGGGTGAAAATGCCCAGCAGATCATTAAGGCGGTTAAAGCTAAAATTGCACAACTGCAACCCGGCCTGCCAGAAGGCGTAGAAATTATTGAGGTGTATGACCGGTCGGCGTTAATTACACGAGCAGTAGACAATTTACAAACAAAACTCATTGAAGAGATGATTGTAGTTGGATTGGTGTCTTTGCTGTTTTTATTGCATTTTCGTTCCGCTTTAGTCGCGATTGTCTCCTTGCCCTTAGGCGTGTTAGGGGCATTTATTGTGATGCAACAGATGGGGGTGACAGCCAACATAATGAGCTTGGGCGGGATTGCGATTGCAATTGGTACTATGGTGGATGCCGCCATTGTCATGATAGAAAACGCCCACAAGCATCTCGAACGTTATCGTCACCAAACAGGCGAGGTGGCTCAAGGAAAAACGCACTGGAATTTAATCTTAAAATCTTCTCAAGAAGTCGGTTTACCGCTTTTTTTGTCCCTGCTGATTATTGCCTTAAGTTTTATACCCATCTTTGCGTTACAAGAACAAGCGGGTCGCTTGTTTACACCATTAGCGTTAACAAAAACCTTAGCTATGGCCGTTGCCGCAGGGGTATCCATTACTTTAGTACCGGTTTTAATGGGCTATTTTATTCGCGGTCGGTTACCTGACGAAACTAAGAACCCCATCAACCGCGTGTTAATTAAGCTTTATGAGCCGGTATTAACTCGCGTGTTAGCTTGGCCTAAATTGATGGTGACGGTGTCTCTTATTGGTTTATTGAGCATGATCTACCCTTGGCAAAATATGGGATCGGAATTTATGCCTGAACTTGAAGAGGGGGATTTACTGTATATGCCCACTACCCTACCAGGCCTGTCGATTGGTAATGCACACGCGTTATTGCAACAAACCGATGCCATTATTAAAGGGTTTCCAGAGGTCAAAACGGTGTTTGGAAAAGTGGGACGTGCCGATACAGCCACCGATCCTGCGCCTTTAACCATGATTGAAACCACGATTCAACTTAAAGATAAAACCGAATGGCGAGAAGGCATGACACTGCCTAAATTAATTGAGGAGCTTAATCAAGCGGTTGATATTCCAGGGCTAACGAATGCATGGGTGCAACCCATTAAAACGCGTATTGATATGCTGTCAACTGGAATTAAAACGCCTGTTGGTATAAAAGTTTCGGGGGATGATTTAGCAGAAATTGAACGTATTGGTAAGCGTGTTGAATCGGTAGTCAGTCAAATTTCAGGCACGTTATCGGCATTCTCAGACCGATCCCAAGGCGGTCGTTATATAGATATTATCCCGAATCGAATCGCCGCTGCTCGCTATGATTTAAGTGTGGCAGAGGTGGCAAATATTGTGAGCTCAGCAGTGGGCGGTAAGGTTTTGCAAGAGACGATAGAAGGTCGCGCACGATATGGTATTAATTTGCGTTATCCACAAACGTGGCGTGATTCCGTTGAAGCGCTTAATTTACTGCCTATTGTAACGTCCAGTGGGGCGCACATTCAGTTAGGGATGATTGCTGAGATTAAGGTGCTTTTGGGACCCCCGGTCATTAAATCTGAAAATGCACGCTTAAATGGCTGGACGTTTGTGGATTTAGAACCAGGAACCGATTTAGCTGGATACGTTGAAAATGCTCAACAGATTGTGGCTAATGAGGTAGCGTTACCCGCTGGGTATAGTATTCAATGGTCGGGACAGTATGAGTACCTTTTAAAAGCTCAAAAAACGTTATCTGAGATAGTGCCATTAACCATCATGATTATTTTTGTTCTACTCTATTTGATTTTTAAAAATGGAACAGAAGCCTTAATGGTTTTGATGGTGATACCGTTTGCCCTTTTGGGGTCTGTCTGGTTTGTTTGGTGGTTAGATTATCAGTTCTCTGTAGCGGTCGCCGTAGGGATGATTGCCTTAGCGGGGGTAGCCGCAGAATTTGGGGTGATTATGCTGATTTATTTGAAAAGTGCCGTTGAATCGGCTAAAGAAGCGGGACGTTTGAACAGTCGAGCCGATTTAAAAGCCGCCATTATGTTGGGTGCGGTGCAACGTGTTCGACCCAAAGCAATGACGGTGAGTGTGATTGTGCTTGGTTTACTGCCTATTATGCTTTTTGAGGGCACCGGGTCAGAGGTTATGCAACGCATTGCCGCCCCGATGATTGGCGGTATGATTTCTGCCCCTCTAGTTTCAATGATATTAATTCCAATATTAACTTACGCTTTATACATAAAAAGAGGCGGCTTTGATAAGCATCCGCTAGCAAGTGAAATGGAATCAGAAGGGCAATCAGACTTAAGTGTCAAACCTGAGGAGCGTAAGCGATGAAACAGACTCTGTCTTATTTATTTAAAAGCCTTTTTATTATGGCTTTATGGGTGAACCCCGTTAATGCAATGCAATCTTCTGGTGAAGTTCCTGGAGAACGCAACGGTAATGAAGTCAATAATATGATTAAAAGCCATGATTTAAACGCATTGTTTAACTTGGCGTTACAACACAATCCGGCCTTAGCCCGTGTTGAGTCACAAAAAAACCAAGCGCTTAATGCCTTGCAACAGACGAAAGCCGAAGGCAAGGTAGAAGTCCGTTTAAAAAGTGAACTGAGTTATACCGTTATGAGTGAAAAGGCGTTTGCACGAACGTCTAATCAAGTGGAGGCGACGTATCCTCTTTATGAGCCACAATTAAACGATAAAATTCAGGGCGCAAATCTAACGCATCAAAGTCAGCAATGGCGACTCGAAGCTGAAAAACAGGCGGTGTTAAGCCAAGTTGTCGAACGCTATTTAAGCTATTGGCAACAGCAGCAAAGACTGATTTTTCAGCACAAAGAACAGGCATCCATTGAATCTATTATGCAGCAGGTTCAGCAACGTTTTCAGGTTGGATTTCAAGATCTAAATGACATTGTAGAGATACAGTCTCGTCTGGATTTTAATCTTGTTGAACGTTTAACGGCACAGCAAACATTAGAAGAAATAGAGGCTTTTTTACTGGCTGACATAGGGTTAGAGAATGGAAGATTGTTTAACGTTGAAGGGCTCGTTTTTCCAACGGCATCTTTACCAAATCTTGAAACACTAAGGCAAAAAATTAACACGTTGCTCACTCAACAAACTGACCAGGTCTGGTTGAAATTGACGGCACAAAACCCAAAACTACTGGCGATTGAACAACAAACATTAGCGGTTAGACAACAAGTGGCATTTGCCAGAAATAACGATGGAATGAAAGTTGAAGCCTTTGGGGCCTATGTATTAAATGAGTCAGATAATAATTTTTACGATGACATGCGCGGTGCACGAGCAGGTTTGCGTTTAAGTGTGCCTTTATATTTGGGTGGACAAACTAAGGCTTCGGTGGCTCAAAAAAGCCAGCAAGTTCTTCAAAATCAAGCAAGTAAACGAGAAGTGGCGTTAAAAATTGCCGCCGAAGCTTATAAAGCTTGGCGTGCATTGCAGAGCAGTCAGCAGCGCTTAAATGCACTAAAGTCGGCGTTAAATTCGAGTAAACAGGCCGTAACATCCAGTAAACAGTCACTTAAAACAGGGCGTAGGAACGTGTTAGATTTGCTTGATGCTCAGCGACTTGTGCATCGAATTCAGAGGGATATTCCTATTGTAGAGGCGCAAGTTTGGAAAAGTTATTACCAATTATTATTC
>Ga0307994_1002300_pt1 | contig 10823 bp, 12 predicted proteins | sample EllFjometagen261_FD_203171 | JGI IMG/M metagenome (GOLD analysis project Ga0307994, IMG submission 203171) | Marine microbial communities from Ellis Fjord, Antarctic Ocean - #261 | ecosystem: Environmental > Aquatic > Marine > Unclassified | place: Southern Ocean | collected 2014-11-02
CTTGCCCTCGACAAGACCAGGACTCAGGTCTACGACATCTCCGATCTTGGTTTGGTCGAGATGACCCGCAAGCGAATCGGTGAAGGCCTGCTCGAATCGGTGAGCACCGGCTGCTTTACGTGCGAATCAAACGGCCTCCTGTTCGACGACACCTTGTTTGGCCACCGTCAGGCAATCCCGGGTCCAAGTGTTTCGCAAGTGACGAAGGACTAAGGAACAGCCCTCCCTCGATTACTCAAGGTCTAGGCCGCGGTGTGTGACGAAATACTCGTCCGAAACCCCTGTCAGCCGGTTAGGATGTCGCAGTTATGTATGCAGTAGTCGCCACAGGCGGAAAACAGTACAAGGTCGAACAAGGCCAGGTCCTGGAAGTTGAACGCGTTGGCGCCATTGGCAGCGACGTCGACCTCCGTCCTGTGCTCCTCGTTGACGGGGCGACTGTGTTGTCGACCCCCTCAGACCTCGAAGGTGCCTCGGTTTCAGCCAAGGTTCTCAACGAGATCAAGGGCCCCAAGATCGACGCATTCACGTACAAGAATGCAAGCAACAACCGTCGCCGGTGGGGTCACCGTCAGACGCTTGCTCGCATCGAAATAACCGGAATCTCGAAGGGATAACGCCATGTCAAAGACCAAAGGTGGCGGTTCCACCAGAAACGGGCGCGATTCACGTGCTCAGCGCCTCGGCGTAAAGGTATACGACGGCACACCAGTGACCGCTGGCTCGATCATCGTTCGCCAGCGTGGCACCAAGTTCCACCCCGGTGTAAACGTTGGCAAGGGCAAAGACGACACGCTCTTCGCTACCGCTGATGGCAAGGTTAAGTTTGGCAGCCGCCATGGCCGCAAGACAGTCAACATCTTGACTGACTGATCCTCTGGATCACCACACTCGAATCGAAAGAAACCCCGCTGGCTTGGCCAGTGGGGTTTCGTCGTTTTCTGCTTGACTCGCTAGGGGAGTGCCCCTTCGCCAGTAGCCCTGCGTTGTCGCCACGTGCGCTGCGCTTTGTCGCAGTTGTGGGCGGGGCGTGTGCCAACCCGTTTGCATGGCTGTAGGAACAAGCCAGGGCCGTCTGATTGCGGGGTAGCAGTCGCCTAGGCGCTACGGGGAAGAGCGTCGCGGGCCCATCCGAGGTGTTCGACCGCAAGATTTAGGGCGAAACGATCGGTCATGCCACTTACGTAGCGCACGGCGAGGGCGGTGATCTCGTCGGCGTTGGTGGCAGCGGCGGAACCGTCACCGATGTGACTCGGGTGATGGATAAGCCACTCGGTGAGCTGCTGCAGCAGCGAGATCACAATCGTGGCCTGGTCCCGTGCCTCGGGCCGCAAGTAGATGCGGTCGTAGTTAAACGCCCGAAACGCTGCCAACGCGTCGGCGGTCGTCTGATCTAGCCCAATCGCCCCGGCGTTGGCAGAGGCATCGACCATGGACGTGATAAATCCGTGGAGTTGTGCACGTCTGTTGGACCCGACAATGTCGGTGACAGAAGGTGGAAGATCGTCTTCACCAACAATGCGAGCTGCGACGGCATCTTCGAAGTCATGGCAGACATAGGCAATACGGTCGGCCCAGGCGACAACCTCGCCTTCGGGGGTCATGGGGGCTGGCCGGTTCCAGCTGTGATTTCGAATCGCGTCGGCCGTTTCGTGACACAAGTTCAGGTGTTCGAGCACGACATCTGCGCCATAGACGGCGTGGTGATAGCCGCCAGGTACAAACGGGCTTAACGCGTCTTCTGACGCATGCCCAGCGGGGCCGTGGCCGCAGTCGTGGCCTAACGCTGCCGCCTCGGTCAGGGCGACGTTGAGGCCGAGCGGGCGGGCGATGCTGACGGCCACCTGTGCAACCTCTATTGCATGGGTGAGTCGATTGCGCAGATGGTCATTGTCGGGAGCAACGAAGACTTGGCATTTGCCGGCAAGGCGTCGGAACGGCTTGCTGTGCTTGATCCGGTCCAGGTCTCGCTCGAAGCAGGTGCGAAACCGGTCGGGTTCCTCGGGCGTGGTCCTGGTGCCGGCACCGTGGGCGCGGGTCGCTCCAGTTGCCATTGCGTCGTGCTCAGTGTCTTCGCGTGCACCGCGCTCGGGCGGATTGGTTGGGTTGCTAGCAAATGGGATCGCCCGATGGGCGACAACCAGCGCATCGGAACGTGCCATGTCGCAATCTTAACGATGCCCAGCGACAGTGCCGGGTTACCCCCATCGTCAACACGGTCAGTCCATCAACACGGTGAGATCGATTGTTGCAGTATCGCCGATATCAACGCGTTCAGCAGTGCGCACTGCCTTCTTGATAGGTAGGACGAAACAGCCGCTCTTGGCATTGGGAAACACCGACGTGCGCCATTCCGTCTCGCCGATGGACACCTGCACACGAACTGACCCGAACCCGCCTGGATGAGGTGCAACCTCGTGGATCTCATCGGATTCGTCCTCGGGGACGGTCGCGAAGACCCATGTTCCTGAGCCGTGCAGCCATAACTCAGCTTGGAATGTGAATGTCGGATCCACGACGGTGACCGTAGCTTGCAAGCGTGGTTTGCAGTGTGTCGCGAAGCGCTGTGGGCTCGATTCCAAAGACGTCGGTGGTCTCCTGGCTGTCGATGACAAACGGTGCCTGGAACTGGTACGCAACTTCACGCATCTCGCGCATGGCCGGAACGGCCAGCCCGAGTGCGCGGATGATGACGTTCGGAACCGACGAGACCTTGACCGGGTCGACACCTGCAAGGGCGCACATCTCGTGCACGAGTGCCCGTTGCGACAACGGTGCGGCTGTGGGGACATGCCATGCCCGACCCCACGCTCGCTCGTCGCTGCCCAAAGCGACAAGGGTTCGTGCGACGTCGTTAATCGCCGTCCAGCTATGGATGGCGTCGACGTCGCCTAGCAGCGAAACCTTCTTCCCTTCAAGGACACGAGGTACGACCCGATCGCCCATATGGCCGTTCGTTCCAAGGTCGGGTCCAATGAAGTCGCTGGCACGAGCCTCGGTGACCCGCACCTGCCCCGTGTCGTGTGCGGCGGAAGCGTCGTGCCACATCTGAGCTCGAACGCCGCCCTTGACGCTCGGGGCATCGAGGGGTTCGGTTGCCCTCATTGGAGATGTGGGCTTGGCGTACATGTAGAGGTTGCTCAAGGTGACGAGGACGGCATCGTTGGCCTGGGCAGCTTGTAGCAGTGATGCGGCCAGGGGCGGCCAGTCCGTCGTCCAGCGATGATAGGGCGGGTTGGCGCAGTTGTAGATCACTGATGTGCCAACGGCCAGGCGAGCGAGCTGTTCGCTGTCGGCTGCATCGGAGGCAATTCGAGTGATGCCCGGTTCGTCAGGTCCAGATCCAGATCTGGTGACGATGGTGACCAAGTTGCCCATGGATGCGAGTAGCCGGGCGGTTTCGCTGCCGGTTGAACCAGCGCCGACGATCAGGTGTGTAGCTGACATGGAAAGGCCTTTGGATGAGAAGGGTAAGTGATGTTTGAAAGCCAGAGCACTGCTCTCTCTTCGCACTATGAACCTAGTGAGTTTCAAAAGCAAGAGCACTGCTCACATTTATGGGCAGCGCTCTTGTTTCACCCCGGCGGATGCGGCAGTATGGGGTGATGCCTGAGACCATCCCGAAAGCCCCAGGAGCGCGAGCCCGGGTACGAGCCGAACTGACGGCCGAGATAAAGTCCTGCGCCCGTCGTCAGCTGGCTGCGGACGGAGCAGCTGCGTTGTCGCTGCGCGCAATCGCTCGTGAGATGAACATGGCGTCCTCGGCCATCTACCGCTATTTCGCAAGCCGTGATGATCTTCTGACAGCGCTTATCGTGGATGCCTATGAGTCGATCGGGTCGGCGGTCGAGGAAGCGGACGCTGCCATGCGGCGAGACGACTACGGGGGCCGGTTCATAGCGATAGCCGCGACGATTCGCGGCTGGGCCCACACAAATCCGAACGAGTACGCATTGATTTACGGTTCGCCAGTCCCGGGTTATGCGGCACCTGACGACACGATCGATCCGGAAGTGCGAGTACCGACGACACTCATCGCCGTGCTCGTCGACCGATGCGAGAATCAGGAACTTGTGCCGCTGTCCTCGTCAAGCGACGGCGACGCAGCCTTGGCTGCACCGCTCGCTGAACTGGCCAACTTTGTTGAGGGTCGCGTGCCGCTGTCGGTGTTGGCCCGGGGCGTTCGGTCGTGGGGCGAAATCTTTGGTTTGGTGAACCTGGAACTGTTCGGCCATTTCAACAACGCCATCACTGACCCCGCTGCCTTCTACACATATGCGATTGCCGAGTTGGCTGACCGTACGCTTACATCATGACCACGGCGTCGCTTCCCGTAATCGATCTAGGTGGCGCGAGCGAGCCGCCCTCAGCGCAGGTCGTCAGACAGGTTGCAGACGCCGCAGAGAACTTCGGCTTCTTTCAGATAGTGAATCACGGCATTGGCGACCACGACGTGGAACGCCTGTGGGTAGCCACGCGAACGTTCTTTGAACAGTCGGCTGAGCAGAAGCGCCAAATCGAGCGAACCAGAGAGAACTCCCGCGGCTACTACGACCGCGAGCTCACCAAGAATGCCCGTGACCTAAAAGAGGTCCTCGACATAGCGCACGTGCCGTTCCCTGAACTTGCCGATCACGACCCACGGAACTTCCACCGTGTGGATGGGCAGAACCAGTGGCCGGGTCTCGATGGTTTTCGTGTCGCCGTCATCGATCATCTGCGGGCTTGCAATGACTTGTCCCTGTGGCTGCTCCAGGCCTTCTGCCGGGGGCTGGGTGAACACGCTGATCATCTTCGTGACGAGTTTGGTGATGAGCACACCAGCTTCTTGCGCATGAACCACTACCCATTGCATGATCTGCTCACCGCTGACGAAGCCGCCGACGTCACCGAACTCGGAGACATGGCGTTGCACCATCACACCGACGCCGGTGCGCTCACGTTGTTGCTGCAAGACAACGTTGGCGGTCTGCAAGTAGCCCATGGTGGAACCTGGATCGATGTTGAACCGCTTGCCGGTGCAATCGTGGTCAACACGGGTGACATGATGCAGGTCTGGTCCAACGACCGTTACACGGCGGCGTTGCACCGAGTGGCGCCCCGCACGATCAAAGAGCGGTACTCACTGCCCTACTTCTTCAATCCGAGCTACGCAACGAGGTATCAGCCATTGCCGGGTTCGATCCGGCCCGATGACCAGGCGCTCTACCGCTCAATCAGCTGGGGCGACTTTCGACAAGCCCGGGCCAACGGCGATTTCGCTGACTACGGCGCCGAAGTCCAGATCAGTGACTTCGCTGTGTAGCTTCGCTCCGCTTGGGCCGACGTTCGTCGGATATGGCTCTCGCCCTTTGGTGCGGCTCGTCCCTCGCTTGCGTCCCGCTCGTCCCTCGCTCCTAACGGTGTAGCTTCGCTCTGCTTGGGCCGACGTTCGTCGGATATGGCTCTCGCCCTTTGGTGCGGCTCGTCCCTCGCTTGCGTCCCGCTCGTCCCTCGCTCCTACCGGTGTAGCTTCGCTCTGCTTGGGCCGACGTTCGTCGGATATGGCTCTCGCCCCTCGCTCCTAGCTGGGTTGTTCCGCTAGGCCTCGCTGCTGTCCTTGAGGTGTGGTCATATCTGCCCTGGCAATCACAAGCCGCTCCACTAGGCTCATTTGGTGAGCCAGAGCCAATTTGTCGACGAATGTTCGGTCAATTTCCGTGGTGGTGATGGCGGCGCCGGCTGTGTGTCGTTCCGCCGCGAAGCCATGGTGCCCAAGGGCGGCCCCGATGGCGGCGACGGTGGCAAAGGCGGCGACGTTTGGCTTGTCGCCGATCATAATGTCGCGTCTCTGCTGGCCTATCGCGATCATCCACACCGACGGGCCGACAACGGGAAACACGGCTCCGGGCAGAAGAAGCACGGCCATTCAGGCGAAGACTTTGAAGCCAAGGTTCCTGTCGGCACGATCATCAAGAGCCACGAGGACGGCACAGTGCTCGTCGACCTGGCTAATCACGGCGACCGCTGGTTGGCGTCCGCCGGTGGTGCCGGTGGCCGGGGTAATGCTCGATTCTTGTCAAATACTCGTCGGGCCCCGAAGTTTGCTGAACAGGGCGAAAGCGGCAACGAGGACTGGGTCCGACTTGAACTCAAGTTACTTGCCGATCTTGCGCTCGTCGGTTTTCCGAACGCAGGTAAGAGCACACTCATCTCTCGTATCTCGCGGGCCAAGCCAAAGATCGCGAACTATCCCTTTACGACGCTTGAACCGAACCTGGGTGTTGTGCAGCTCGATGACTTTGACTTCGTCGTCGCCGATATCCCGGGGTTGATCGAAGGTGCTCACGAGGGCAAAGGGCTTGGCCACCAGTTCCTTCGCCATGTTGAGCGTGCCCGAGCTCTGGTTGTGCTGGTTGACCTGGCTCCTATGGATGGCCGCAGTGCAGCGAGTCAGATCGAGATCCTGCTCGAGGAACTTCGCGAATACCAGCCCGACTTATTGGATCGGCCGCGCCTGATTGTGCAGGCCAAGGCCGATGTCGCCATGATCGAACCAGAACCCGATTACATGGTTTTCTCATCGGTCACGAACACGAACATGGACAAGCTGACCGGGGCGTTAGCTGAGCTGGCCAAGGAAGGTCGAGCCGACGCCGAGCTAACCACATCGGCCCCAACCGTGCATCGTCCACTCGCTGACTCGGTAACGATTGGTCGCAACGATGATGGATCATGGCAGGTGAATGGGCGCCAGGCAGAACGTGCCGTAGCACTAAACGACCTAACCGACCTGGACGCACTCGGCTACGTACAAGACCGGTTGGCGGGTCTTGGTGTAGATAAGAAGCTTGCCAAGGCAGGCGCCAAGCAGGGGGACATGGTGCGTATCGGGGACCTCGAGTTCGAGTACGACGAGTCGATCCTGTGACCGACGCCGCCGACACGAAGACGATTGTCGTCAAGGTTGGCACATCGTCGATTACCCAAGAAGGCAGTGCTGCGCTCGACCATGAGTCGATCGCCAAGCTCTGTGGTGACATCGCCGAGATTCGAGAGCTCGGGCACCGTGTCGTACTGGTTTCGTCCGCAGCTATCGCTGCAGGAATGGCCAAGCTCGGGCTGCACGACCGACCTCGTGATTTCGAGTCGCTGCAGGCGCTGAGCGCAGTCGGTCAGATCGAACTGATGCGGGTGTATGACGAGCGCTGTCGGGCACTCGGGTTTGACTGTGGCCAGGTGCTGCTTGCACCCCCAGACTTCTTTGATCGGGCTCGCTACCTTCGAGCACGTTCGTGTATCGAACGCCAGATTGCGTACGGCGTCTTGCCGATCGTGAACGAAAACGATGCAGTGGCTGACGATGCGATCAGGTTCGGCGACAACGATCGTATTGCTGCGCTTGTCGCTCACCTGGTACACGCCGACCTCTTGGTATTGCTGACCGACATGCCGGGGCTGCTCACTGCTGACCCGCGCGTCGACGAGCATGCTTCGCTCATCGAAGAGATTCGCAGCGTCGACCGCGAGTTCGAGGCAATGGCCGGCAGCGCGCCTACCGCTATGTCCCAAGGCGGCATGGCCTCGAAACTGTCAGCGGCAAAGATCGCGTCGTGGTCAGGGGTAGAGACCATCATCGCTGCTGCCCATCGTCCAAACGTACTGAGAGATGCGGTGACCGAAACCACCGGCGTCGGCACACTGGTGCGGGCCCGAACCGAGCGGTTAAGCGCTCGCAAATTGTGGATCGCGTTTGCGTTGCCATCGCAGGGCCAACTCGCAGTGGACGCCGGCGCACAACGAGCGCTTGTCGAACAGGGTGGCTCGTTGCTTGCGGTTGGCTTGACCGGGGTCTCGGGAGAGTTTCTGGCGGGCGACGCAATTGAAGTTTTTGGCCCCGATGGTGTTGTCTTCGCCAAGGGACTTGCGAGTCTGGGTTCCGAAGCGGCTTTGGCAGCGATTGGCGAACATGCCATCGAAGCGATTCATAGGGACGACTTTGTCGTGCTTCCCGCCGCTGCTGACTAGAGCATCGTTCGGCTATTTGAGACTGGGGTTCATGGGTGTCGTCGGTCGATTCGCTGATGCGCTAGCGTCTTGTTAGTCAATAACACCCTGTAGGAGTAATCTATGGCTGGCAAGTTCGTACTCAAGAGCTCGAGAGGCGGCAAGTTCCGCTTCAATCTGTGTGCAGGCAACGGGCAGGTCGTCCTGACGAGTGAGGCCTACAACACGAAGAAGTCCGCTGTGAACGGCATCGCTTCGGTTGGCAAGAACTGCACCAACGAGAAGTGCGTTGATCGCAAGGTCGCTAAGAACGGCAAGCCCTACTTCAACCTGAAGTCGACAAATGGCCAGGTCATCGGCAAGAGCCAGATGTATGCCTCGGACGCAGCGATGGAAAAGGGCATCCGCTCCGTGCAGAACAACGGTGGATCCCGGGTCGACGACCAGACCTGATTCTCGTCTTCTCTGAAGACTCCGAAACGAAGTTACTCCGATGCCCCGCAACTGGCGGGGCATCGCTGTTTCCGACACGATCCCTTAGCAGTGTGCTGAACAATGTCGGTGTTGGGCCTCGGCAGCCAGACGCGCCACTCGCTCGACCGCAGGACTCGTCACTCCTTGGCCTGGATTGGGGCTTCAAGAACCCAGTGAAGGGTGATCGATGGTCGTAGAGATACGGGGTATTTATTTTTCAGCATCCTGTTAGAGCATCTGGTTGGCTAGGAGAGCGAGGCCCAATGCTGCCATGCCTAGGCCGCCGATTTGTGAGAGTCGGAGCTGGCCGCCCTCGGTCAGTCTGGCTCCGAGTGCCGATGCAGCCAGACCAAGTAACGGGTGCCAGAAACCGGATGCGATCAGGACGCCACAGGTGAACAACCCGAGCTGAGCCATGTCATTGGCGAACGGCATTGCGGCCAACATTGCTAGCCACCCACCAAGCGCTGTTGGCGTCAGGCTGGTCAACAGGAAGAATGCCCGTGTTGGTCGGTGTATTCGTTCAACCGACGTCGAGACGGTGGAGGGACGTGCTGCAAGCAGGGCACCAAGCCCGACCAGTAACCCTGCGGCGGCGAGTTGGGTCGTCGAGAAAACTCGAGCAGGCAAGGCAGCACCTACGCCCAGGATCAGAACCGACGTGATACCCAGCAGGGAGTCGCCGCCGATGATGCCTACGGCGCCACGCAGGGCAGGTTGGCGGCCCTTACAGGCCCCAAACTGGACGAGAGTGAGATTCACGGGGCCTGGTGCGAGCAAGCTGAGAAGTCCGATACCTACGCCGAGAAGCACAATGTTCATACGACAGAGCATGCCTGAAACGACGCCGCACGTGTAACGGATATATTGGCGCATTGGGGCCCTGGACCGCATATCCTTCCGTCATGGACACCGTTGACCGCAAAATTCTTGTCATCCTGCAAGAAGACGGCAGAATCACCGTTACCGATTTGGCCAAGCAGGTTCAGCTCAGTGTGTCTGCGACCGGCGAGCGGCTTCGACAGCTGCAGACCAGCGGTGTGATCCGGCGCTTTGCTGCAATTGTTGATCCCTCAGAAGTTGGTCGACCTATTGAAACCCTGGTCGATGTTCGGGTCGGGCCAAATGAAACCAGACCCTGGCCTGATCTTGACCAGATCATTGCCTTGTTTCCTGCCGTGATCGATGCAGTCCATCTGACAGGTCGATTCGATACCCAGCTACGAGTCGCAACCAAGGACGTCGCTGAACTCGACGAGTTGCTAACCAGGATCAAAGATGAGTTGGGCGCAGAGGAAACGAACACCCGGCTGGTGCTGCGAACGGTCGATGGCTTTCCTCGATCACCGCTGTGAGCGGCGGGACAGGGCACGAACAAGGTCGGGTTAGCGGGCAACATCTGTTGGTTTTTGGCCTCCTGCGTATCGGCACCTACCCGCTAGCCCTCTATGCCTGCTGGGCTTTCTCGATCTGCTTGTTCTTGTAGATGCTGAAGAAGATCGCAGCGATCATGATGACGACGATGATGGCCAGCGACACATAGATGTCGATGTGGTACCAGGGTGTAATCGATAACTTGATACCCACGAAGAGCAGGATGCCGCCGAGTGCGTGGGATAGGTAATGGAACCTCTCGCGAGCGTCGGCGAGCAGGAAGTACATGGCCCGTAGGCCCATGATGGCGAACGCGTTTGCGGCCAGGATGGTGAAGGGGTCGTTCGCGACACCGAACGATGCCGGCACCGAATCAACGGCAAAGACCACATCGGTTGTCTCAACCACGACTAAGGCAGCGAAGAGTGGCGTTGCGGCGCGAACTCCGTTCTCGACGGTGAAGAACTTCTGACCATCGAATGACTCGCTTACCGGCATGATCCGACGTAACAAGCCGAGCCCAGCGGTTGAGGCGTCGTCGCCCTCGTCTTCGGTGTGGCGCATGATGCGGATACCGGTGAAGATCAGGAATACGCCGAATCCAATAAGGACCCAGCTGAACCGCGTGATGATGGCAGCGCCGGCGAAGATAAAAATTGAACGCAGGAGCAGTGCTCCGAAGATGCCCCAGAAGAGCACGCGGTGCTGGTATCTGAGTGGGATCTTCATCGAGGAGAAGAGCAGCGCCCAGACGAACACATTGTCGATGCTGAGCGACTTTTCGGTTAGATAGACGCCGAGGTATTCGCTGGCGGCCTGGCCACCGAACTGCCAGACGAAGAACAACGAAAAGGTGACAGCACAGAACACCCAGAACGCCGATTCTTTGCCTGCCTCGCTAAATGTTGGGGCATGGGCTTCTCGATGGCGATACAGATCGATGGCAAGCAACACCATTACGGTCAGGCCGAGAATGGCCCATTGCCAGG
>Ga0307994_1002301_pt1 | contig 10821 bp, 9 predicted proteins | sample EllFjometagen261_FD_203171 | JGI IMG/M metagenome (GOLD analysis project Ga0307994, IMG submission 203171) | Marine microbial communities from Ellis Fjord, Antarctic Ocean - #261 | ecosystem: Environmental > Aquatic > Marine > Unclassified | place: Southern Ocean | collected 2014-11-02
TCCCGTATTTTCTTTTTTAAATAAACGCAGCACTGGCGCTTCTTTAAAAAAGAAAAACCCCATATTTAAAGGGTCCACAACAAGGGAGATAGGGATGGCTGCAGAAGAAGTTGACCCAGCAAAACTCGAAATTGCAGACGAGTTGATTGCGGAGCGTAATAATTTCACACCAGGTGAAACACCTGATGATATGACCCCCTGGCAGCGGCCAATCACTGCGGCAATTGATATTTTAAATAATTGGGTTGGACGGATCATCTGCTTGTTAATGATCCCATTGATCGCTGTTGTCGTGATCGAGGTGTTCTCGCGTAATACATTTTCCATAATGGCCAATAACGGCTGGGGCGATCTTGCCCGCGCTTTAGGTCTTGGCCCCACAGTCTTCGCCTACGACATAAGCCGCATGGTCGCAGGCGTACTATTCATGGCTGCAGCAGGTTACGGCTTGATGCGCGGAGTACATATTCGCGCGGATTTTTTGTATCGAAATTGGTCTGACAAAACACAAGCCACCGTTGATGCAGTTCTCTATTTGGCGCTTTTTTTGCCATCAATGGCATTGTTTACTTGGATTTCAGCAAAATTTTTCATGGTTGCCTATCTCACCGGTGAAACCGCTTTTGACAGCACTTGGTCACCCGCACTATGGCCGGCAAGGATTGCCATGCCCATTGGCGGCGCCCTACTGTTCCTGCAAGGTTTCCCAGAATTGTTCCGAGCCTTTCACAAGATGGGCAAGGAACGCGAGCGCGTTTTCTTATGGGGCACAGCAGCTGTCCTAGTAGTGATTGCATTAGAAATGTGGGTTCCAGGTATTTTACCAATTTTTGAGTGGGTCACAGCTCTGTTCGAGCCGGGCGGATTTTTTGATATGCCAAAACCTGTCATTGGTTTGATCATGTTGGGCACCATGATCTTTGTAATTTTTATTGGCTTCCCTATATCATTTACATTGATTTTCTTGGCATTTGGCTTTGGCATTTGGGGCCTTAACTTTAAATTAACTGGCCTCCTAATGACTTTGAATACGAATTCAACCATGTTGAGCGACCAGCTAATGGCAGTGCCCTTGTTTATATTAATGGGTATTGTGATGGAAGCAGCGGGATTGATGGAGCGTTTATTTTCCTCGATTCAAATGATCATGTCACGCGTGCGTGGATCACTTTACATCGCAGTCTTGATCGTCTCAACAATCTTTGCTGCAGCAACCGGTATTGTAGGTGCATCAGTTACCATCCTGGGAATTATGGCTGGGGCAACTATGAGCCGCTCAGGATATAATGTAAGGCTTTCTGCGGGAGCAATTACCGCCGGTGGGACGCTGGGCATCTTAATACCGCCGTCAATAATGCTGATTGTGATGGGTCCTGTGCTAGATGTATCCACTCTAGACCTATTTCGTGGTGCGTTTGTGCCGGGTGCACTACTTGCTTCACTGTACTTGATTTACACATTGGGCCGCTGTTGGTTAAATCCAGAGCTGGGTCCTATTCTTGCGGAAGCAGATCAGCCAAAGACATCAAACAACTACCGCTTGGAAGTTATTCTAATTTGTATTGGCGTTCTCGCGATTTGTAGAGTGTTTGGGCTCGCTCTCGGTGGTGCCTTTGGATTTATCCCATTTGGTGGTCTGATTGTTTTACTGGCAGCGCTACTTATAAGCTATCGCGCATATAAAAACCTAACCGTGCTGCGAATTGTTACGCCTATCGTGATCGGTATACAGATCATATATTCACTCTCTCAGCTTATGGCCGTGGACGGTGTGGAGTTTGGACTTTTCTACCAAATTGCATGGTTAATTTTTCTTGGCTTCGGTACCTATAAAGCAGTTGGTCTGTATTCCACCACTACAGCAAAAAACTTCCACTTCTCAGACTTGTGGAATGAGTTTTTTGCTGGGCTGATGCCTCCAACTATTCTAATTTCCTTTGCTTTGGGATCCATTTTGATGGGATTTGCGACTCCAGCCGAAGCCGCAGCTATGGGTGCATTTGGATCAATCCTATTGTCATTAGCTTACGGAAAGTTCAAAATTACCAGCTTCTTTGATAGCTTAATTAAAGCTTTGGAAATCACAGTTTTGATTATGTTTTTGGTCGCAGCCTCAAATTTCTTTGGAGCTGAGTTCTCGATGCTTGGGACACCAAAAATGATGACCGAAGTTCTGCTTGGGTTGGACATGTCGCCGTATATGATCTTGATCATAATCATGGCTCTAATCTTCGTACTTGGGTGGCCACTGGAATGGGTGCCAATTGTTTTGATAGTCCTACCAGTTTTGCTCCCCACTGTGATGGCACTGGACCTTCCAGGCTTTGAGAGCCAGTACGACAAAATGGTTTGGTTTGGAATCTTGGTAGCCGTGAATTTACAAACCGCATGGCTCAGTCCTCCTGTGGCACTATCAGCTTATTTTCTAAAGGGCGTAGTGCCAAATTGGGATTTAAAGGACATCTATCTTGGCATGATGCAATTCATGGTGATCCAATTGATCGGGCTGGTCCTATTGTTTAGCTTCCCACAATTGGTCCTGTGGTTGCCGCGCATTATGGGCGGATAAAGAAACAAAGGGGCGGCCCAATCGGGTCGCCCTTTTCTTTTATTGGATCGTAAGATCCAACTTTTGATCTTTAAAAAATTTGTGTCGACTACGACTTCCCGCAACACACGGTCACCCGCAACGTGCTAAAGATGTCGTTAATCGTTTTGAATTAATCCAGATGCATCCAGGCAAAAGGGACTTTTCTCATAATCAACTGATCCAAATTCTAGGACATAGCCCGACGGCTTTCAAGACCGAACTCTGGAATTCTGTAGGTAGTTATAGCCCTTAAAATTATTAATATTCTCACTTTTTAGGCACCATATGCGCCATATTTTGGGTACCAGTTATTTCTAAAAGGTTGTCACAAACGTCTAGGACATGAAGCTTCAAAAGACTGGTTTTAAAGTAGCAAAATAGAGAGTGTTTTGTCATTAGACGGGGTTACAAAACCACCCTTCTCAGGAAGTTTTGTCTGAAAATGCATCAACTACAATTGACGAAAATGCATTTTGCATCTGATCCATTTGCACAATAAGGTGATGATTAAGGTAGTTATTCAGTTCATAGTAGTTAAGGAATATATTTATGTATTTAGAAGATATTTTAAGCATCATTTTTCAGCCTACAATCTGGTTTTTTATTCTGGTTGTGGTGATCTTGCGGTTATCGATTAAATTTGTGCCCCATAACAGAACCTATCTAATTGAAAGATTTGGTAAGTTTAACACTGTGCAGCAAGCAGGGCTTAATTTTATTATCCCTTTTATCGACCGAGTTTCTGCTGACCGTTCGCTGAAAGAGCAGGCTGTCGACATCGACAGCCAAAGCGCGATCACCAAGGACAATATTTCTCTCAGTGTGGACGGGGTGCTCTATTTCCGGGTGCTCGATCCGTACAAAGCGACCTATGGTGTTGACGATTATGTCTTTGCTGTAACCCAACTGGCGCAGACGACGATGCGATCAGAATTGGGTAAGATGGAGCTGGATAAAACTTTCGAGGAGCGCGATTTACTCAACACAAACATCGTTGTAGCCATCAATCAGGCCTCTGCGGCGTGGGGAGTCCAAGTTTTGCGTTATGAAATAAAAGACATCGTCCCACCGCAATCAGTAATGCAGGCTATGGAGGCTCAGATGAAAGCTGAGCGTGTGAAGCGGGCACAGATTCTGGAGTCCGAAGGTGACCGCCAAGCAGCGATCAACCGCGCCGAAGGTAAGAAGGCCTCAGTGGTGCTGGCGGCTGAAGCTGAAAAAGAAGAGCAGGTGCTGCGTGCGGAGGGTGAAGCCAAGGCCCTTGTTGCCGTGGCCGATGCTCAGGCGAAAGCCTTGGTAATGGTGGGTAAAGCCGCTAATACCCCTTCTGGACAAAAAGCGATTCAGCTCGAGCTAGCGACCAAGGCAATCCATGCTAAAGAAATGATAGCTAAACACTCATCGCTAGTCTTGTTGCCCGATGGCGCTACTGACGCGGCTACCGTCGTTACTCAAGCGATGGCAATCATCCAAAAGATTTCCACTACCAATGTATCTTCTGCTGCAATGCAGTCTTCAGATATCCAAGCCGAACCATCCCGTGGTTCCGACACTTCTAGCCCTTGGGATAAGTAAGAATGGACCCTCATAGTTTTCAACTACCTCTGGAGCATTGGCTTTTCATTATAGGGATTGGCCTTTTGGTCATCGAGATTGCCTTTTTTGGCTTTGCTACCTTTGTTTTGTTTTTCGTCGGCATCGCGATGCTTATAGTGGGCGCGTTGATGGCGTTTGGCGTGCTGCCGGTAAGGATCGATATTGCAGTTGGTGCAGTATCCTTGCTGACGCTCTCTGAGGCGGTTCTGCTGTGGAAGCCACTGAAGAAAATCCAATCATCTAAAGAATCGGCCAAGGTCGAAGTAGGCTTTGTTGGGCACCGATTTCAGGTGCAAACAGACATCGCGCCCGACTTGCCGGGCACCCACACCTATTCTGGCATCGAGTGGGCCGTTGTCAGTAACACTACAATCCATCGTTTTACTCAGGTCCAAGTTATAAAGGCAGATGTTGGCCAACTCACCGTGACGTCGACAGAGGTGCTGTCAAACAAATGAGAACAAGCATCGGATTGCTGACACAGCCTAAATCTATGCGCTCAATAATTGCCGCCACTTGGCGAGAGCAGCGGCACGGCTTAGCTTGAAATTGATACGTGAACAGAGGTGACGCGCGCAGCAGTTGCCACAATAACAAGGACATACATCGCGGCAATCCCCTTTAAATTTTATAGCATGCAAGATCAGCGTGCTGCGATAAGCCCAATTTCAACAGTGAACTGAGATGCTGCGAGCCGTGGCGATTCCACTGCTGCACGACAAGGCGCCGCACCACCTTTGGACCATTGGTCCCAAACAATATTCATTTCTTCGAAATCGTCCATGCTGCACAGCCAAATTGTGGCCGTAAGTACTTTTGACTTATCGGTTCCAGCCTCAGTAAGAAGTCCGTCGATTTGGTCTAATATGGCCTTAGTCTGTTCTGCGACGCTGGTACCAGGAGCCTTCAAGGCCACCTGCCCTGCCAAGTACACAGTATCTTTGTGGGTCACTATCTGGCTCATACGGTCAGTTGTGTGAAAGCGTTCAATTGTCATTTTGATTTCCAATTTAATGTGGTTCCTTAATTTTAACATATCGCACACAAAGCAAAAATGTATACATATTTTGATCCTCCCCTAGTGAATTGGGCCAGCCAATGCTATAAAATTAAAGGGAACACCCATCAGATTGCTGCCACAGCCTAAATCTATGCGCTCAATAATTGACGCCACTCAGCGAGAGCAGCGGCTCGGTTTAGTTTTTCTGGTGGATCATCGGCCCAGGGCGCGACGGCAAAGGGATGCACGACAGGACCGTCGGGAAGCGTGAACCAAACAGGGCTAAGCATCCCGCCAAGTGCGGCAACTTCGCCACGAACACCCCCCCCAATCAAATGTCCAAACAGTATCGGTCAAATTGTAATGCCACCGTCAATCTTGATGGCCTGACCCGTCACAAACGCACCATCATCCGAGGCGAGGAAAGCGCAAAGGCCTGCTATCTCGTCCGGTCTGCCAAAACGCCCTGCGGGCTGTCGGTCGATGAAGAATTTCATCGCCGCCTCGTGACTGCCCATCTGGCTCGCCAATTCTGAGATGCGACCTTGCAAGCTGGGGCTGTCAACGGTACCCGGGCAAATCGCGTTGCACCGAATCCCAAAGGGCAAATAGTCAGAGGCAACTGATTTCGTCAGACCCAACACCCCGCCCTTGGTCGCGCAATACGCTGCCCGCTTTGGAAAACCTTTGATTGAACTGGCAACCGACCCAATGGTGATGATACTGCCGCCCTGCGCCTTCATTTTCGGTATACCTGCCCCCAAGACCAAAAAGGCACTGTCCAAGGTGATGGCACAAGACCAGCGCCAATCCTCAAGACTACATTCCTCGATCGTGCCTTGGTGCACATAGCCAACCCCGTGAACCAGAACGTCAATCTGGTCGAATGTCTCGAAGTATTCTGTCACATCAGAGGCATTCGTCGCGTCCAGACCTGCGACGCGCGCGCCTTTTAGGTCCGACAATAGATCCAGATTCAAATCAGACGCGTGGACCTGCGCCCCCTCTGCCAGGAGTCGTTCTGCGATTGCCCGCCCGATGCCTTGGCCGGCTGCTGTCACCACAACGGTCTTACCTTGCAGGCGTTGGGTCAGGTCCATAATGATCCCTCCAACGCAACCACAGTTTGGCTTTGCGACCCCAACCCTTCAATTTCAAGGCTCACGGTGTCGCCAATTTTGAGAAATTTTGGGGGTTTCATGCCCGCGCCGACACCGGGAGGCGTGCCCGTACAAATCAAATCGCCCGGTTCCAACACCATGAATTCTGACAGGTAACTGACGATTGTCGCGGGATCGAAGATCATCGTGTTTGTGTTCCCGGTCTGCATCCGCTCGCCATTCACGTCGAGCCACATAGGCAAAGCCGCAGCATCGCCAACCTCGTCGGGCGTGACGATCCATGGACCGGTGGGACAGAAGTTTGGAAAGCTTTTGCCCTTCGCCCACTGCCCGCCGCGCTCCAACTGCCAAGCACGTTCCGACAGATCATTGACGACGGTAAAGCCCAGAATGTGATCAAGCGCGTCGGCTTTGGTGATGTTCAGCGCCCGCTTGCCGATCACGATCCCCAGTTCGACCTCCCAGTCGAGTTTCGTCATCTTCAGTGAATACAGGATCGGCGCATTGGGCGCGCAGAATGTCGCTGCAGATTTGTTGAACAAGATCGGTTCGGCGGGGATATCCATGCCTGCCTCTGCGGCGTGATCAGAATAGTTCAGGCCGATGCAATAGACGTTTCGGGGCTGGGTCATGGGTGCGGCGATGCGCGCGCCGTCTTGTTCGACGACAGGCAAAGTGGAAAGGTCCACGTCCGCCAATAACTCGCCGATTGCCGGGATGGTCTCGGGTGTAAAATCATGGATGATGCTGGATATGTCGCGCGCCGTATTTCCGGCGTCCAAAACGCAGGGAACTTCAGTGCCTACAGGGCCAAGTCTCAGAAATTTCATCGTTGTTCTCCATTATTTTTTCGGCCCCACCATGTGTTTGCAAGTGGTGCGCCGCCCACGAAGGCGTCGCGTCCAAGTGTATCTTGGATGCGCAGGCATTCGTTCCATTTCGCCATGCGTTCAGACCGCGTGAACGACCCGACCTTAAGCTGCCCAGCCCCAAGGCCTGTTGCGAGATGGCTGATTGTGACGTCCTCGGTTTCGCCTGATCTGGCTGAAACCACGCTGCGGTATCCGGCGGCATTTGCTGCCTTGAACGCGTCAACACTTTCGGTGATCGTCCCGGCTTGGTTCACTTTGATCAGCACAGCGTTGCAGGCTTTCTGTGCCGCAGCCTCAGTGACGAGCTTGGCATTTGTCACCAGATAATCATCACCGATAATCTGAACCCGCGTACCAAAACGGCGGGTGAATTCAGCCATCCCTGCAGGATCATCTTCGCTGACGGGGTCTTCAATCGACGCAATTGAATAGCTGTCAATCCAAGTGCCCAGCAGATCGATCAGGCCATCCACATCCATGTCACGATCTTCAAGTGCAAGGCGGTAACGCCCTTCATTGCAAAATTCGGACGCTGCCACATCAAGCGAGACAACGACGCGATCGCCCGGTTTTTCGCCAGCCTTTTCGATCGCCAGTGTTAGCGTTTCCAACGCCTCCTCGTTGCTGTTAAAGATCGGCCACCAACCGCCCTCATCAGCCACCCCAGCCAATCGCCCCTTTTGTTTCATGATATCGCCAGCTGCAAAATAGACCTCGGAGGTGACCTCCATCACCTCGTCAAAGGTCTTGGCACCCGGCACCATGACCATGAAATCCTGAATATCGACTCGCCGCCCTGCATGTGCCCCGCCACCGAAAATCTGGATTTCAGGCAAGGGCAACGTTGGTGTTTGCCCGTAGTGATCCGCGATATGGCGCCACAAGGGTTTTCGCGCCGCAGCGGCAGCCGCGTGCAAGACAGCCATAGACGTCGCCACGGTCGCATTCCCGCCGAGCACGTCTTTCAAGGGTGACGGATCAAGCGCAAGAATGGTTGCGTCGATCCCAGCCTGATCGGTTGCGTCTTGGCCCAGCAGCGCGGGCGCAATTTTTTCTTGCACGGACGTCAGGGCACGTTGCACATCCATCCCGCGCAATGGTTTTCCGCCATCGCGCAGATCAATCGCTTCGCGTGTACCGCGGGACGCGCCCGCTGGTGCAATACCGCGTCCGATATGGCCACACGCAAGACCTACTTCAACTTCAACGGTTGGGTTGCCGCGCGAATCCCACACACGGCGGCCCTTAACGAATGTGATTTCTGACACGGCTTCTACCCTTCAAATATTTGAAAAATGTGATCAATAACGCCATCAAGTGTCTTGGGAGGTGTCGCAATAAGGCGCAGCGCAACGGTTCTCACAAGATCGGCTGTCGTGGCATCCAGATACTCGACCGGAGATTTCCCATCGACCCGTGCAAGCATCAGCATAGGTAACAAAGTTGCCACGTCGCGATCAAGGTCGCCCGGGCCTTGCCAATGAATGTGGGGCGCGTAGGTCGCCCAGAACCCGACCAGTTCGGCACGCAAAGCCGTGCGCATCTGCGGCAGGTGGAACGCCTTAAGGACAAGATGGTTCAGGCAAAAGGCAACGTCGAAACTCGGGTCGCCCATCGTTGCGCATTCGGCATCAAGAATGATCGGCGCATCGCCACGGATCATGATGTTCTTGGGGCTGACATCGCCATGCACCAGCACTGTATCGTTAGAGTAGATAGCATCTGCCACGGCCATGATCTGGCCCGCCACCTGCGAATGACGCGTCGCCGTAAAGCGCAGATACGGGTCTATCCGCAAATCATCAAAGTCATCACGGTTCTGAAACGGGCTGCGGTCAAATTCCGACCGAGCAGAGGTCGCGTGTATCTGCCCCAACACGTCCGCCACGCGAGCCGCCTCACCGCGAGGTTGCTGCCCCAGCAACAACGCATTTTTCCAGAGATAGACGTCCTTGCCACCCAGAAATTCCATGGCGAAACCATGTTGTATCTTGGATCTTCCATAAAGTTTGGGTGCCATGTTCGGGGCGATCTGTACAGCTGTGCGAAGCCAGTGATATTCAGCAGTGTTGCGATGAACAGGGGCGCGCCAGTCTTGCGCAACCTTGAGTTTTGGCAATGCAAACTTAATACAAATTGTTTTGTTGGCCAACACCACCTTGCCGATATCCGAGGCAACCCCGCCAGTCAGCGGCTCTATGGATTGAATGGCATCGGCATTTCCCAAGCCGAGTTCAACCACCAACGCCTGACAGCGCGATTCAAAGTCGGCCGTCATGGGACAAACCGGTTTTCGGGCTGCCCGATGACGTCGGTTTGCACCGCCATCATCGCCCCGCCCGCATCGGTGGCATTGATCGTCTCGATAAACTCTGTGTTGAATTTCACGGATACCTTTACACCGTGGGCGGCCCCGATACCTTCGGCAAGCTGGCGCATCAGCCGCGCGACTTCCTCTCGATTTGCGGGCATCCGTGCGCGCACATCACCTTTGAGGGTTGCGGTACCTGGTAGGACATTGCGTTGCCCATCGGTCAGGAATTCCGTCACCGAAATGACAACACCCGCACCCGGTGCAAGCTTTCGCGAGACGATGGTTTGTAAAGCCTGAACAATCTCTGCCCCGATCGTGATAGCATCCCGCCCCACCTGCGGCATTGACGCGTGGCCGCCTTGTCCCTCGATATGAATTTCGAACAAACTTTCGCTTGAACAGATTTGACCGGGTCGCGTAGAAACCTGCCCCACAGGCGCGCCAGGAAGATTGTGAATGGCATAGATTTCCTCAATGGGGAAACGTTCCAGCAGGCCCCCGGCAATCATGGCCTGCGCGCCCAGCCCGTGTTCTTCGTTAGGCTGGAAGATGAACAGCACCGTACCGTCGAATTCGGCCTCTGCTGCAAGCGTCGCCGCCGCGCCCAAAAGCATTGTCATATGGCCGTCATGCCCACAGGCGTGCATCACGCCAGCTGTCTGTGACGCATAGTCATGGCTGCTTGTCTCATGGATCGGTAGCGCGTCCATGTCAGCCCGCAGATCGATGGCTCGATTGCCTGCCCCACGTTTCAGGACGCTAACAACACCGACGCCTATATGCGTCTCGATTCCCAGATTTTCGAGGATACCCGCGACCCGTGCTTTTGTGCTTTCCTCAGCAAACCCAAGTTCTGGCATTCTGTGAAATTCATGGCGTAGGGCAGTCAGATCAATTGGCAGCATAAGTTTATCTCACAAAATGGTTCCCAAAGAGGTTACCTTAAAAAATCAGGCATGCAGGCAAGAAAACGACCTCTTGCAAAAGTTTACAAACGTCTCAATTATTTTTGCAAGTCCGAACAGCATCGTACAGGGCTACATGAACATTGCGACTAGAGGTTGTCAAACGGTGCTGTCAAACCAATCAGCGCATGCAATACATCTCTTGAACCGCCTAAATCCATGCGCTCAATAATTGACGCCACTCAGCGAGAGCAGCGGCACGGTTGAGCTTGAAGTTGGTGCGTGAATAGAGGTGGCGTTCCTTATTGAAATTGTTCTGAATAGACGCGTGGACCGAGACGAATTTCTGTAACGTTGCCGTTCGTCGAAATCTTAGCGTCGCCCTCTCTCGTCGCCTGAACGGTAAGTGAGAATTCTCAGCTC
>Ga0307994_1002305_pt1 | contig 10806 bp, 8 predicted proteins | sample EllFjometagen261_FD_203171 | JGI IMG/M metagenome (GOLD analysis project Ga0307994, IMG submission 203171) | Marine microbial communities from Ellis Fjord, Antarctic Ocean - #261 | ecosystem: Environmental > Aquatic > Marine > Unclassified | place: Southern Ocean | collected 2014-11-02
CTTCATGCTGACACCGACGACCCCCGCCGTGCGCTCTGCAGAAGTCGGTGGCGCTCCGCGCACTCTTCCCACAGCCTTCGTGGTGACACCGACGACCCCCGCCGTGCGCTCTGCAGAAGTCGGTGGCGCCGACTGCACTCTTCCCACAGCCTTCGTGGTGACACCGACGACCCCCGCCGTGCGATATGCAGAAGTCGGTGGCGCTCCGCGCACTCTTCACACAGCCTTCATGCTGACACTTCGGTTTGATCATAATACTTGTTAACTATAATTAGGTATTAGATACTACTGTGTGTATAATTGCGAATATGTTCTAAAGCTTTTCATCAATCGATAAGCCGCTGTCGCTTGGAGGCCACCCACGATCTGTCTTGAAGTGTCGAACATGCTCTATTATTGCAACCAGAGATCGCGTCCTCAATGTCGCAGAGGCTTGCTGCTTCGCCAAGGTTGAACTGCTGGCACGAGAGACACTCCTGACGACACCGCTCGTACTGCGTCTCAACCGTCCTCTTTCTCGATCGGACCGTCAACTGCGCCTCCCCACTGCTGGCGCACTTCCCGCAGAAGCCATCGGAGTCGGTCCCAGAAACCACAGCATCGAAGCAGGTCGAACAGGTTCGAGGGGCCGAGCGTTCACTGCACCCGCCCCCGTACTTCTCTAATCCTTTTTTTCTGAGCGAAGCCGACACCGGCGGCGGCCCCTTCCCCAAGTCGGCGCTCAGCTGCTCCTCGACGGCGGCCAGAGCCTCTGTCCGGGTGGGTGCCCGGGGCGCAAAGCACTGATTGCCTTCCGCGTACTTGATGGCGGTCGCGGTTTTTATCCTGGCAAATATCTTTCGCACCCACGCTAACTTCCCCGGCGCCTTGAACGCCTTCTTCAGCACCGCCGGCGCCGACACCTTTGGGTTGCCGGCATCACTCTCAGGGCAGGTTTTCAGCTCCCGCAGGAGCGCTTGGCCAAACGCCCGCGTCTGTGTGACCGTCTTCATTGCGGGCGCTTTGGGCCGAGGGGGGACTGGCGCCGGTCTGTACCACAGCCCCCGTAGCTCATCGGCGGGCACGCCGGCTGAACCGAGGATGGTGTTTGCGGTTTTGTTGAGCGCCGAGTAGATGTAGTAGCTCGCCGACACGCGCCGCTTCTCGGCAATCAGCTGATCAAGGGGCATTACCCAGTCGAGAGTCTTGTCGCCCGGCGTGTAGCCCTCGGCCACGACAAACTTCAGGCGATCGGTGGGGCTGACGCTCATGCCGAACCGCGCCGCCATCTTGTACACCCGCAACCCGAGGCTCTCCACCTTGAAGTTCCCCGTCGACGTGTGCTGACCCATTGGCGCGGCCAAGTACGCCGTCAGGTCGCCAGGCGACTGCCCCAGCTTGCACGTCTTCACAAACCAGCTGGGCGGAATTTGGTCGTCGTCAATGTCTCTGAAGATGTCGCTCACAACCTGCTTACACTGCTCCAGTCTCCAGGCCTTGAGCTCTGCCCCGCACAGGTCCGGATTGGTGTCTACGAGCATGGCGTCGAAGATGCGCTCTTGGAAAACCGCAACCACTCTCGCGGTCGACCGCTTGACCTTGTCTATTCCCTTGTACTGCATCTTGGGCTTCTTATCCCCGCCCAGCAGCGGCCGTCCGGCGAACGTGTCGTTGTACATGGCAACATAGTTCTTCTGCTTCATCATAAGACTTGGCCCATAGTTTGACTCGAGTTCCATTTCGATCGGATACTGGAAGGTGACCGTGTTCAGATGATGGGTCACCATGTGGCCGAGGAGGCAGAACTCCTCCGGGCTCACGTTGCCCTTTGCGGCCGCGAACACTGAGTCCGTGTCTCCGTATTTGACGTCTAACCCACAGAAGCGGTCGAGAAAGTCGCCGGGCAACCTCTCGAGCTTGCAGACGGCCTTGCCGCCGTCCATGCGGTACGGCACGTCGCCATCCATCGCTTTGCGGATCAGGCCGGTCCAGTCGTGCGTCTCGCAGACCAGCGTGGTCTCCATGTTCAGGCGCTGGCCGATGAGCGGGATGACGGTGCAGACCATGCGGTTGTAGAGCGGACCCGTTTGGGCGCCGAAGATGCCGTAGAGGCTGTTGTTGAGCACCTTGGCGTTGAGCTGGTTGCTCTGCAGGGTGTCGCTCTGGACACCGAGCTCGGCAATTTTCTCTGCCGCGGCCGGGTCGTCTTTGCTCGCGGAGGACCGCTTCAGGCTAGCAAGCTCCTTGTCGACGCCCTTCTTGATGGTTCGGTAGCCCTTGCGCTCGTTTGTGAACGTGGTGGCAATGTGCGGGCACTTGCCGTCGTGCACTTCTGGGCGCAGCACGCAGATGGTGCTGTCGTCCACCCGCTCCTCCCACACCTCCTTGGTGGCGGACTCGCCCACGAGCCGGTAGTTGTCGGGCGTGAAGGCGTACTTGAGCAGCTTGGGCATGAGGGCGCCGTCGTCCTTGTACCGGATGTGCCAGCGCGGGTAGGCGTCGTAATGCTCGCCGAGCGTCAGCTGGGCGCCGTCCGGCAAGGTCAGCAGCCGGAGGTCGCCGTGCAGGCCGCAGGTGCTGAAACAGACGTTGTACCGCCGGATGATGCTCGGGTACAGGCTCGCAAAGTCTTGAATCATGAGCAGGTCGGGGAACAGCTCCGGCGTGACGCGGTGGACGAGCCCTCCGATGAAGCCACCCCGCTCGGTGCTTGTGGTGCCGCCGTCCGCCTCGTCGTCGTTGTCCGCGTCGCCTCCGGCGGCCTCTGCAGCTGCAGCGGCCTGCGCCTCGAGGTCCGCGTCGGACACGTACGGCTTGGAGATGAAGAGGTAGCTGTCGTCTGGGCGGGCTGTGTTCTTGCAGAAGGGCTTGAGCGCCCCGACCAGCATCGGCGTCTGCCCGCGGTTGATGAGGACCGTCAGGTGCACCTGGCAGATCCTGGCCTGGGACTCGTAGGTGGTTGTGAACTGCTTGGCGAAGAAGAGGTCGCAGGTGAGGCTGACGTCCTTGGCATTATAGTCGGCGAGCCGCTTGCGGCCGTGCGGGGTGGTGTACAGGGAGTGGATCTTGTCGTAGTCGACCGGGTCCTTCCCGAACTGCGGCCCGAGCACAAAGTTGCAGCACTCCTCGAGCGTGAAGCCGCGCAGGCCGGTGGGGCTCTCCTTCCGCATGGCCACGGCGGTGCAGAAGAAGGTGGGCCCGAAGCAGCGGCCGACGAGGTGGGTCGTGATGGGACCCTTTTGCTTGGAGGCAAACTCGCTGGCAGCCACTTCGATCTTTTCATTCTTGAGCAGGCCGATTATGTAGGCGCTGTTGGCGAGCTTGAGCTGCTTGGCGCGCGCGAGGATGTTGGTCATGTCAAAGCCCAGCAGGTTGTGGCCGACCACGTAGTCGGGGCGCGACTTTTTAATCTGCAGGAGCACGCTCTCGAGCATGCTTCGCTCGTTTTTGCAGAGCACCAGCTCGATGCCTGGCTTGAGCTCGTCGGTGGGTTCAAAGACGTATTGGAGGTTTCGCTCGAGGCGGTGCCCGAGGCTGTCTGTCGAGTAGATCTGCAGGTTGATCATGATGATCTTATCGCTCGCCGGCTCGTAGGCGGTGTGGAGCGTCTCTGCCGTCTCGCCGTTGAGCGTCTCGATGTCCAGCCCCACGACGCAGCGCTGGTGCGTAATGGCGACGAGCTTGTCGCTGGCGTCAATCGTTTCCTGCGGCGTCGGCCGGATGAGCCCCGGCTCATACTTGACGCAGTACTCGCGCTTCAGGTTACTCACCCTACTGAGGGGCTCGAACAGGGCCGAGGAGGGCACGCTCCACCAGGCAAACGGCGAACATCCGGTCTGGCTGTTGAAACTCTGCACGTAGTCGCTCTCGGACCCGGCTGCGTCGAAGAGCTCCGCCTCGAGGTCGTCTTTGAAGAAACTGGCTAGCGCACGCCGCAGAGGGCCCACCAGCTGATGTGTCAAAAGACTGATGCGCGCGCCCGCGACCAGGTCGCCTTTGCGCGTGAACGACTTGGTGCTCTTGAACCGTTCCGGCACGACGTCGCTGAACACGTCGCTCGCATCGATGCGGAATCGCCCCGTGTGCGCAGCGGCGAGCGCCTCGCGGAACGACACCCCCCCCAGCTGCGCCACAAACTCGTCGAGCGAGAGAGCCGAGGACGTGGGCTGGGCCACCACCACCGTGGCGGGGAACTCCCGCACGCGCAGAAGCGCGGGCTGGCCAGACTCCAGACGAACGAGCTGCAGAATCTCAGGCAGTCGCTTGGACTCCGCACCGTCGCCCGGGTTCTCGTAAACCCAGTTCAAGCGGGCGTTGCGGTTGAAGAAGTGGACCGGGGCCGATGACATCGCGTCGGCTTGACGGGGAGGGGTGCGTGCTTAGTCTGGGAAATCTGCTCAGCGCGAGCAGATTTTCTATCGATATTGATTGATATTGATATCGATGGATTTTGCGCGCGCCGGAGGTCCACTTTGAGAACTGGCCCGCAAATGATTTCATGGAGGCGCTGTCCTCTCGCGACGACGGCAAGCGTTCTTCTGCGATCGCCCGGGCGGCAACAGCCGCGAAGAACGCACCGCTTGGGGCGTTTCTGGCGCTGCTCGGGGCGGACGAAAGTGACACCGACAACCCCCTTTTCTGCGCCTTCAACACCTTCACATAAAGAGGCGGGCGGCGCCGAGAACGACGGATATACTGGACACTGGAGGCGGAACCAATTAATGTAAATAATAAATCAGGAGATACATATTTTTAAACGAAGAAGAATTAGTGTCCTTTATGCCCATTACTAATCATCGCAAGACCATTTAAGGTTGCCTTCTGTCCCCGCGAAGATGCACAGCATGGAACTACTGGCGCTCTTGAAAGTAACATGGTCGCTTCCGCTTCCGAGATAAATCCGAATAAAATATACATCTGAAGATCCTGCCGGGCCCGGCTCTTTCAGAAGTGTGATGCGCGCATTCGTCTGCCGAGATAGGTAAGGGTCATTACGAAGACGGACTCTATATCTGCACTCCTTCCCAGCCCCAGGAGTGCAGGTAACATCAGTTGTGTGGATGAAGTACGCCGGCACGAGCGGAGACAACCACGGGTCGTCGTCACCAAATTCTGTTGTTTTGCTCACAGAGATTGTTGCGGTCGGAAGGTCTGTTGAAAATGACCACTTGTCTTTGTTATTAGAAACGCCGTTATACAAGCACGTCACTTGATACGGAACTGCCTGCGCCAGCAACTCCATGCTCAGAACATTTTCTTCATTAGAATTAGAATTATGAGCCTTGAGACGAATCGCCTGGTTGTGGCGTTCGCAACCTTCGGGTTCGCAATCTTCGGGTTCTACAAGTGACTTTCTCGCCACTACAAGCGTTGTTGCAAAGCCAATCTCCAGCCAGTCTTGATTTCCGACCCCAGTCGGCAAGGTTGCGACAAATTCACAATTACCTGTAGCGCATGAAGGTATGGTTGGATCGACTTGAACGACGGTGCGAGGGCGAATCGGCAGAAAGTTTTCCCCTTCGATGTTTAGAGTGTCATGGTTTATATAAATATAAGAAGGGCGCCACCCGGTTGCGTCGACCGACTGCGGGTTCCCGCCTGTGTTACCGGTACCCAATGCGCCATCGACGAGCAGAATCTCCTGCATCGACGCAGAAACGACGGTAATGAGTCCGTTCGGGTCCGCGATGACGTCTTTGGCGCCATCTCCCGCGACTTGGGGATCGCACTCCCATCGCATGTCACTTGGGGTGGTGCCTTCTTGGCCGCCTGCACACTTTTTTAGGATGCAGCTGACCATACTCCCTATGTCCACATGAACAGTGGATTGGGAGCTTCCCTCGACGCACGCGCCATTCGGTATCGGATTGTATGCATCATCGCCGCCATCAACTGTTTTGCCAGCACCTCGGAGTTCGATTCTGGCGCCTTTTGCGTCGCCGGTTTCGTACACGGCGATATGCAAGGTTCGCCCAACGAGGGCATCGTCGTTCTCAAACGAGGACGGCAAGTTTACGAAATAATTATCGTAAACAGTTGTTCCTTCTTCTCCATCTATTGTAATTTTGCAGTACGACTGGAAGTCGCCCTTCGTCAAAGTGGGCCGCGGTTCGCCAAAGAGCTCGTAAATGACCATTTCTTCCAATCCAATTAAAGTTTGGGAGCACGTTTCATGCGGCGTCCACTGCCCCAGCTCATGCGGCAGCACCAGCGTGCCGGTCCGCCCGGCAAGCGCATTCAAATTGTCGGCGCTGGCGACGAGGGGTGTGCCGCCGATAATTATGCTGCCATCTACGCCGAATGTATCCACGACCGCCAGACTGCTAGTGGTCAGCATGCCGGGCACAAGGATCACCCTCTTATCATCAATCGCTCCAGAATACTCGACAAACCGTCCATTGATTTTTGTTAGATTTGTCTTGTCGATCAATACACCTGGGTCCGAATTACCTGTCTCGAGCATGATTCCTTTTTCGGGCACACGGAGACGACGTGTGCCATCATAAACCTTTTCCAGAGCAACGCGATCCGCCCCGTCCGCCGTCTCGTCAAGCAGAGCGACCATATCGGCCGTCAAAAGCGCCGTGGCGGCCGGCGACTCGCTGCTGTCGCTGTACAGTGTGATTCCGACGGCGTGCAGTCCACCGTCTGTGTCGTGCAGGGCGACTTTCCCTGGCGTATGGCTTTTGGGATTTTTGTCGGAGCTGCTGTCCCGGCCGACATTCAGTAGCACGAGATCGGTCGCGTCGACCGGTGTTTCTTCTTCGCCCACCCCGAGAGTCACCGACAGCCCTCCCAAGCCGACCGGTATGGCAAGACTGTCGTCGTAGAGGACGACTTTGTTGTCTTCGATCGGCTGGGAGGAGATGCTAGGGACGAGCTTGGCCATGTCACTGGGCGATAGCACGACGTCGGTCTTATCGACCACGATGGAGCCGACCCGAAGCGAGCCGCCCGCGCCGTAGATGGGAACTGTGTCTTTATCCGCGGAGGCTGCTGCCGCGCCGTGCAATTGAGCCAGGTCATCTGCATTAAACGCCTTGAGCGTATGGAGCGCTTCTTCAATGTCCTGGCCGGTGAGCTGGTTAATGTCGTCCGCGCTCGCGGTGATGGGGCTCCCGCCGAGGCGTAGACTATCGGCGGAGATTGTTCCGCCGTCCCCGTAGATGACGGCCCGCCCATCCTCCACATCGCCCGGCGACCCGTCAAAATCGAGAGGCTCGATGAGTCGCTGCGAGCGGGGCTCGTAGAACAGGACGAGGCAGCCAAAGCCTACGGCGCACGCGGCCGACACGACGGATATTACGGTATAGTTTCTGGTCCTGCGCTCGGTCGGGAGCATTGGCTTGCTCCGCTCCTGGGTGAGTAGTCCGGTCTCCATAGAGCTGCGTCTGATTATGGTGTCTTAATTGGTTCTCTATTTATATTTTTGCTATGCAAGACAGATGCTACTTTCTCCCGCGGGCGGGCAGTAGGTGGCCGACAGGTACCGCAGTATTGTGACGTCGCTCTGCTCCGCGCCTAGTCCGACGATCGCTTCGTTGGCCCTGTTGCCGATCGCGGCGGACACCGAGTTGTGGAAGCGGAATGCCCACAGGGCCATGTCGTTGACGGCGCTGGCCACCGAGACGTGGCGTGTGAGGACGACGGCGTCGAGCATGTCAAAGTGGGATGCGTGTTCGTCGCGCAGGTGGCGGCTGCAGCCCGAGCACGGATATATGGCCGCGACGCCGCGCACGACTGACCTGTACGTGTGCTTGGCTTTCTGAATCGTCATCCCGTGCACTTCGACGGCGGTTTTCATGCCGTAGGCCAGGGTGTGTATGGTGCGCCAGACGCTTCTGCCCGTCGACTCCCGCCAGTGGCGGTCTTGGTCGTCCTCATTCGCATCCATCCCGACAGGACCTGCCAGCAGCGCTCCAAATCGCACATGCAATATATATAAAAAGAGGACAATTCAAATACCAAAGTGTTTAAAAAACCGCGGAGCGCTCGCACACTCCTCGTTTCCCATCGAGGTCGATCACTCCCCCATCCCTGCCGCTGTGATGGCGTACTCCATGGCTTCCGGGCCCAACTCCACGGGCGGCATCGGCAATCCGGTGACGCCCCAGTCGTATGTGGTCATCAACGGCCAGTTCGACCGGACCTTTTTCCAGCGGCGCATTGCGCCGACGTCGGGGGGCTCTTCGCGCACGCCATGGAACAATGTGGTCGAAGACAACTTCGACATGTGCAAGCACGAGCTGGCCTTTTCGTTCAACGACGCGATGCTGATGCCGCGCGGCCCCAGCAACGGTGTCAATGATCCGGAGCTCCGGTACTTTACCAGCGCGAACGGCATCCCCGTGTCGAGCAGCTCCCCGAACGGTACCTCTGTCACGGAAGTGCAGCTGCTGGGTGCGCCGCAGGGCGACGCGCAAGAGTACCTGCGCCGCAAGATCCGCAGCCGGCTCAACTTTATCGGCGTCAACCTGACCAGCCTGCATGGCGTGTCGACCGGCAACACCCACGCCTCCGTCGCCGTCGCTGGCGCGGTAACCGTCATCAACACGGGCCCGCACCGCATCGACATCGGGAACCGCGTCGTGTGGGACATTCCTCTGTTTGATTCGGACCCCGCCTCGGCCAGCATCGTCGCCAGCTACGGCATGCCGCAGACGAAGAAGCAGTTCATGACTCTGCCGTGGGAAAAGGCGCAGCTCAACTCGACCGCGTCCACGTTGGACTACCTCTTCCGTCACACAAACGGGAAATCTGCGAGTCAAGACGCCGACGCACAGGTGCAGCTCAACCTGACCGACAACCTCTGCCGCAAGATTAAAGAAATGGGCATCGACAACTCGACCGACCTGCTCCAGAACGCCGAGTCGCGCACGGTGCTGGAGCCCTTTCTCAAGGGATTCATTGAGATTCAGCGCGAGCTCGAGTTCCGGGTGATAGGCACGGCTCTCACGAGGGCAGAGCCGGGCGCGCCCTTTGACATGCTGCTGCGGTATAACCGCATGGCCTAGAACCCCCCTCCCCCCCAAGACCATGTACTACTCTATCGATTATTTTTTTACGCCAACCAATAACACACGTACACCCCCCCAAACGATAGCTCGAAATGGAAGCCGACCTCCTTCAAGATATTGCTGAGACGGACGTCCCCGAAGAAAAGACCGCCCACGGAAAAACGCTCGTTGTGCAGGGCGCGCAACAGTCTGCTGATTACGCGTCCGTTACGGTCAGAGATATTGATCCGCGCGTACGCACCGCCGATGAGCACTTTCTCATACAAGTGTCTATAAGAGGAGACGCGTTTATACGCCAGGTTGGACTTGCGGGGCCGCATTTAGCTCCCAAATAACTCGCCAATATTATTTTTAACTTCTTCATTGATAAACTCTCAAGCGCGATACGTAAATATACGCATGACACGCCGTTGCGATGTGTCCCAGCTGTGTTGCGTCGCGGCGCTGTGTGTGACGCACACCGGCAGACGACGGCTGCGCGCCTGCCGTATACGGCAGGCGCTCCGTCTCGGCGAGGAAGTTTGGAAAAACATTTTGAAGCGGCGAGTGACATACACTCCAAGCGAGACTATACAGCGGCAGCCGTGGCTGCAGAAGTTCGTCAAGGTCAAAGCAATCGTCGACCTCGTCGACCAGGATACCTACGAGCGCGGTCCCGAGCGTTTCGATGACCGGGGTCAGCGCGTACACTCGTTCACCTCCTTCAACGAACTTCTCGCGAAAGAGTTTGAATTGAGACGTTCTCCGAGACGGGTCCGCTCGCGAACCGAAGAAGACGCATACAACAGTCGCCCAGATACTATTGTTGGAATGTGGCACGCGCCGACGGGTCCGAGTGCCGTTGATCCAATTGTCATCGTCCGACGCGGGACAAAGTGGCTCTGTTTCCGTATGGAAGGCCAGTCAAAAGGGCGGCTCACGCTGCTCACGAGCACTGACGACCTCGCTCACTACATGACGAACCACGCGCGAATAGACGAGTGCCCGAGCGGAGGAGGCGGGACGATGACCCTTTTTGAAAGGGTCAAGAACTCATAAACTTCATAGAGTTAAACAATAATAGTTGTCGTAGGGGTGCAAAAAATATGACATGTCGTCTGACATGTCGTCGGGTTTATCATTTATGTTTTGCACCTCTACGTCTATATCGATGAATTTCTGGCTGTTGAATAATTCCGTGCTGCGATTCGTTCATTTTTTATATATCACCCGCGCTCCGGCCAATTTCATGGGTGGTCAGAAAACGCACAAAAAGGCTACGCGGAGTGTCCGCCGACACCCGCCACGCAAGCCACATGCCGTCCGTTGCGTGGACGGCGACGACGAAGATTTGCAGGCGGCTCTGGAACAAAGCCGAGTACAGTTTGAACACGAGCAGGCCTGGCGAATGGACCTGGAGCTCACGAATATGCTGAAGATGGCAAAAGAGCGTCTCCCGCAATGTATTTTGGATAAAATAGCTGACTTACACGAAAATTTGGCAATCAACCGCTACCGGCTGGCACAAGCAAATCCACCGCCAGGCGCCGATGCGCCGAACAAGCTCCAGCGGCGAAAGCGGGTGCTTGCAAAGCTGTGGGATGCGTTAGATGCGGCTGATAAGATGATAGTATTAGAAAATTCTAGTCTACATTGAATTGCAATTCTTTGTGAACATAAAAATAATTCAAATAGGTGTCACTCGAGTGGGATTTGGGTCTCAAAATTCATCGATAGGTTCTGCACACGGGTAGGCAGCTAACGTCACATTTTGCGTCCGGCCTCTTTTTTTATTCTGGAAAATGAAAACTTTTTTTCGGCCCGGACGCAA
>Ga0307994_1002307_pt1 | contig 10804 bp, 19 predicted proteins | sample EllFjometagen261_FD_203171 | JGI IMG/M metagenome (GOLD analysis project Ga0307994, IMG submission 203171) | Marine microbial communities from Ellis Fjord, Antarctic Ocean - #261 | ecosystem: Environmental > Aquatic > Marine > Unclassified | place: Southern Ocean | collected 2014-11-02
AACCAGCTCCGCATAGGGTTTAGCCTTCTGGAGTGCCTCGACTACCGGAACTATGTTGCCCGCGTTCAGTGCAAACACACAGGGCTTCCCAGTGGCCTCATAAATGCTGGCGGCAGTAGCCCAACCTTCAGCGATGTATGCGAAGTCTTTAACCGGGCCACCAATGACGCTGAAGTTGCCGACGACAGGTAGCTGATATGAGAACTTCTTGCGGCCATCTGCGTCGATAAACTGAACACCAACCCTGCGTCCTGTCGGGTCAATGACGGGGATGGAAAGCCTGTCGCCGTCAATCGTTGCATTGTGCAGCTTGAGGCGCTTCTTTTCCAAGTATGGGTGGTTATTCATGGGGTCACGCTCTGGCCAATCTATTTCGCTTTTCTTGGGTGCGACTTGCGGAGTATGGCCTTGCTCTGGCCATAGGGACAAATCGCGCAGTCTATCTTTAATGGATTTGTAGTCATTGCACTTGCGGCAATTAACCATAACTTCGCCTTGGAACTCTTTGATCCAGAAGCGGTCTGTGCCTGAGCAAGATGGACATGGGCCGTGGTATTCACCCTGCGCTGTCTTCTTCAGGTCTAAATTGCTAATGATGACATTCCCAAATTCACCCCAGCTTGCTGTCGGGTACTTGGTGTCGGATGTGTGGTCCATTGCGTTTCCTTTCATAGCTTCCTGTTTTGTTAAGGGGTAGCAACCTATCGAAGTTGCTACCCCCATACTGCGTCAAATCTAAAAAGGAATGGAATCCTCTAAATCATCGACTGCTGGTGTAGCAGTTGTAGCGGATATAGCGGGCAGTCCGAACGGATCATCGTTTTGATTCGCTGTGCTGGCGGTAAAGCCGCCAGAGACTGCGGTAAATGGATCATCCGCACCCTGCATTTCTGCAAGCTCCAAAACCTGCACAGCGCGCAGGCGAAGTGATACGCCGTTAATGCTGCCCGTGTTGTATGGAACAATCACAACTGCGACGTTGCACTTGCTTCCTGTAGTCAGCATGAAGTCATCCGGCAGCTTATTGCGTGCTGCGTCAACCTGCTTTGGTGGCTGTGTCTTGTCGCCACCGTATGCGCCTTTAAGTTTGCACTTACCGACGACTTCGCCTTCGTCGTTGCGCTTGTATGGAAGCATGGATGGCTTTTCAGGCCACTTGCGCTTCGCATCCAATGCAGACGCGTTCTTGTAGGCGTCCATGCACAAGTTGTGCAATTCCTTGGATGTCTCATCTGACATAACGAAAGACATTTCGTATGCTGCGCCATCATCGAAAGCGTCGCATTTTACCGATTTGTTTTCGTAAGTATCGAACTTATAGGTCGAGTTGAGCCGTGGATAGCGGGCTGTGACCCCTGTTAGCATATGTTGCATGTGCAACTCCTTATAGTATGCGTAGCACCCCTACGCTGGGATAAGTTAAAAGGCTTCGGAGCTATCCATCCACGCAGGAAGGTGGACGGTGCCGAGGTCTGGCCACTGCGTTCCGTAGTGGTCGTCCTCTTCAGCCTTCTGAATTAGGCGCAGCGTGTCCATAAGGCGATTATGGGCGTGCTGTAAATACATTTCGGAAAGCTCATAGCACGCGGTGACGTGTGGCTTATCCTTTTCGATGCAGATGAAAATGAAGTTTTCCACACGCACGCCGCAAAGGCTCAGTACATAGAAATAATGTGCTGCCTGCAAGTCGTAGCCGAATTTGCGTGTCGTCTGGTCAAATCCGCGCGGTGAGGCGTCCATTGTGCTTTTGATGTCCAGCACAAGTCCTGAGTCCATGATGATGCCATCTGGTCGCGTCTTTAGCTCCAGCCCAGTCTCAGGGCATGTGGCAAAGAACGATGCTTCGGCAATCATCTGGGGGTTGGTGAGCAAATGGTTTGCCATGCGGTTCTTAAGGCAAGCGTTTGACATTTCTTTGGCTAGATCGAAATCAGCTTCAGTCAGGAATATCTTGCCCTGCTCTTCGGCTTCAGCCTTGCCCTCGGTCCATGCTTTGCCGCGCCGTGTATCTGGCCCGCGAACAAGCAATTGCTTTTCAGGTTCTAGCAGCTCGGCATGAACAGCGCTGCCCAATGCAAAAGCAGGACTTTCCTTACGAACCTGACCTTTCCAATGCGCCAGCGACTTCGTGGCTACTGTTTTGATTGATGATGAACCAAGCGCCGGGCGGGCGTGGTATTGCTCGTTGGACATTTTGTCAGATGTAATCATTGTTATTGTGTTCCCTTCTTTTTATCTGCTTTTCTCTTTTCGTAGTTTGCCCTGCTTGCTTCGAGGCATCTTCGATAATACTTTTCTGCGTCACCATCAATGTCCTTCCAGATGTCCATTTGCGCTATATCTCCGCCAACCCAGCGAGTGTCGGCAATAAGACAACCCTCAACATTATCTATATTAGCAAGAGCAAGGCCCACCAATACAATTCCTTCTGGAAGCTCGTAGTCAATTATTTCCTGAATGAAATCGTAATCAACATCTTTCTCCCAATCGTACTCCATATTTCTACCCCTTTAATGATTGTTTGCATATATATTTCATATATTCAAGTGCAAAGTGCAACTGAAATCCGGTATTACGTAAAGTCAATGAAGCGATTCGCTTCTTTGGCCCACATTAGGAATGTTGGGCGTTGAAGCCCTACCCTGCCATAAACCTCAGCCTTGCCTATAAGGCCATTGCTAAAGGCCCGCATAGCCGAGTTGCCAGCAGACTTATGCGGAATATTTAAGTTTTGGCTAATCTCTGACGTGGTGCAATACGCGGTTTCATAAATGAAATCCAACACCAATTTGTCTAGCTGCTCGCGGGTCAGGTCTTGGGTTTCAGTCTCAACTTGATTAAAATCCACTTCTTGCGACGTTTCCACGCTGTCAATCATATTTAACTCAGGGGTATTTAATAATGAAACCTTTACGGCCATGTATTTCGTGCCTGAGTTGGACTTGTCTGCGTAATTGGGGACCAGTGTGGCCTCAACAATGTCAGACGGTTTTAGATCAATCCCCTCAATAACGTGTGAGGGGATAAAGACTTGCTCGTTTATTGGTTCAACGGCATGACCAAAAGCGAAGTTGTGCTTGTGGACGTTTGTTATGATTACTTCAGCTAACATTTGTAATTCCTTATTTATATGTTTAAGCAATTCTGATTCTCTTATTTGCCTTATTGCTCCTATTGCCCCTATTTGTTGGGGTTGGTGTCATTAATTTCTCATATTCATGGTCGCTTCGATCCCGGATGAAGTCTATTAGCTGCCCAACGCTTGAGGCTTCAGAGCGCTTCAAGAGAACAGGTGAGCTAACTATGCCGCGTTTTGTTCGAGCATAGTTCTGGCCAACTTCAACAAATGTTTCTCCGCGATCTTTCAGGACTTGAGCGATAGCTTTTCTTCGGTCTGAGAAATCGCTTGAAGATGAAATCTTCCTGCGATTATCAAGCATCATCTTTTCACGCTTCACCTTACCAATAATCCTAGCCATCTTGCCCTTCAACTCCACAACCGCATCTGGATGTTCGGGAGATAGGAGCGCACTTACCTCCTCGGCAAATGCGATGCCTTTCTCGCTAAGGGATGCCTTTACTTGTCGCAAGTCTCGCTCACATCTAACTAGCTTCAGTAATCCAGCGTCCTGAAGCGCTGATGTAACCCTGTGCATTCTAGCTTGATTAGTAGACATCGCCGTTTGCAGGTCTTTGAGGGTCATGCCTTCGCAATCCCTAGTCTCGCAAATGAAACTGAATACGGTTATGTGATCCGATTGCAAACCGACATTTAAGCCAGAGAAATGATCCAGAAACATTGTGTTTATCTTTATGAGATTTATCATCGTTATTTACTTCCTTGTTTTAGATTTCTAAGTTTGATTTTCTCGCGGCAAACCATAGCCGCTCAAGTGGTGACAATTTATTTTGATCCATAGCCCAGCCTTTGCCGTGGCCTAAATCCATCTCGATTGCCTTATCCATAAACGTGGCCTTAGACGCGTATCCTGCCACGTTGAATTGGTCTGGTCGTATCTGACAGACCAGCACCGCGCAGTCTGCTTTGAATGCCTCCTTTTTCTTAAACAGTAGACGCCCGCCCTTGTGGAACGTGGCCTTCACATCGACAGAAATATCATCAAGCCAAAGGTCATGGCCGTCATCAACTCCCATGGAATAGTCGTGATCAAGGTTGAAAACCTTGGACACGGCTACCTCCGCTTTAACACCCAGCAAATCCAAATCAGCATCGCTTCGCCCATTGTCTCGCCGCTGGTTCACAACGCCTGAAGCCCTAGCAAGCTGCCAGCGTAACGCAGCGGCCTGATTGCACTTGGACATTTCCTTTGGTGAAAGCTTAACGAGCATGATTTTAGCCTTGTTTTAAAGGGGTTTTGCGTTGGACAAAACCCTATGTAGGTTTTGTCTAATCCTTCAAAATGCGATGGACAATCATGCGATGAATGCCGCTATCCCCGTCCAAGTCTAAACCCTGCGACAAGTACTCATTGTGTATCTTGCGGCGGTTTTTAATGGACGCGGTTGAGAACACTTGCTTTTGCGGGTTGGAGAATTTCCAGAACCAAGCAAGCCCCATGTAGTCAGGCGTGCCAATAAGCTGGCGATCAGTCTCTGTAAGCTTCATCATCGCGCCAATGGTTACGTCCGGCAAATCAATATTAACGGTCATCGACTTCGCCCTTCCATGTAATGCCGTGTTCAGCAAAGCGTTCCATTTGGTACTCGTTGGGCTTACACTTGAGGTAATGGAATATCATGCCAGAAATAGAGCCAAAGTCTTTGAATTGGCGAAATGAAAGGCGGGCATCGTGCATTTGAATAAGCGCGGCAAGCTCTGAAGACGTTTTGGATATGCAGCGCTTGTCCTCGCAAAAACCGTCAAAAGACGGGTTCCAATCAAATGTCTCTGAAAGCAATTCAGCGGACCGAATGAAGACAACCAAATCGTCATATTCAAGGTCCAAGAAATAATCAACGGACTCGGAAAGGCTTGTGCTTGAATGGAATAAGTCGTCTAGCGCTTCACGCTCATCGCTGCCAAGTGCGTCTAGGTCTTTACCGCGTGCAATATACTTGCATTTAATCTTTCCCCAGAACTCCGGTGTTTTGTGTAAATCGGTCATGTCGTAAACTCCTTGTTTGTGTGTGCCTACCTTAAATCAGAACCGCAATATCTTTGCAATAGCTTATTTCACTTGCAAGCATATCCCCACAATATATAGTCAAATTAACATAAAAAGGGGAATACCAATGACTGACAAGAAAAAGCTAATCGGATTTAGCGACGCGGCAGAACAGCAAATCAGCAGTGCCGCACGCCAACTCGGCCTAAGCTTCAGCGCATTTACGCGCAGCGCTGCGATTGAAAAGGCTAGTGCGTTGGTTGAAGCCAAAGCACCGGCGGCAGACTAATGCTGATATATGGCATAGATCCGGGTTTCTCAGGAGCCATTGCCCTGTATTGGCCAGGCAGCAACACGATAGAGGTTCACGATATGCCCGTGATGAAGAACCCAAAGGGCAAGACGATCATCAACCCTCACGGTGTGCTGGACATCCTCGCAAACGAGGGTTCGGGCAAATCGCTGGCTGTAATTGAGCAAGTTGGAGCTATGCCCGGTCAAGGCGTATCCAGCATGTTCAGGTTCGGGCAGGGGCTTGGGGTTGTCGAGGCTTGCGCCGCAGCAAGCAAGCTGCCGCTGCATTATGTAACGCCAGCAAAATGGAAGAAGCATTTTAACTTGACCCGTAACAAGGGTGTGAGCCGGGGTTTGGCGATGCAAAGGTTCCCGGATTTTGCGTCAAAGTTTAGCAGGGTTCGCGATGATGGGCGGGCCGAAGCGGTGCTAATTGCGCTTTACGCGGCAGAAACTATGGCTTGAGGGAATTGGGCCGCTGTATGAATTGTGTATGAATTGCCGGACTATATAAACAAGGGGTTTGAGGCTGTGATTATTACAATTATTACGCTATTATTACACTAATATTACAATCGGGTGTCTGTGTATGAATGTAAGAAAGTGTGTGAAACACACTTTATTATTACATCATACACCTTGGGCAGAACAGGAGGGATAAGATGGTTCAAGATAGAATAGAAAAGATCAAAGCTTGGGTAGATCATGGGATCAAATCAGGCCGGGCAATTGTCCATTCTGCCGGAACGCATAAGCCGAGACGGTTGCAAGGGTTTGACGATCGGCTGAACGCTTGCCGGTGTATTGGCGAATTAGAGGGATTTGCAAACCGAAGACAGTTTGATCCGACATTGCCGCGCTGGACTACTGAACAACGTGCGGCCATCATAACCCGAAAGGTTGGGATGCTTAATGTTGTGAAGCGCAAGCGTAAATGATGCAGGGGCTTGATATAAGGCCGCACAAGGCGGTATGGGTGTTATGCGGGTGTCCTCCCTACATATAGGCTCGCACAACTAGCTAGGCGGCTTCCCACAGTCGTCTAGCGCTTTTTACATAAGGTGAAAAAATGGGGTTCCCGATCGAATTTCAAATACTTCTTGAGAATTGCTCAGACGGGCCAGAAGCTGATGAAGAGTTGGACTTGCTTGCAGATTACGTAGGACAGCGCATGCAGGACGGGGCAGAGCCTGAAATAATGCTGCAAGCGCTGGCTGAATGTTTATATGGGCTGAATGACAGCCCCATGCTTAGCGGCGAAACAATCCACTGAATAAAAAAAAGCCCCACATGATTGCAGGGCTTTGATTTACTTGGTTGGACGTGATCGCGGCCGGATGTTGAACCCTGATGGCGTATCTGTTGCCGTACACTGAGCCATACTGTCGTGATATTCAGCGCGAACCGTGGGGAATATTTCATCCATTGCATTAGCGCAACTTGGTTGATCCTTGAACGCTATTTGGGAAACGTATGTTGTGCCGTCGAATGTGTACGTTAGGACTAGCAAAAAGAAATACGTCATTGCTTACCCCATTGCGCCGCCATTGCGTCAGCTATGCCTTGGTATGTTGTGCTTCGAATTTTCCATCGGTCAGGCGATGGCGGCAAGTAGTGCAGGCGTTCGCGCAGGTTCTTTGGCAACTTCATCATTTCATCATATACGTTGCTGGTCTCCTGCAAGTTTGGCAGGCCGTGCAGGAACAAGCCTGTTTTCTTTTGCTCCATGTGTCCGAACTGATAAGGCTGAACAAATTGCGGCGCGTTCATTCCGCCAAGCCTTCGCAAAACGCCAACAGGGTTTTCCATGCAAACGCGGGGCGACGCGGACTTCATGGCTTTCCATAAATCAACGGTCCATTCAACGGAAGCAAGACGTTCAGCATATTTTGGTTGGCCTTCGCCGTATGTGCTATTGCCAGCAACTGTAAGCGCCGTGCAAGGCGGGTGAGCGATTATCAAATCCCAATCTTGCTTCAACATATCATAAACGTCACCTTGATGATGCGGGCCGTCATTGTCTGTCGGTAGCAGGTCGCACGACATAGCGTCGTGACCTTGCTTGATGAACGCGTCTCTAACAGTGCCAGAGTATTCACAGGCGACCAGAACTCTCATGTTATTAGGCTTTGCTTATAAGCCGCGTGATAGGCATCGCGCGCCCTAACGAAACGTTCGGTCGTGGCCCTCATTTCAGCCTTAGTGCCAGCGCAGTTTGCAAGGTCAGCCGCATCAAATTCGGCCTTCAGTGTTTCAAGGTTTTTCATTGCGTTGCTCCTTATGTGTTCAAGATTATGGGAAGGTATAGGGCGGCGCTTGCAGCGATACCCATGACCGCGCCTATGGCTAGGTTGGAAAGCATGGTGTTGCGGGCTTGGCGGGCTTTACGTTGGCGGCTAGTCATTATGCAACCCCGCGTTCTGCGGTGAAGGAATACAGCGGCGCGGCGTTTACGAAGATCATACCGTCTTTGATGTGTCCGCCAATGTAGTCACCTTCCCAGCCTAACGCGTCTGCTAACAGTTTTGCAGCGACAAGGTAATTATCGTCTGAGTTATCTAGCGAGAAATCCGTAGGTATTGTGATCGAACGAAACGCGCCTGAATGGGTAGCCTTATAGCGAGCGCCAAGGGTTTCGGTTTCGCCTAGGTATTTTACGGTAATTGTTTGCATTTGATTAATTCCTTGTTTGTGTTGTGATTAGTTTGCTGCAAGCTTGATGAATGTCTGACAAGCGCGTTCAAAACCGTGTGAAGCAATGCCTGATTTAAATTGCGCTTGTGTGACGTTGCGGCCATTACTATTGCGCAATTGAACGCGATGCTCTGAGCTGTTGGCCTTGTCAGTGATAACTAGGTATCCGGCGTGATAATCGGTGTCATAGGTGTCAGTGATGTTGTTCATTGTGTTGTTCCTTTGTTTGTCTACTTGTACAACCTATATATGCGAACGATATACATAGTGCAAGACCTAATGTGAGATAGTGTGAAGAAATACATACATCATCACACAGCCTGACACTGACACACATATCCGGGCGCGTACTGATCAGCCCTAAGCTTGTCAATCATTAGGGCAGTAATGCTTACCTATGTTAGACAGGTCAGTAATGCTTACCTATATTAAGTAGGTCAGTAATGCTTACCTATATGCTGAATTTGCCCCCCCCATCTCGCTTTTCTGGGGGTACTATTATTATTATACAAAACACACACACGGGACACCCCCCTGTACCCCATTGCCATACATGCACTAAACCATGTAAAAAAAATATAAAACAGGAGTACATCAAATGGCAGGCAGAGCTTTACGCAGGCGCATCCTTGAGGACGTCAAAAAGCGAGGCGGCGCTGAATACGTGTTAGATCAGGTTGGCTCAGGTCGCACACTGGCGCAAATTGCCACCGACTATGGGTGCAGCCGCCAGTACCTCAGTGCCTCGCTCAAGAGTGTGCCTGAGTATTACGATGCGTTGGTCAAGGCTCGTCAGGAATCCGCTGATGCGCTGGTTGAGGAGGGTCTGACTATGGTTGACGCTCTTGATGGCCAAAGCACAACGCAGGAGATTGCTGCCACGCGCGAGAAGGTTCAGTGGCGCAAGTTTATGGCAGGCTCATACAATCAGGAGCGGTACGGGAATCGGCCCCAGACCAACGTGACCATATCTGTGAGCGACATGCACCTAGACGCGTTGCGCAAGGTTAATTCAGATATTGCCGCGATTGATGCTGAGGACCGGCAGCGTGAGGCTAACGCTATTGACGTTGATTACGAGGATGTGACCGATGACTGAAGATAACCCACTAGAAGAGTTTGTGCTGCGTTACCGTGATGATCCTGCATTGTTTGTGACGGAGGTGCTTGGCGCTACACCATACCCGTATCAGGCTGAGTTTCTCAATGCCTTGGCTACGGGCGAGCGCAAGATGTCTGTGAGGTCTGGCCACGGTACGGGCAAATCCACGACTGCATCATGGGCTATGCTCTGGTTTGTTTTGCTGCGTTTTCCCAACAAGGTTGTTGTGACTGCGCCTACGTCTGGCCAGTTGTTTGATGCTTTATTTGCCGAGTTAAAGCGTTGGATTAACGAGCTGCCTGACCAGCTCAAGGTGTTGCTTACTGTTAAGGCTGACCGCGTAGAGCTTACTGCTGCGTCATCTGAGGCTTTTATTTCGGCCAGAACGTCACGCGCAGAAACGCCTGAAGCCTTGGCTGGGGTTCACTCAGCGAATGTTCTGCTGGTTGTGGATGAGGCGTCTGGTGTGCCTGAGAAGGTGTTTGAAGCTGCTGCTGGCTCAATGTCTGGTCATGCTGCAACAACGATACTCATGTCCAACCCGACGCGTTCGTCTGGTACGTTCTTTGAGAGCCAAACACGTATGGCATCATCTTGGTGGACGCGCAGATGGTCCTGCGTTGATAGCCCGCTTGTGTCTGAAGAGTTTGTTGATGAGATGCGTGCTAGGTACGGCGAGGAGAGCAATGCGTTTCGCATTCGTGTGCTGGGCGAGTTCCCAATGGCGGATGATGATACGATTATTCCGTTTCACTTGGCTGACAGCGCAATTAAGCGCGATATTGAGGTTACGCCTGACGCGAAGCCTATATGGGGCTTGGACGTTGCGCGCTTTGGTGCGGATAAGACTGCGTTGTGTAAGCGGTACGGCAATGTTGTGACTGAAATTTCGTCATGGCAGGGTTTGGATTTAATGCAGACAGTTGGGCGTGTGATGGCCGAATACGAGGGCTTATCGCCCTCTATGCGGCCTAGCGAGATACTTGTTGATAGCATTGGTGTTGGCGGTGGTGTTGTGGATAGATTGCGTGAGCTTGGCGCTCCTGTTCGTGGCATTAACGTGGGTGAGGCACCTGCAATGGGCGGTACTTACATGAATTTGCGGGCGGAGCTTTGGTTTAAGACGAAGGGTTGGCTTGAGGATAGATCGTGCAAAATTCCGAATGATGATCAATTGCTGGCAGAGCTAACGTCAATACGTTACGCATTTACGCCCAGCGGTAAGATGAAAGCTGAGAGTAAAGATGATATGCGCAAGCGTGGGTTGAAGTCTCCCGATTTGGCTGACGCTTTGTGTTTAACTATGGCGTCTGACGCTGCAACGGCCCTGTCTGGCTCCATGTCTACGTGGAAGAAGGAGATTAGGCGGAATTTGCGGGGGATTGCATGAAGCAGGTTGCCTTTGGCCAGTTGCGGCCTCATTTAAAAAATATCGTTATGACGAAGTGGATTAAGCAGTATATGGCGAAGGGTTTGGACTTGGAAGATGCCCAGTATGCAGCCCGCTGGCGTGCTGGCACATGGAAGCTAAACAAGCGCATGAAAAAGGTAATGGAAGCTTTGGGGGAAGTGTGATACGTTTGCTTCA
>Ga0307994_1002309_pt1 | contig 10799 bp, 9 predicted proteins | sample EllFjometagen261_FD_203171 | JGI IMG/M metagenome (GOLD analysis project Ga0307994, IMG submission 203171) | Marine microbial communities from Ellis Fjord, Antarctic Ocean - #261 | ecosystem: Environmental > Aquatic > Marine > Unclassified | place: Southern Ocean | collected 2014-11-02
AAGTAATAAATATCTCAAAGTTTGGACAGGATCTCTTCACCATGCTGTTGTTTTCTCAAGTTTGAATTAGATGAACTCCATACAATTGGAAATGCAACGCGAGCGACGTCAATTTCATTAAATAATGTTCCGTTTCTCATTTCTATTGATGCCCAACTAGGAGATTCTTGATAAAAGCTTTCATCACTCAAGAGACCAAGATATCTTCCCATGCGCCTGGCAAGAAAATAAGACAGTGTCAGATATCCAGCTTGGCGATTAATCTCCCACTGCTTGGCAAGACTTGCACCCTCTGGATTTGTTTTTTTTTTGAGCCATCTTACTTGACTTCCGACATAGCGAACGGAAGCAGCAAGACGACGATGAGAGGCGGAAGTGTTTGCGGACGAGCCATGAACACAATTAGGATGATGAATGATAACGTCACCAGGCTTAACATTTTGAAACGTAATAATTTCATACTTGCCATTTTGAATGCCCATGTCAATGTTTGGCAGGACTGGTGTTTCAGAGTTCTTGTCAATAGCCTGATTAGTAATCAAAACGTTGGGTGCATACTCTCTCCATTTGTGAGAGCCCTTCACGTAACGCATTCCACCCGAGTTAGACGCAACGACATCCACAGGAACCCAACACACGGCAGCCTTTGCTGGATGTAATTTGTTGGCATCACACTCGAAGGGAAAATATGGTGCATCTTGATGCCATGCAGTTTGTAGCTTGGAGCCTGCCTCTTTGAGAAATAAATGATCCATGTAAAAGTGAAGCTTGTCCGTTTCTCCGAGTACGGTAGCAACAGCAGTTGGCAGGACAGAGTTCAACTCAAAATCTTGAACACCACGATGCCATCTTCCAGCTTCAATCTCAGTCAAATATCTTCCACCTGTTTCTATCTCTGTCTCTTCTTCCAATAGGTCTCCCCCTCGTCCTTCACTTTTTATTCTCTCCGCCGCAAGGGTCAAGTCCGATCTCGCACCTCTTGCCACTTGATCTGATATTCCTCTTGCAAAAACTTGTTCGAGGGATGTCCGAAACAAGGTAATTTGTTCCGGTGGTATGACACCACGCAGAATGCATACACCATTCTGCAGCAGATCCTGCTTTGCTTTGTCAAACTGATTCATTGTGACATCATCATTCCGGACCTTTACAGTAGGCTGTTTGGAACGAAATTTTGTGCCCACTTTTGTGCCCAATTCTCAATATAGCGTTACTACCTAATATGAGGTAAAAAATTTACCCAAATTAATTGAGAAATTGACGGAACAACGCTGCAAGACCAGAGAACCAAACAGCCTACTATAATATTATCGACCTCACAAAAAAAAAAAGACCAGTGTTGAACACAGTGATGCCTAAACTCAGCTGCATCGAGCGATGGCGTGCCGAGATTGTTGTGGTTATCGTTCTGCCCATCTCCTTTGTCCTTTGGCTGTACAAGACGTTCATGCGACGCTGCTCCTCACCATTGCCAGAGAAACATCAAGAGAGAGTGCTTGCCGTTGCATCCGCAGTACGTTCCAACGCCAAGGTCGGCAAGCTCATGAGAACAGATCGTTCCGTCTACGAGTCACACTCTGTCCGCAACTCTGACAAGTCAACCGTCACGCAGGTGCCGCTCCGCAGCCTCCGCTCCGTGCTGGGCCTGCACCGCCACGTGGATGCCAATGACGACGAGTACGAGGTCGTCCACGTCGAGCCAGGTGCTACTGTTGGTGAAGTCTCAGACTTTTTGTTGAAGCAAAAGAAAGCGCCGCTGCAGCTGGAGTGCTGCTTAGAGATGGAGGACGCGACACTGGGTGGGCTGGCCATGGCTCAGGGAATGACAACACACTCTCACGTGTGTGGTCTCCTGTCCGAAACGGTCGTCGAGTACGAAATTGTTACGGGTGATGGTCTTGTCGTGTGCGCAACGGCAACGAACGAGCATTCTCGTCTTTTTCGTGCTCTTCCAATGTCGCATGGAAGTTTAGGCTTGCTCGTGTCGCTCAAGTTGCGAGTGGTGCCTGCCAAGGCCTACGTTCGCCTCACGTACCAACCACTTACCTCTGCAGCAGCGCTCCAATCCAAGTACACTACCATTTTAAAGCATGCTGCACAGGAGCATCCAGAAACACCATTTTTTGTCGAAGGAATTGCATATTCAAAAGAGACGTCTGTTCTCATGACTGGTGAACTTGTGAATGAGGTTGGTCCAAATGCTGTCAATTACATTAGCCGATGGTACAAGCCATGGTTCTTCAAGCATGTTGAGTCCATTTTATCTAACAACGTCACAACTACTGAGTACATTCCTCTTCGTGATTATTTAATGCGACATGATCGCTCCATGTGCATGACAATGGCAACAATTATTCCATATGGAAATCATCCATTGTTTCGTTTTTTTCTTGGTTGGCTTTTACCACCACAAATGAGTTTTCTCAAATCATCACACACAAAGGAGACAAGAGAGGCATCCGTGCGCAAACAGGTCTACCAGGACGTTGCATTTCCAGCCGAGAAGTTTCAAGAGGCACTTGAAATGTCTAATACATTATTTAATATATATCCACTTCTCGTGTATCCATGCAAAGTGAAACAGCGTGGTGGAATGATGAAAGTAAATACGAAGATTGGTCAGAATGGGACACAAATGAATTTAAATTTAGGAATTTATGGTGTACCACCTGAGCTGGAGGCGGATGTCTTTCCACTGTTTCCCATGATTGAACGCGTGCGTAAGTTAGAGCAATGGCTCCGTGATAATGGTGGTTTCCAACATACTTATTGTGACAGCTTTCAAACGGAGGAGGAGTTTCATGTGATGTTCGATCACGAGTTGTACAACGAAATGAGAAAAGAGTACAAAGCAGAAGGACACTTTCCAACTGTTTATGACAAAACAAGACCCGAGATAAATGCGTTCGAATGGTTGAAGGAGGAGCAAGATGCCAGGAAGTGAGAAGAGTGAGAAGAGTGAGAAGAGTGAGAGCAGTGAAAGCGGTGAAAGCAGTGAGAAGAGTTAGAGCAGAGTTTCCTCCCTATTTTTTCGAGGGGCCAAAATTCACAAGGTATTGTTTTCCTATTTTAACTTAAAAAAACTTTTGAATAGATTGGTTTGATATACCAAAAAAACTACCTTAAAAAAACAAACAGATAATAAAATGATTTAATTCATTTATGTACTACAAGGAAGGGAGGCGTCAGCCGTTGGCTGCTGATCAATTACAATCTTCTTCTTGCAGCTTTTGTAGATCTGGTGGCAACAAATTCTCCGACGCTAAAACTCCCGCAACCCACACACCTTTACCTGCATCTGCTGCTGCCTTGTTCTTAGCACGCTCTTGCTCCATTTGTGCAGCGTCACCTTTCCAGTCCTGATACTCTGAAAGATCTTGTCGTCCCATCAGCCTAGCACATTTCAAACGAATTTCTACCTCATCCCACTCACGAAGTTTGGCCCTTCTGATTTGCATCCAATGTCCCACTCCGAATTCAACAACGCCCTCAATGAGTCCATTCTTCTCCTTTTCTGTCCACTCCATGTTGTTGCGCATGCGCGGTTTGAAGTACACCTCTTCAAAATTTCCGTCTTGGTCCACCATTTCAGGAGGACAGAGTTGTGTTCGCATGTGCATCACCCATTTCTCATCTCTTGGCATGGTGGCGGCCATTTTATGTTCAAATGGGGTGAAAAATGAAGCTTGATTCCTGATTTATTTTCGAAAATTTTTCATGTTTGGCGCTTTATTTTTTCTGAAGATACCATTCTAATTCACCTCTCGCTGAGCATGTCTGCACCCAATCATTTTTCCTACGTGGTGACAGCACACCCACCGTCGTGCGTCTACCACACAATTACTGGTTCGTTTGCAAGTCCGGACGACATTAATCTTGTGGTTGGTCATGGCACAAGATTTGTCATGTATCGCTTGGGTAGCGACGGACTGGAAGTCATTGCTGATGTTCCCATTTATGGCCGAATTGCATCTCTCCACAAAGTTCGACTTCCCAATGATCCAATCGAGGGACGTGACTCCATTCTATTCCTCACTGAGAGATACCACATGTGCATTATTTCTTGGGATGCGGCCACGAATCAATTCGTCACGCGAACAAACATTAATGTAAGCTCGCGCATTGGTCGACCTGCGGAAGAGGGTCCAAGAGCGTTAGTCGATCCCGATATGCGTGCCATTGGCATGCATTTGTACGATGGAACATTTAAAATTATTCCACTTTCTCCAGACACCGGCGCTCCGCTCCAGCCGTTTGACGTGGAGCTGGACGAGCCCCAAGTGCTGGATCTTCAATTTTTACATCACTGCAGTGTCCCAACATTGTGTGTATTGTATCGCACTGACAAGGACGAACGACACGTCCGAACGTACGAAGTATTGCTGTCGGAAAAAATGATGAAGGAGGGTCCGTGGTCACTCCCAAACTTGGATCCGCACACGTCGACGTTGGTGGCCGTGCCCAAAGGCGGTATCCTCATGATGAGCGAGACCATGGTCATGTATCAGAGTCCATCTGGTGCTGTTGCCGACAGTCGCATGACGAACGTCCCTTCCATGGTCGTTCGCGCCGTTGCGATGATCGACGAGGACGGCTCCAGATTTTTAATTGGTGACGATCGTGGTGGCCTTCACATTTTAGCGCTCCAGACTGAGGACGAGGAGAGTGGCGGCACCACCAAGTCTGCTTCCTCTTCCTCCTCTTCCTCCTCTTCCTCCTCCTCCTCCTCCTCCTCCTCCTCCTCGTCTGCAGCAACACCCACTTCTTCCTCTGCTGATGTCGATTTGTCTTTCGCTTCCGTCAGTGAGCTTCGTGTGGAAAGAATGGGTGAAACGAGCTTGGCCAGTGCCATCTCATACTTGGACAGCGGCGTGGTGTTTGTAGGAAGTTCGTTGGGTGATTCGCAGCTGATTCGTCTTTCCTCTACACCCGTCATCCAAGACGAGGCCGGCGAAGAGGACGTGGCAGAGGGAGATGAGGGTGGAGGGGACGCTTCTTCTTCTTCTTCATTATCATCATCGTCATCGTCCTCCTCCTCCTCCTTGTCTCCACCAACGTTCATTCATCCTCTCGAGGAGCATCAGAACATTGGACCCATTCTTGACTTTTGTTTAGTCGATGCGGAGAAACAGGGGCAAGCACACATTGTTGCATGTTCCGGAGCGTACAAAGACGGATCACTTCGCGTCGTACGCAACGGAATTGGTATTGAGGAGGAGGCAGCACTTGAAATGGAGGGGATTAAAGGAATGTGGTCTTTACGAGGTGGATGGGAGGAGGAGTTTGATCAATATCTTGGTGCGTTTGTTGTGCTGCGATTGAACGATGTTAATTTTTTTTTAATTTTTTTCTTTATTTTTTTTAAATTTTTTTGAACCAATTTTTTTGTTGTTGTTGACACCTCGTCTTCCTTTCTTTCTTTTTTTTTTGAACTTTGCAAAACAGTTGTTGCATTTCGTAACGAGACGCACGTTCTTGGTATTGAGGGTGAGACAATGGGAGAAGTGGACATTCCAGGGTTTGACGACACCGTCCAAACTTTGTGCTGCACAAATACTCGTCACAATTGCTGGGTGCAAGTGACACACTCGTCGGTGAGGCTCGTTGATTGCGGCACCTCCAGTCTTGTTCACGAGTGGATACCAACGATGGCGAAGGAGAGCGGCGGCGGCGGTGGCGGTGGCAGCACTACTATGATCACCGTGGCTGCGACGAATCCATCCCAGGTCCTTGTTGCTTTGGGTGGAGGAAATCTTGTGCTGCTTGATATTTTGGAAAAGAAGCTGGTCGTGTCGTCGCAGACAACACTGGATCATGAAGTTGCTTGCTTGGATATCAGTCCTCTTGGCAAGCAAGGCGAGCAAGGAGGAGAGGACGACAACAAGGCATCTTTTGGTGCCGTTGGTATGTGGATTGATATGAGCGTGCGTGTCCTGTCCCTTCCTTCTCTCGAGGAGTACACACGTCACGTGCTGTCTGCGTCGTCTGGAGGGGAGGGTGTGAGCGATGTCATTTCACGATCAGTCATGTTTCATGTGTTTGGTCAACACTCACATCTTTTGGTTGGTCTTGGTGATGGTCGACTTCTTAATTTTCAATTCGATCCTTCGGGAGATTCAAAAGATTCTTTAAAAAATCTGAAGCGTGTGACACTTGGAACGCAGCCAATTGGTTTAAAACGTTTTCGCGCACGTGACAAGGAGTACGTCTTTGCTGCCAGCGATCGTCCCACGGTCGTCTACTGCAACAACGGCAAGGTGTTGTATAGCAACGTCAATCGTGGCGAGGTGACTACCGTCTCCAGTTTTAACACGTTCGTGTTCTTAGTTTTTTTCCCCCTTTTTTTCCCCCTTTTTTTTTGTTCTCAATTATTTTTTTCTCCTTCAGTCTGTACTTACTTTATTTTGAGAATAATAATATTTATTTCATTTTATTCTTTTTCAGGGCTGACTTTCCTGACTCGATTGCACTCGCATCTGACGACTCCATGTCCATCGGTTCGATCGATGAAATTCAAAAGCTTCACATTCGTGATGAACCAATTGGTGAGTCACCCGTCCGTATTGCACACGACCAGTCCTCGGGTACGTTCATGATCAGCACGACACAAGTCGTTGGCACCAACGACGATGGTTCTGGAGGTGGAGATCCTGAGCAGCATGAAAAGTATCAACTTCGTGTTCTTGATAGCTCTACTTTTGAGCTTGTAGACACTTACGCGTTGGATGAGTATGAAATGGGCATATCATTGACATCGTGTACGTTTGAGGGGAGTGATGAGACATTTTATGTCGTGGGCACGGCGACCGTGCTTGAGGACGAGCAGGAACCGACGCGTGGTCGCGTGCTCGTGCTCTCGGTAACAGGTGGAATTGGGGGGACCAACAACGACGACGATGACGGTGATGGTGATGCTGAGATGGGTGGTGGTGGTGGTGGTGGAGATGTCGCGGGACGCCGTTGTGTGCTGGTGAGCCAAGTTGAAACGAGAGGTGCCGTCTACTGTTTAGAGCCATTCCAAGGAATGCTACTGGCGGGTGTCAACTCGAAGACTCAGCTGTACAAGTGGTCACCTGCTGCCAGTGCATCCTCGTCCTCCTCATCTTCCTCTTCCTCTTCCTCCTCGTCCTCTTCCTCCTCTTCCTCCTCCTCCTCTTCCTCTTCCTCCTCCTCGTCTGCAGCGATCACCTCTGAGCTCAAGAGCGTCTGCGGTCATCACGGGCACATTCTTGCTCTGTACATCAAGAGTCATGGTGATTTTATTATTGTGGGTGATTTAATGAAGAGCATCTCACTGCTTGCGTACAAACCATTAGAGAACAGCATTGATGAGATTGCACGTGATTACAATGCGAATTGGATGACGAGCGTTGCAATTTTGGATGACGACACATACATTGGTGCTGACAACTCATTCAATCTCTTTACGGTGAGTGTCTCCTCCTTTCCTTCTTCTTCTTCTTCTTCTTCTTCTTCTTCTTCTTCTTCTTCTTCTTCTTCTTTCTTCCGGCCTTTTGTTTTTTCTTCCCTTCTCCATCCATGCAATATTTCAATGTCAACTTCTCACCGTCTCCAATATCTCTTGGTCCCTTATTTTTTTATATGTTATATTTTTTTTTATATCAAAAGTGTTGCAAAAATGTAGATGCAATGGACGATGAATCTCGTGGTCGATTGGATGTTCGTGGTGAGTATCATTTAGGAGACATGGTTAATATTATTCAACATGGTTCTTTGGTGATGCATCAAGCGACAAGTGGTGTTGCAGCCATGTCGAATACTGGTGGTAGTGGCAGCACGATGATGAGTGGTGCTGCATCATCATCGTCATCGTCATCATTATCAAGCAGTCGTCTCGAAGCACTGACCGCAAGTGTGCGTGGCACGTTAGTTTTTGGCACCGTGTCGGGTCGCATTGGTGTTGTTGCCAGATTGACTGAAACGCAATTTCATTTTTTGAGCCAGCTGCAAGCGGCTCTCAACATGGTCATTAAGGGTGTTGGTGGCCTGTCTCACGACGAGTGGCGCTCGTTTCATAATGATCGACGCTACACGACGAAAGAATCAACTTCTAAAAATTTCATTGATGGAGATGTCATCGAGAGATTGGTTGATTTAACAAAAGAGCAGCAGGAGGCAGTAGCAATATTAATGAGCAAGAATATTATTCCAGTTGGTATTACAAGCAGTAGCAATGATGCTCCAAAGGAAAGGAGCATCTCTGTCGAAACTCTCGTGCGCATTGTGGAAGACTTATCTCGAATTCACTGATAAGAAAATGTACTTGCTGTCGGATACTAATGAATTCATATGTAATAAAAGATAAAAAATCAGAAAAAAACTAAAGAAATTCGGAAATTGTGATAAAATTAATTCCCCGTAACCTATTTTATAATTTTGAAAATCGCGTTGCTTGCTCAAAAATCCCTGAAAAAAACGGTATTTTCTTAAGATTTTCCAACGTTGCTGATGGATCTAGTACTTTGCTGTACTATCTGACAGAAAGATCTCCGATTGGCTAAAACCTTTACAACTAGAATTTTTTTGTTCGGTTCAAATAAAATCTAACAACAATAAACACCATGTTTAAGACTGTTGCTCTCACCCTTGCCCTCGTTGGTGTCACTCAGGCCTATTGCCCGAACGGATGCAGTGGCCACGGCACTTGCTCAAACTCCAACGGCATGAAAGACACATGCAGCTGCTTCTCTCACTTGGATGATGGTGACATGGTTGCCATGTGGACCGGTGCCGACTGCTCGCTTCGTAAGTTTCAACTGGCTGTGTCTTCTTTTATTCTATGTTCTGCGGCATTTCCAACCACGCAACTGATTACACAGTGCACGACCAACAAATACGGGTTGCTGGCACACAGCTGCACTTCTGTTGTGCATGTGTCGACGCCTTGGTTTCGTGTGCACGTGTTCAAAACTGCAAACTTGTTGGTTGCGGAAACCCGTTTTTCTCAACAGATAAAAAAAACAGTAAAATATCTCCTCCACCATCTGACTCATCTTTTTCTTTTTTATCTTTCTCCTTGTTTCTTTCCCTCTCTTTCCATGTTCTCTTTAATGTTGCATCGCAGGTACGTGCCCCTCGGCCGGTGCATGGGCCGCCTCTGCGTCTTCTCACAACGATCACGTCTCCAACAAAGTTGAATGCTCGGCCAAAGGAAAATGTGACCGCTCAAGTGGTGACTGCGCTTGCGAGGAGGGATACGCTGGTGCCGCTTGCCAGCGCACCGTCTGCCCCAACGCTTGCAACGGACACGGAACGTGCCAGTCTCTTGCCCAGATTGCCGATGACTTTTCCCACAATGCTGACGATGGTGCCGCAGCTAACCTCTTTGCCGTTCCAAACAGCAACAAAGACTGCGATAACTGCATCGGTACCGAGAACACAGGTGCCCAGTACGATTCTGCATGGGATGCGTCTCGCGCCCAGGGTTGCAAGTGTGACGCTGGCTTCCGTGGCCCCGACTGCTCTTTGAAAGAGTGCCCATCCGGTGACGATACGTTGGAGGGACATGGTGGTTCCAAGGGACGCGCATGCAGTGGACGTGGATCTTGCGACTATGACTCTGGACAGTGCGTCTGCTACACAGGTTTCTACGGACACCGTTGCCAGTCTATGACCGTTCTCGCTTAAGCGCTGAACGCATTGCACGGGCTCTGCGTATTTTTTTTAATTCGCTCGTCTAGATCAATACAAGACCGTCGTTGCAAGGACCTTGAATAATAGACAGCGCAATACATTAAATTCCAACCACAAGCATTTTTCAAGTGTATATCTCTCAGCCTCTTCAATTTACAAAAAAAAATAAAAAAATACAAGCCAAAATACGGAAGAAAATTCAATTACAAACCCAGCAAATTTATACTTAAATCTTAAATCAAAACAGTTAGTTTCTTTCTCTTTTCATCTGCACATGGAATAAGTATACGTGTAAATGTTATGAATCTACACACAGGCGTACAGATGTATCACGTGCTTGACTATCATGGCACTTTTATTTTGTGTTGCGTCCCTGGTCCCTGGAAAATATGCATACTGCTGTACAACATTCATCATACATTTATTTATTTCATGTTGAAGTGCAACCGGATTCTCTCCAAAAAATAAAAGATCAAGGTCACACCTTTTGCCCTAACTGCTGGCAGAAAATCAATTCAGCGCGTTAACTGGCTTCAATTTGCTCCTTCGCCATGCGCAAGTAATCTTGCAACGAAAGAGCATCCTCGTTGTTTGACTCTGAGTTTGATTTTTCTTTTCTCATTGCATTCCAAGTGGACTCATGCTCTTCCAAAGATTCAAGAAATACACCGACCCGACTCAATTCGTCAGTGCCCGAGGGTGCATCAACAGCAAGTGCTCCTCTTTGTTCTGCTGATGTTGTCCATTCTCTGTCGTCCTCCTGTTTATTTTCATGATTGAAGTTTTGGTTCGTGGTGTCCTTCACACTCATTTTTCTGTTGTTTCCTTCGTCTTCATCATCCTGTAGCCAACTGGTATCAACTTTCGAATAGCTCGCACCTACTTTCTTCGCTACCCCTGAACTTTTGGACGCTGCACTAGTGCGTGCTGCCACTACGCCCAACACTTTTCCCCACGGAGAAAATGAGTCGGGTGCAGCAGTTCCTGCTGTCCTTGTGTACTCGATCCAACCTGATGCGGCAGTTGTCGGAGAGCTACCGTACAGTGTGTTCTCAGGTGTCGCGCCAGACATCGCGCCAGACATCGCGCCAGACATGTAGGTCATCAGCGAGTTGGAGGAGATACTTCTCGCAATGCCACCGCCA
>Ga0307994_1002310_pt1 | contig 10792 bp, 10 predicted proteins | sample EllFjometagen261_FD_203171 | JGI IMG/M metagenome (GOLD analysis project Ga0307994, IMG submission 203171) | Marine microbial communities from Ellis Fjord, Antarctic Ocean - #261 | ecosystem: Environmental > Aquatic > Marine > Unclassified | place: Southern Ocean | collected 2014-11-02
CCACTCAGAAATTGATGCCATGAATAAAGTTCTCACTACCCTACTATCTGTTGCCTTTTCTTTTGCAGCATTAGCCCAACAAAGTATTGACCTAGGTGCCCTGTGGCAGCGCTATGAATTCTATGCTGGAGGCATTAGTGGTCTTAGAAGCATGAACGATGGTGCTCATTATACTGCACTGGGCAAAAACTCAATTGATAAATTCAGTTATGAAACAGGTGAATTGGTCACCACATTATTTGACGCCAACTCCACGGCGGAGCTTGAAGCTTTTAGTGGCTACACACTCAGTGATGACGAATCCACCGCCCTACTAGAAACAGAGACCGAGTCCATTTATCGTCGCAGTAGCAGATCCGAGGTCTGGGTGGCGGACTTAACAACAGGCGCTGTCAAGAAATTACAACAGGATAAAGTCCGTTATGCAACGTTTTCTCCAGACGGAGAATCCATCGCTTATGTCTTAAACAACAACCTGTTTGTCTATCAAAGAGCTCTAGACATACATATTCAAGTGACCACAGACGGTACATTTAATTCAATCATTAATGGCGGAACCGACTGGGTTTACGAAGAAGAGTTTGCATTGGTAAAGGCTTTTTGGTGGTCACCAGATTCTAAATATATTGGGTTTTTCAGGTTTGATGAGACCCATGTGAGAAGCTTTAATATGGATATCTATGGCTCAGAACTGTATCCCAATCCGAACACCTTTAAATATCCTAAAGCGGGAGAAGATAACAGTATCGTTACAGCGCATGTTTGGAATAGTAGCAATGGTCAGGTAAGCCAAGTATTAGAAAACGCCAATTATGAATATCTGCCTCGTGCAACATGGTCAGACGACCGAACTTGGGTTATTTCTACCATGAACAGATTGCAAAATGTACTTACACTCTATTCCGTTGATGCGCCTAGTGGAATTTCCGCTAAACTATACCAAGAAATAGATGACAAGTATTTAGAGATTAATGATGAACTGGCGTTTCTTTCAGATGGCAGTTTTATTATGCTAAGCGACAGAGACGGTTGGAATCACTTGTACCATATAAATAAGGACGGTCAGGTGAAACGTCAAATTACCAAAGGTGATTTTAACGTGACTCGTTTCTACGGAATAGACGCTATGAATAGGCTATACTATCAAAGTTCCGAAGCTCATGTGACGGAGCGTAATATTTATAGCATTGGGCTTAATGGTAGAAGTAAGAAAAGTATCTCCACAGAAAAAGGAACGCACGATGGAACTTTCACTAAGGACTACAGCTTATTTATAGACACCTACAGCGCCGAGGGTAAACCCACGGTTGTTACGCTCAAAAAATCGAATGGCACATGGGTACGTACACTTAAAACAAATGAGCGTGCAGAAAAAGCATTAACTAAATTCACTTTTACACCCAAGGAATTCATTACCGTATCTACGCCAACCGGAGGCGATCTAAATGCCTGGATGATAAAACCTGTAGACTTTGATGAAAGCAAGACTTATCCTATGTTCATGTTTGTTTACGGGGGGCCAGGTAGGCAAACTGTAGAGAACAGTTACGATGGTTTTAGGAGTATGTGGTTCCAAATGTTAGCTAATGAGCATAATATGATCATTGTAAGTGTTGACAATCACGGTACAGATGGGCGCAGTGAGCGCTTCAAAAAAAGTACCTACGGACAAATGGGCAAGCTCGAAACTATAGATCAAACTGAAGCGGCTCTTGAACTTTCTAAGCGCTCCTATGTAGATGGAGATAGAATAGGCATTTTCGGTTGGAGCTATGGGGGTTACATGGCCTCAAACTGTCTCTTTCAAAGTCCGGATGTTTTTAAAATGGCCATTGCTGTAGCACCCGTCACTAATTGGAGATTCTACGATAATATTTACACGGAACGTTACATGGGATTACCGGCAGATAATGGTGATGGATATGACGCAGACAGTCCACTTTCTCATGTTGAAGGACTTCAGGGCAAGTATCTTCTAATTCATGGAACCGGCGATGACAACGTTCACGTTCAAAATTCAATGCGCATGGTAGAGGCTCTAGTTCAGGCAGATAAAGATTTTGACTGGTTCGCCTATCCTGATAAAAATCATGGTATTTATGGCGGCAATACCACTATGCATTTATACAGGATGATGACGAAATTCATTGCCGACAACCTGTAATACTTAATAACTCTGAGCACTGAAATAAAGATTGTATACTTGCTATACACAAAAAACACTGAAACATGAGCGAAATGTCAATGAAGCATCCACCAGCGTTATGGACGCTATTTATGTCTGAAATGTGGGAGCGATTCTGTTATTATGGAATGCGTACTCTCCTTACCCTATTCTTGGTAAAATCCCTGCTTAAAGGTGATGCTGAAGCCTCTTTGATTTATGGAGCATACACTGCACTTGTATATGCTGCCCCTGTTTTAGGAGGTCGCATGGCAGATTCATTTTTAGGATATCGTTACGCGATTCTACTTGGCGCTGTACTCATGGCTATTGGAGAGTTTCTTATGGTAGCAGGTACGGATCTTTTAGGATTTGACGCTGGTTTACGTGAGAGCCTCATGCTTATAGGTATGGGTGGTTTAATCGTAGGTAACGGTTACTTTAAAGCAAATATTTCAACTATCGTAGGAAAACTTTATGAAGACAACGATCCCCGTCGTGATTCAGGTTTCACCATCTTTTATATCGGTATTAACGTAGGTGCACTATTAGCTACTACTGTGGTTGCCTTCGTAGGAGAAACTTATGGATTTGAATACGGGTTTGGATTAGCTGGATTAGGAATGATCGCTGGTCTATTTATCTTTTGGGGTAGCCGCGGTAGATATGAACATGTGCCTAACATCCATATTACGGAAGCTGGACATGCAAAGAGTTTCGCAGGATTAAAAATGTACCAATTGATTACCATTGGCTCCTTACTTCTAATCCCTTTAAGCTATGTCTTAATCTCGCAAAACGAGGTCTTACAATATTTACTGATTGCGATTTTCATATACGTTGCTTATCAATTAATCTCTGCTGGTATCAAAGAAGGCCGCGTATGGAGAGACCGAATGATCGCATTAGTGATCATGATGTTAATCAATGTGGTTTTCTGGGCTTGTTTCGAGCAAGCAGGTACCTCCCTAACGCTGTTTGCTGATCGAAACGTAAACAGAGAACTGTTTGGTTGGTTAATGCCTGCATCAATGACGCAGTTCTTCAATCCATTCTTTATTGTAACGTTTGGCTCGATATTCTCTTGGATGTGGATCAAACTCAGTAAAATGGGGAAAAATCCTTCCATCCCCATGAAGTTCAGCTTAGGTATACTCCAACTAGGTGCTGGATTCTTAGTGACATTGATTGGACTAATGTTTGTTAATGATGCGCACCAGGTGCCACTTTTAACACTTGTATTTTTATACATGCTTCATACTACAGGTGAACTCTTCGTGAGCCCTATCGGACTATCTATGGTTACTAAGCTTGCTCCCAAGAGTATCGCAGGTACTGCAATGGGAGGTTGGTTCTTATCTTTTGCCATGGCCAATTACTTGGCAGGTGCGATTGCCGCTGTTAGCGGTGCTGAAGAAGGAGCTGAAGCCCTTACTGGAAGTGAAGGGTTAGCGAAGTATATTGAGACGTTCTCCACAATTGGTTACGTTTTAGTGGCATTTGCTATACTCCTAGCTCTGTTGCGCAAACCTATCAATGCGCTGATGCACGGAGTCGAATAATTCATATTTAGATTTTTAATATTTATAAGGAACCCCGTGCCAAGTGCATGGGGTTTCTTATTTTTAAGCTTATGAAAAATACCCTTATACTTCTTTTCACATTGATATTCGCTACTCTAGGTCACGCGCAGGAGAAAATCCAATGGATGACCATAGAGGAAGCTTATGCACTCACAACCACGGAAGAATCGCCTAAAAAGATATTTATAGACGTTTATACGGATTGGTGTGGATGGTGCAAGAGAATGGACAAGGCTACTTTTCAAAAACCAGAAGTTGCGATGTATATGAACGAGAATTTCTATAATGTAAAGTTCAACGCAGAGCAGAAAGAAGACATCGAAATACTTGAGAATACGTTTAAATTCGTCGCCCAGGGCAATCGTGGATATCATGAACTGGCCGCGGCATTGTTAAATGGGAAGATGTCTTATCCCACCGTGCTATTTATGAATGGAAAGTTCGAAATGCTAAGTCCAGTACCCGGCTACCAAGAAGTAACCGCCTTCCTGAAAGTAGCACATTTTTTTGGAGACGATGCCTATAAATCCACTCCATGGACGTCTTATAGTTACGAAGGAACTAAATAGACTTACTTAGAATTTAAAGTCGTAACCTTTCAATGTGAGTTTATCATATTTATGCTGATTAAACTCGTACAGACGACTGGGTTTCTTGTTCCCTGGTGCCTCTATGATAGATTCCGTAGTATCCGTCAAAAGCTCACTGCGCATGAACTTCTTTCTAAAATTACGCTTGTCTAACTCCTTTCCTAGACACTCCTCGTAAAGCTTATGGATGTTATTAAATGTGAATTGTTTAGCTAGCAAGACAAAACCAATTGGCCTGCCCTTAACGCGTCTTTTTAAGCGTTCATAAGCCATGTCATGTATTTCATTATGGTCAAAGATCATTTCTGGTTTATCCTCGAGACTTATCCATTTGTAACCTGTTATGCTAACCTCCTTAACTTCATCCCAGTTCAGCAATGCATAATATGCAATGTTCACAACGCGTCCCATAGGATTGCGATAAACACGGGCAAATGCATTGAGCTGCTCCAAGTAGATATGGTCTATTTTAAGAATACGCTTCATCATATTCTTAGCAACATCTTCAACACTTTCGTTCGCTCGCACCCACTTAGAAGGTAACATAGGTGCCCCCCGATAAGGTTGTTCAGATTTCTCTCCCACGAGAGAGACTAGCTTAGCGCCATTAAATGCAAATACGATTACAGAGGTAGAAAGTGCGACGTCAAATTTGATTGCCATGCTGAATTATTTTGCTACAAAACTAGCATTAAATGTACTATTGTGACATTATGTTAACGTTAATTAATCAATAGTAACAGCACTTACACATCATAAAGGTTCAAACTAGTACAAAACAGTCTGATTCATCCAGAGCTGATTTATTCCTCAAATATCGAAATGCACAGTGTTTTAACTATATTGAAAATTAACGAAGTAAACTTACTCATGAAAGAAAAGGCCTGGCCCATCACGATCCTTAAGGTACTATTGGGCGTGTTAATGATTTTTGGAGGTATTCAACATTTCAGAACTCCTGATTTATATATACCGTTCGTGCCTTCTTTTTTGCCGTTTGTCTACGTTATCATCTACCTTACTGGGTTACTTGAAATCCTCCTTGGTACTGCATTACTCATTAGAAAATGGTCAAATGCTGGTGCTTGGGGTATTTTATTCTTAATGCTACTCTTTTTACCCATTCATGTTTGGGATGTATTTTCTAAAACGCCCGCTATAGGAAGCCATAACGCAGCTTTGATAAGACTCCCTGTCCAGTTTATACTCCTGTTTTTTGCGTGGAAATTAACGAATCACGTTTCTCAAAAACACAGTTAATTCACGATTGCCGGGCGGAGTACTAGGACTTTTCATGTTATTTATCCTGGTGTCCTTTGATCGTAGAGTTTGCCAAAAAGTAAATGTCCGGTGCTGTACCTACACGTCTTGCTTTTGTCTTGTTAATAATTGTGTCATCATCTTTGGAATTCCTTTCTTAGACCATCCGTTTGTGCTTAGGCTGACGTTAAGTGGAGTAACATAAAGGGCTCGTCTACTAAAGGAGCTTTTTTTAGCTACAATTCACAAAATTGTGCGGTCAAAAATCAGATTTATCCATAAGGTTTTAGACTATGTAACCAATCGTCGTAAGATTTTTGAATGCAACGGATCAATTGACGGACTTAAAAACCTGAAAGGGTTATACATTTACAATCTAACCATGCAAATAAAATGGATTACTTAAAAATATTCGTTCCCGCAAGTGTTGCTAATGTCTCTTGCGGCTTCGACTCTCTTGGTTTTGCCATTGACGCTATTGGGGACGAAATGACCTTTACAAAAACCACTGTAAAAGGAGTTGTAATCACTGATATTTCGGGTGCAGACTTACCCTATAATGTTCAAGAAAACGTGGCAAGCGTGGTCGTTTTAAAAATGCTTAACGATACAAATGCTGATTTCGGGGTAGCCCTAACGATTCACAAGGGCTTCTCTCCGGGGAGTGGCCTAGGGAGTTCTGCTGCAAGCGCTGCAGGAGCCGCCTTTGGTGCCAACCAATTATTGGGTAATATTTATTCCAAATTGGAATTAACCCTGTTTGCCATGTTTGGCGAAGAGGTGGCCTGCGGAGCACCCATAGCGGACAATGTTGCAGCGGCTATTTACGGTGGATTCATCCTGGTAAGAAGCTGTAAACCATTAGAAATAATCAAGTTACCTGTCCCCAGCGAATTAAGGGTGGTTGCCATTCATCCACAAATACAAGTAAAAACAAAAGATGCAAGAGATGTTTTACCAAAAACAATTGCATTAGAGGATGCTGTTACGCAATGGGCTAATGTGGGTGGGCTCGTCAGTGGTTTGTATACAGATAATTATGATTTGATTGGCCATTCATTAGTAGATGTTATTGCCGAACCTACTCGTAAGCGTTTAATTCCTTTTTTTGATGACGTGAAAAATAGTGCTAACAAAGCAGGTGCTTTGGGTGCGGGTATAAGTGGATCTGGTCCAACCATCTTTGCACTATGCAAAGGAGATCATACTGCTGAAGCTGTGTATAGCAGTATTGAAGAAGTTTACTCAAAAACAGGGATCGATTTTCAAATGTTAATATCAAAAGTGAATCCTACAGGAATAAGAATAATATAATTACAATTCATCTAAAATGTAATATTCACACCTGTCACGTCCGTTAAAACTTAAAACAATGAACTACTATAGTTTACATCATAAATCACCCAAGACAACGTTTAAAAATGCCGTTGTGCAGGGTCTAGCGAAAGATAGAGGTATCTATTTTCCAGAGCGCATCACACCGTTGTCCGATGATTTTATTCAAAACATCACGAAGTACTCTAATCATGAAATTGCTTATCAAGTAATCGAACAATTTATAGGTGATGAAATACCGTCGGAACAACTAAAGAATATTATTGCAGAAACTATTTCATTTGATTTTCCCTTAGTAAATATTGATGATAATATTGCATCGCTAGAGCTATTTCATGGACCAACCATGGCATTTAAGGACGTTGGAGCAACTTTCATGGCCCGCTGCTTAGAATATTTCAATAGAGACCATGAAGAAGATGTCACTGTATTAGTTGCTACTTCTGGAGATACTGGCGGTGCAGTTGCAAATGGGTTTTTCGGGGCAAAAGGTGTGAATGTTGTCATACTATATCCTTCAGGAAAAGTAAGCGATGTTCAAGAAAAACAATTAACCACATTAGGTTCAAACATTACAGCACTAGAAGTAGATGGTGTTTTTGATGATTGTCAAGAAATGGTGAAAACTGCCTTTTTAGATGTCGATATTAAGAAAACACTAACCTCTGCAAATTCCATAAATGTTGCACGTTGGTTGCCGCAAATGTTCTATTTTTTCATAGCGTATAAGGAATTACAGAAAAGAAACAAAAGTCTTGTCTTCTCAGTACCCAGTGGAAACTTTGGTAATATTTGTGCCGGAATTATGGCACAAAAACTAGGTTTACCTATTAAACATTTTGTGGCCTCTACTAATGTAAACGATACCGTACCAAATTATTTAAGGAATGGAGTTTTCAATCCTAAGATATCAAAGGCGACTATTTCTAACGCCATGGATGTTGGCAACCCAAGTAATTTCATAAGGATTAGAGAACTGTTCAACAACGATCTAAAAGAGCTTAAAATGACCTTGTCCTCTTACAGTTTCTCTGACAACGAAACGAGAGAAGGTATGAAGAGTATATATAGTAACTCCGGATACGTAGCTGACCCTCATGGCGCTATTGGGTATTTAGGTCTGAAAAAATATGGTTTATCAGAGAGTGAGTTTGGTGTTTTTCTGGAGACGGCACATCCTGTCAAGTTTTTAGATGTTGTAGAAGATACGCTTCCCGTTAAAGTAGATATCCCCGAACAAATCCAAAAGGTCATTAATAATAAGAAGGTATCGATAAAGGTGTCTAACTATGACGGATTAAAAGAATTCTTAATGAAATCCTAAGAACAAAGCGTACTCAGTTATTGAGCACCAAATATTTATATAGCCATAAACATTCAAGATCCTTCAGCAAAAACAGCCTTTTAGCGTTTTTGAATTCAGGTAATTATCCTTTCACCATTCTTACGTTAACGAGTATTGAAACAAAAAGTCGTTGTAGAACCAATTATTACGAGGTACAGAAGGCATATGTATCTAAAAGTGAGATTATAATAGTTAGAAATAAATTTCATCTACCTTATCTTTTGAGTTACGTAAAAACCAATACACCTATGAAACTACTAAATACCATTGCAGCATTATTGATTGCACTCTCGGCTTATAGCCAAGAGTTTATTGAAATGAATTATAATACTAAATGGACAAATGGGGTTAACGAGCTTTCATTTCTAGAGAGGACAGAGAATGACAAAGACACCTACAAAGCATTCTCAAAGACTTCTTATCTATTTTATATAAATTTAAATAATAACTACTACAGTGTCAAGGACTTAGAGCAGGAGAGAATCGTTGTAAGGAATTGTTGTATGTGCTCATATACAGCAATTTTAAAAAACTCTAGAGATACCTTAAGGATAGAAAAAGGAAGTAGTGATGACTTTGGAAATAGCGATATTATAGTTAATACTTTTTATAAAAAAAACGAGAAATTAGTCCACGTTAAATCATCAGATGATGATTCTAATATTGTTACTATTTGGAACCCCATAAATAGTAAGTAATGGGTTATTGTAATATGAAAGTATCACTCACCTATCCAAGAGGATTAGAAGTCAAGCAGTAGGATGTAAGTGATTTGCCAGAGTTGTAAGGTCACGTACTAATCCGAAGTGAGGGCAATCATACCATGGTTGTAGTAATGTTATTACTTTTCGTCCTTAGGGAAACGGCTAAAATTACCCATACCATCAGAATCTAATTCATCACTAGGCAAGTCAGCCTTATTTGATTCATATTCTTCATCTTGTTTCTTATTGTTATGGGTTACATTCCAAATGGTCAAATAGATATAGACCGCAAATAATACAGCGCCCACAACAAACATTTCAAAACTCATCGATAATATTTTTTAGGGTTAGTGAGCCTGCGTTGGCGAATTGCTATGGCAAAAAGCAAAATTGTTCCAGGCCAATGCGCTGAATATTGTGCGGCTTCAGTATCTCCAGTCAGACCCAAACCAACCGAGTACATTAAAGCTATAAAAGCAATTATAACTGGATACCATTTATTGATAAAATTCATCATAAACTTAAAAGCGTTTCTAATTCGCTGATTGTTAAGGTACTGCTTTATCAATTGACAGAGGTTAATCAATTGTCAACTTAATACAAACAGACTCTCTGCTCCAGCTACAACAAGTAATGAATTATAGTAATATGAAAGTATCCTTGACCTATCTAAGGGGATTAGAGGTGAAGCAGTTGGATGTTGAGGATTTGCCAGAGCTGCAGCTATCTCGTTACTGAGACAAAAAATCTGTGTTGAACTAATTATTAGTAGGTACCGAAGGTATGTGTATCAATAATTGAGATTCTTATCGGCGAGAAAGACGATTTATTCACGTAAAATTGCCACTTAAACTATATATCCTATGAAGACGCTTAAATTTTTAATGCTATCCTGTATTCTTGCTTTAGCATCGTGCACAACTGACCCTTGTGTAGATGTCACTTGTTATAATGATGGTGTTTGTGACGATGGCACTTGTTTGTGTGCAGACTGGTTCGAAGGTGCAGATTGTGCAACGGAAGAAAGAGCTAAGTATTATGGCGATTATATAGGCACAGCGACATTTATTAATGCGGCTGGAGATGTATCTACCAGCACAGATACAATACCTGTAGTTGCAAATGGTTCAATCCTAAATGAGTTATTTATGGCCAACGGTGTTCCAACCGTTTTAGACGTATCAGGAATGGGAAGTTTTACGATTCCACTTACTGCAGTATCGGACCCAGGCGGGGCTAACTTAAATATCTCAGGTGACGGTTCTTTTGACGGTAACCTCTTGACGGTAACTGCTACAATGGAGTTTACAAGCTCAACCCTTGACTACACATTTACAGGAAGTAAATAATTACAGACTACTCTAATTACAGAGCCTCTTCTTCGGAAGGGGCTTTTTTATTAATGAAATACCGTCTTTGGAATCAGTCTAATACTAAGGCTGTCGTTCATATCTCCAAGCATTGTGAGTAAGTAATAGTTGCTAACAGATAGGCTCTCTACTCAAGCTACAGCGAGTAATGGGACATAGCGATATGAAAGTATTACTAACCTATTTAAGAGGGTTAGAAGTTAAGCAGTTGGATGTTGAAGACTTACCAGAGTTGTAAACGAAAAAGCCCCCACCTAAGTGAGTGACACTAAAAGTGACACATTGAACCCATAAAGTGACACATTGAATTTTTAGAGTATCGTGTAAGTTTCATAACTTAGAGATAAGTTTAACCAGTCACTTTGGTTAACGGATAACAGGTAATCCAGTACAGACAGGGTATTAAACAAAAAAAGCCCTGCATTACTGCAAGGCTTTTTT
>Ga0307994_1002312_pt1 | contig 10783 bp, 5 predicted proteins | sample EllFjometagen261_FD_203171 | JGI IMG/M metagenome (GOLD analysis project Ga0307994, IMG submission 203171) | Marine microbial communities from Ellis Fjord, Antarctic Ocean - #261 | ecosystem: Environmental > Aquatic > Marine > Unclassified | place: Southern Ocean | collected 2014-11-02
CCAGAGTATGTAGTTCAAAGATTAAGACGCGAAAGAAGCGCTAAGCTTAGAAATGCTAAAATACGTTTATCAAATATAAAATTAAATGAGTTTGTTCAGATTGCTAGAGGTAAATCTAAATGGATTAAATACTAAATTGAATGGCTGAAGTTAAAAACGCTTTTATTAAGTCTAAGATGAATCAAGATCTAGACGATAGACTTATACCTCCAGGCGAATATAGAGAAGGTATAAACATACAGGTAAGCAAATCAGAGGGACAAGATGTAGGAGCTTTAGAAAATGTAATTGGCAACAGTCCAGCTGTAAACACAGTTGGAGCTAATATAGATTTTAATGCGCTAGCTGGTGTTCCCGCGAGCTCTGCTCAACTTAAATCTATAGGCGTATATGGAGACGTAAATACTGGTTCTATATTTGTTTTTTTAACAAATTGGGTAGATACTGTTTCCGCTAATGAAACCCCTATAGTGTGGAGCGCAGACGCTTTAAACTATATATACGAATACAATACTCTAACTAAAAACGTAAGTAAATTAGCTGAAGGGGCTTGGTTAAATTTTGCTCAAAATAATCCTATATACGGTATAAACCTTATAGATACTTTATTGTTTTGGACGGATAATAGAAACCAACCTAGAAAACTAAATGTAAATAGAGCTGAAAATGGAACTTTTTATATAAATGAAGAAACAGTTTCTGTAGCTAAATACAATCCTTATAGAGCTATAGATTTATATTATAACGCACCTGCACCTGTAAACTCCTATGTAACTTCTATGCAAGATGTTACTTCTGAATTTTTACCAGATCCAGCAAAAAATAATCCTTTTTATGATGCTACATGGCCTGGAGATCCTGATTACCTAGAAGACAAATTTGTTTCTTTTAGCTATAGATTTAAATTTATAGATGGAGAATACTCTATAATGGCTCCGTTTACTCAAGCAGCCTTTATACCAAAACAAGATGGTTATTTTTTAGCTGGAGACGAAGACTCAACCTATAGAAGTACTATAGTTGAGTTTATGGAAAACAAAGTGAATAACGTAGGGTTATATGTTCCACTTCCTTCCGCAGCTAATCAATTAAAAAGTAATTTTCATGTAACAGACATCGAGCTTTTATATAAAGAATCCGATGGTTTATCTATTAAGGTTTTAGAAGCAGTATCTAGTGTAGATTTTAGTCTAAACGAAGATGGAACTGAAAATAATTCATTAAACAGTTATGGTCAAGGCTTTTATAAATACAATTATCAATCTCGTAAACCATACAAGACTTTACCTGAATCTGAAATAATAAGAGTTTTTGATAGAGTTCCAGTTAAGGCTTTAGGTCAAGAAATCATAAGCAATAGAGTTGTTTATAGTAATTTTCAAGACAAACACACTCCCCCTGATAGCATAGACTATGACGTAGCCGTAACAGCAAAAGGAACTTTCACGCAAGGTAATGCAAATCAATCTTTAAACAACACTAGTATAGTAGAGTATCCTATGCACACCGTTAAACAGAATAGAAACTATCAAGTAGGTATTGTTTTATCTGACAGGTTCGGAAGACAATCTACTGTGATATTATCTCCTGTTAAAACTACTCAAATAACAGATACTCAAGGTATAACCTATGGAGGATCTACTTATTATCATCCTTACAAACCAACTCCAGTTCTACCCGTAGGTGCACCTGTTAATGATATATTTAGTTGGCCTGGTGATTCACTAAAATTACTTGTAAATGGACAAATACCCGTTAACGCTGATCCAACGACAAGTTATCCTGGAGTTTACAACGGAGATGCCACTAGCGCTTCTTATAACCCTTTAGGATGGTATTCTTATAAAATTGTTGTTAAACAGTCTGAGCAGGAATATTATAATGTTTATTTGCCTGGTATAATGGGCTTTTATCCAAATATTCCAACCACTCCACCTGATCCAAACGGCACAATAGCTTTTATAACTTTACTTAATGATAACATAAATAAAGTTCCTAGAGATCTAACAGAGGTAGGACCAAATCAAAAGCAGTACAGAAGTAGTGTAGAGCTTTACGGTAGAGTAACGCCAGACATTACAACTGCAAATCCTAATCAATACAGCGGTAATCAACCATATTATCCCACAACAGCAACAGTTTCAGGAGCCGTTATAACTTCTATATCTCCTCCTACTAGTAATGTTGTTTCAACTATTTCTCTTCAAAATGATTTTGTTCCACAAGGCACAACAATAGTAGAGTATGGTTCTATATATCAAACTCTTTCTAATCCCTCTATGGCTAGACTTACTCAGTCTGGAAATTTAATAGGTTCTTTACAACCAGCAGCGGTAACCACATTAGTTACTACTACTTTAGGGGTATACGAAACCGTTCCAGTAGAATCTTTATTAGATATATTTTGGGAAACCTCTACATCTGGTTTAGTTTCAGACTTTAATAGCGCTGTGGATTCAGGACCTCAAGTAGAAGGTTTTGGTAGCTTTAATTTTGTACAGACAGAAGCAACTACAAATGGTGATCCAGCTACTAGCACACCAGATTTTTTCCCTTTATTACCAGCTGGACTTGGTTCTGTTGCTATGGAGAGTAGCAATGTTACTATAGTTAGTGTGAAAGACTTAAGTGGTAATGATAAAACTGGCGATTGGACTTTAGTGCCAGGGACAGCCGACGGAAACATAAATACATGGCGATTAAATGTTGTAAACTCTCAGTATTATACTATAGCTGAAGCAACTAGAAGATTTGTATTCACTTTTAGCGTGCTCAATACTAGCTCTGCAGCTGTAGCCGCTGGTGCTCTTCCAGCAGATCTAACCGTAACTGTAGGTTTACAAAATATGCCACCAGTAATACAAAACACACCTTTAGTACCAATAACATTATCTCCAACATACAGCGGTGGTGTTATAACAACATACTCTGGAGTTAATGGCTCCGTCGGTCCACCAAGCCCATACACTATCACTACTGATTTAGAATGGAGTATAACAGATCAAGTACCTGCACCTGTAGCTGGTTTAATTCCGGCTTTAGTAATAAATTCAACTAATGGAGAACTTTCAGAACCAGAAGCTAGTGCTGAAGGAAATTATTCTTTTAACGTTAATCTAACAGATTCAGGAGGAGCAACCGTAACAGCTCCGGCTATCGTTGTGTTTGGTAAAGAACAAATAAATCTAGGATGGGGTAAACGAGATAATGTTACTATAAACCAGGGAATGGAATCATCGGGAATGTACTGGTCTAATAATTACAACAATGCTTCATTGATAAATGTAGCTGAAGATAATTATTTACCTAAAGGCATGAGAAATGTACTAAGCGGAAGAGCAGCAATTACTGGGCTTTCATTAAGCGACACTGGTTTATCTACCGCGAATTTAGTTAATATTACAAGAGACAGTGAAGTTGAAGCACTTACTAATTGCACGTACCCTGGAGGTCAATACGTTGATTTTGTAAACACAAATCGTAGACCATCAGCTCAGTTAAATGATAATAATGGACAACATGCTTTAAGCGAAGGAACTGCTTACATAAAAATAGACTATACGTATAAATCTTTTCCAAGGCAAAACGATGGAACTTCGCAAGATTTTGAACCCGTTGGACCTAAAATTTCATCTGGACCCGCTTGGCCTAGTTTTCTTCAGTATAGAGCTAGTAGTAGTGATAATTGGGTGCAAGCAATAGACATTGAAGGTCAAAATATAACCTTAGGTGGTGTTCAAAGAAATTCATATGATTTAAGCCCTACAAGCGCAGCTACTACTGTTGAAACTGGAGTAATTTGTAATGCTTCTGAAGTTAATTCCGTTGTCACTGACATAACGCCTGGTTTTGAGAGCGCTTCTAATAAAGTTGATTTTAACGAAGTTACAACAACTTTTAGAGAATTTGGTGAATTTGACAAACCTCTTCTTCAAAGTGTGTCTTCTAAAGTTTTTGCTATAGGTAAAGATCAAAATGGATATGGAACAGCAACTAAACATGGTGAATACAGATTAATAATTAGGTATCCTGGTAATGGCTACGCTACAGGGTCTCAGACGGGACCTGGTGGAACCAATGTAATACCTCAGCCATCAGGTATTGGATGTATTACAAATTCATCAATAAAAATTCTTCCATTTTTATTTAATAACTTTTTAAAAGTAAATATTGATTTTGGCGATTTTTATTATCCAAATAGCACTACGGATACAGTATTTACATACCTTATTTCCGCGACTCATAAAACTTCAGCGGATGAGGCATCTGGTGAAACTCCAAACGTACAGGTGTTTGCTAGGGAATGGTCACTTAAATATGTAAGCGTTTTTTACACAACTCCTCAAATGACAACCATTAAAACTTTAACTAACGGTTTTTATTCTTACAGTAGTTCTAGCGATGGAGACGCAAACACAACAGAAGGCAATCAAAACTCTTTTGCGGAAGCAACCACTAACAGATTACAAAATAATACCTATAATCCAAGTGATGAACCTCATTTAAGAAGATGGACAGCAGAGTTTTCCAGTAATAAAAAAGTAGCTGGTACATCTTTACCTAATACAGTAGAATTACCGTTCTACTACTAGTAATTTAATTAGTTAATAAGTGATAATATAATATGGGAGCGATAGAAGTAAAATATTTTAATAGCTTTATACTTAGGAAAGTATTAAATGGCGCAGCTGACGCTAGACCTATGTGGAATGGATCTAGAGGAGACAATACTTATGGTAATGTTACTTACGTAGATCCAGCAGCTGTTGCTAATTCTAAAAACTGGGCGATTGAAGAGTCTAGAATAAGAGGAGGTTATAATAATGTTTCAGATGCTTATGGTGTGAAAGCTTACCTAATAGAATCTGAACCTAATGCTCAGATTAGAAGTAGTTCATTGATATATTCAGGTATATTTAACTCTAGAACAGGTATAAACGATACAAATGTTTTTTCTGTTGGAACTGATATAACAAGAAGTTTAAATCCAGCCAATGGATCTATACAAAGAATATATGCTGAAAATACAAATTTAACTATTTTCCAAGAATCTAAAGTAAGCAGTGCACTTATAGATAAAAACGCTATATTTTCTGCAGAAGGTGGTGGTACAGTGACCTCTTCAAACGTAGTGATTGGAGCTATTAAACCTTATGAAGGTAGATATGGTATAAGTAAAAACCCTGAAAGTTTTGCTTTTTATGGTAATAGAAAATACTTTACCGATAAAGATCGTAATGCTGTTTTAAGATTATCTGGTAATGGTTTAACTGAAATATCTAAAAATGGTATGACAGACTATTTTAGAGATAAATTAAGCTCATTAGACGCAACTCCTTCTTCTTTAGGTAAAGCAATAGGATCGTGGGACATGCATACTAAACAATATGTTGTATCTTTACAACCTTCCGCTGGTACTTATAATACGTTGTCTTTTGATGAAGATATAAATGGTTTTCCAAGTTTCTTTAATTACAAGCCAGATCAAGGTATAAGCATGAAAAGTGATTTCTATACAATGAAGGATGGTGTTTTATATTTACATTATAAAAATCCAGCTATTAGATCTAACTTTTATGGAACTCAATTTAAATCTAGTATAAAATTCGTATTTAATCCAAAAGTAAGCATGGCTAAAGTGTTTAAAACGGTTAATTACGAAGGAAGCAATGGTTGGCAAGTTGATAGCTTTGTTTCAGATATAACGGGAGTGCATAGTGTTGGTACTCCGGCTTTCAGAGAAGGAGATCAATACGGATTAGGAACACAAGATACTACAGCTGTTTTAAATAAGCCAGCAACATACAGCTACAACGAAGGCTCTTATGATGACTATGGTAATGAGTTTGGCGCTGGAGTAACATTAATACCTCCCTTAAATCATGCTGGATTTTATAGAAAAGAAAACAAGTATATGGCTAATTTAGTTAATACAAGCGTGGCTACAGCTGGCGAAGTATTATTTGGTGCTGATATGACAGGTATTAAAGGGTATTTTGCTACAGTTACTGTTTCTAATGATTTAGTTACCGATGTTGGTGGTGCTAAAGAATTGTTCGCTGTATCTTCTGACTACGTAGAGTCATCATATTAAATTAAATTAAATGGAATTAAACGTTAGACAAATAACTACTGACGACTGGGATATGCTAGTTAGTTGGTGGATTGGCCATAAATGGCCTTTAGTAGATAAAGATGGTTTGCCTGAAAATGGAACAGGAGGATTTATTGTTGAAGAAAATGGTAAACCAGTTATTGCTGGATTTTTATTTCAAACTAACTCAAAAGGCTGTTGGTTAGAATTTATAATATCAGATCCTGAATACAGAAAAGATAAAGAAGCAATGATAGAGAAACTAGTTGATACCGCTCAAAAAGTTGCTTTAAAATTAGGTTATAAATACATGCTTTTTATAGGTAAAAGTAATGGCATTAGAAAAACAATGAAAAAATTAGGATGGACAGAAGATCCAACACCTACTTTTGAATTAATGAAAAAAATATAGTATGGGAATAATAACAACAGGAGTAATAGTAGCAGCTTCTATAGGAGCAGCAGCGACCATCGGGGGAACTGCTTACAGTGCTTCGCAATCAAAAAAGCAAGAAAGAAGAGCTATGTCTAAAGCAGATAGACTAACGGCAGAACTTGAAGATTTAGAAAATTCTAGACAAGAAATTATTAATCCCTACGAAGGGGTTTCTGATTTATCTGGAATGGTTTCAGATCTTAGTTCTATAGCTAGTAATTCTTATAATAGCTTAAGCGTATCTACTGCTGGTGCAGAAATGCAAGCAGAGCAAACTGATATAGCTTTAGCTAACACGCTGGACACTCTTAGATCTACCGGAGCAAGTGCTGGTGGTGCAACTGCTCTAGCTAGAATGGCATTAGAAAGCAAAAAAGGTATATCAGCTAGCATTGAATCTCAAGAAGCTAATAACCAAAAACTACGGGCTGATGGAGAGCAGAACTTACAACAAACAAAACTTGCAGAAGCTAAAAGAGTACAAAGCACGTTAATGGGTGAAGCAGGCAGAATGCAAGAAGTTGATGTTGCTGGTCAAAAATTTGTTTACGGAGAAAAAGAAAAAAGAGAAACTGCTCAATTAAACAGAAAACAAGCTCAGATAACAGGTCAAGAGCAAGCTGCAACGCAAGCTAGATCAGATAAAAACGCTGCTATAGGCGCTGGTATTCAAGGAGTTGGTAATATAGCTGGTTCACTTATAGGCGCAAAGGGTTAAATAAAAAACAATATACATGAGTTACGAAAATCCAATTACTGTAATAGACAGAGAGTCTGGTCAAATATGGGCTAATGCTATATCTGGAGTAAGCAAAAGTATAGCTAGCGGTATTGAAAAGGCAAATAAAAACATGTCTTTAAAGCAAAAAACAGCTCAAGCTGAATTAACAGCGCAGTCTGAATATATAATAAAAAATCAAGCTGCATTTAACGCGCAAGCGGCTAAGAATGGAATAAACAATCCTAGTTTGTTTGCCGCAGGTAAAAGAGTTATTGACTCTATGGCAGAGGCTAATATGCAGGTTAAAAATGCCAAGACAAAAGAAGCACAACAAATTGCTTTAGAAAAATATTCTACGATACAAAAATCTTATCAAAATCTAGTTGCTGGTATAAACGCTGGAGGTGAAGCTGATAAAACTTACAAGCAAGACAGAATAGGTACTGGAATTAAAGGCTGGAAGGCTCCTGGAAAACAAGGTGGAATGTCTGTTGTTGGGTCAGATACTCAGTCTTTTATAAAAAGAATGAACGTTAGAGTTGGTTTAGGTCAAGGCGCAATCGAAGAATATATTGATAATGGAGATGGTACTTGGAACTTGCAGTATACTGGAGGTTCTTATGGAGATGAAATAGTTTCTGTGCCTATGAGTCAGTCTTTAACTTATGACGCTGGATTAGTTCCTGATATTGATACTGAAATTTACTCAGTGTTTGATAAACCTAGTGGAGAAAACGAAGACGGTACACAGTTTTCTATTTTAGGTTCTAATGGAAGATATAACAAAGAATACTTAAACACTAAAGGATCTTATGTTGAAAAATCAACTCCAGGAAAAGATGGTTCTTACGTAGAAACAACTATAACACCTGTAGATACAGCTAAAGTTGTTCAAGCTGCTGTTGGAGGTTTAAAATCTAAAGCCGCATCTTATTTAAAAGACTACAATACAGCTAATAAGATATGGATGGAAGTTTTAGGAAACGAAGAGCCTTTAGGTAGATCCGGTGTTGGCGTTGGAGATGAATCTACTAAAGAATTTACGTCTGCTTTTATAGAATATGGTAGAAAAAAATTACCAAATTTCAACATAACAGATCAAAAAGAAGTTGAAGGCTATCAAAACGCACAAGGATTAAACATGATGATTGATTCTAGTAGAAAAAGCGGACCTAGAGTTGTTAAGCTTTCTAATAGTGGATCTGAAAAAACTTCAGACACAGTCAAAAGATCTAGATCAAACGCAACTGAGCAAAGTAATGTAATACTTAATTCAATAAACGAGCTTGGAGCTAGTAGGAATTTTAAAACGGGTAACACTGTTATCGAAGGAAGTAAACTAAATATAGGTAAAGCTGAAACAAAAGATCGTGAAGCGTTTGAAGGTATATTAGATAAACTAGGATATTACGTTACTAAAGTAGGAGGACTTGATGAAATAGTTATTCAAAGACAAAATGGGACAAAAACCATGCAGCTTAAAGACGGAGCAGACTTAAAGACTTTTATAATGAAAATAACTGAGGCAGAAGGCGTATCTAAAGCCGAAGCTAAAGAATTATTTAAAAATATTGAAAAGCAAATAAGTAGCAAAGGTGAATCACAAAGTAAGTACAATAAATTCTTAATTAAATAATAGTTGCGATGCCAAAATATATAGTACAGAACAAAGCTTACGATATACCCGAAGAGGAAATAGATGGTTTTCTTGAAACGTTTCCAGAAGCAAAACTTCTAGAAGAGGGAAAGACAACTCCCACAGATCAGGACACGTCTGTGGATGCAAACGAAGTGTCCGAAACTACGGAATCACCATCGGAAGTTGGTTCTTTGGATGTACCAACAGAAGCTGAGTCTGACGCTAGTGAAACCGATTTTATTCCTTACAATGATCCAGATTCTAAATTTACTGCTGAAAAGCAAGTAGAACTAGAACTTAAGCAACAAAACATTGCAGCTAAAGAGATCATGCAAGCAATGTATCCGGATATGTTTCCTACCGAAGAACAGGAAACTCAAATGAAAGAGGATGAAGGAGAGTTTACTGGTATAAACGAATTCGAAGAAAATCTTAGAGTTTCTGCCGGTGAATTAAAGGCAAGAGAGATAAGAGAAAAAGAAAGACAATATTACGCTGAAAATCCTGAAGAATTAACAGCTACTCAAAGTGCTAAAAATAGTCTTACTAATGCTTTTCTTCAATTATCTACAGTAGATGATAGAGCCGCTTGGTTGTATGGTTACATAGGTAAAGAAGGTTACATTCCTTCGCCTCTTTTTGATGAAGAAGATTACGATAAAATGCTAGCTAATTCTACTAAAGAAATAGCTAGAATAGATTCTCTTTCAAATAGTGTAATAAATTTTACAGAGTTAGGAGAAAGAAAAGGAGCTGATGCAGTTATAGGAGGAGTAGCAGCTGTTTTTGATTCTCTTTCAGGTTTCGCAGCGTCAGCGCTTACTAGTGTTGGTACTCTTGGAGTTGGTCTTTTTACTGACATGGTAGGAGGATCGGTAAAAAGCTTTAATGATGCTAAAGCGAAAGAAGCAGGTATAACAACAGGAGAGTTGATAGAAAAAGGTGAAGCTGAATTTTTAACACCAGCCACGATAGGAGTACTTGGGTATTCTTTAGAAAGATATGGGCTTAAAAAAGTTGCTGCGGGTATAAACTCGTTAGGCAACGGAGCTGTTAAAACTTTAGTTAGCATGATAAATGCTGGTGGAAAAGAAGGAATGACGGAATGGGTCCAATTGGGGTTAGATAACCTTAACATTGGCCTAGCTGAAGGTAAATCTTCTTTAGAAGCTGGTATAGACGCTGGTAAGTCTTTACTTACAGTCGAAGCCGCAGAAGCATTTTTAAAAGGTTTTGCTGGTGGTGGAGCTTCTGTAGGTGGAGGTAAAGCGCTTAAAGCTAGTTTTGGAATAAGAAGCGCAGCTGAAAAACAAGATATTGATTATTACTTACAATCTATTAATAATTTAGAAAACAGCAAGTTTCAGAAAAATTTAAGTGAAGATGAAATTAGCACTATAAATGCTACACAGTTAGAATTTAAACAAAAGTTAAAAGAAACTATAACTAAAAATAAAGGGGTTATGGCTTTTTTGAGTGAAACAGACAAGGAAAATGTTGGTAACGACATGGACGTACTAGCTGAAACTCAAAAGAAAATCAACGAAATAAACTCTTCTAATAAATACACAGACGAAACTAAAAAAATAATGGTTATGTCTTTAGAAGCTGCTAGAGATCAAGCTAGTCAAAATATAAGTGACGTAAAAAACGAAGCGCAAAGAGAATTTGAAAAAGCTATAAAAGCTAGAAAAGAATTAGATGAATCAGCTGAAAAAAGAGGAGACGATACCTTAACCACTAAAGAATTAGCGAAACAACTAAAATACGAACTTAAAGACGACTTAACTCCTGATCAATTAAAAGAAATAGCCACAGATAATTTTGATGTAAAAAAAGATTATGGTTTTTTAAAAGATGGAGTAATATACTTGAATACTGCGGTGTTAGATA
>Ga0307994_1002313_pt1 | contig 10774 bp, 5 predicted proteins | sample EllFjometagen261_FD_203171 | JGI IMG/M metagenome (GOLD analysis project Ga0307994, IMG submission 203171) | Marine microbial communities from Ellis Fjord, Antarctic Ocean - #261 | ecosystem: Environmental > Aquatic > Marine > Unclassified | place: Southern Ocean | collected 2014-11-02
TTGACCGCAAGGGCAAGAACCTCGAACAGGTTTTTGACGTGGTTGCTGCGCTCGTTGCAGCCAGCGTGGTCGTCGACCACCAAGGATTAACCCAGCGACTCACCCCACCGGTTCACCAGCGAGTGGCAGATGGCGGGCCAACTATTACGTTCTCGGCCCATGCCCCGAACGTGACGTTGCCTGACCGGCTCCCTCTCCTCTCTGAAACTGACGCTGCTGACGTGACCCACCAGACAGCGATATCACAGACAGCTGTATCACAGGCAATGGCTCCAGCTCCCAGGCTGCCTCCGCTCAGCCGGAACAACAGTGTGCTTCCAGCGACCGGGCCTGCAGCCACCGCTGCGCTGTCTCCTCCTGTTGTGTCGGTAGTCGACGTCCTGAACACAATCGAACCGAGCACCCTCGTTGAGCCGAGCACCCTCGTTGACCCAGGCGCCGATGCAGCGGCGGCCATTCAGCAGCAGATGGCGACGATTGCTGTGATCCACAATCAATTCCTCACCGGACAAGCTGTGGTCCAACGGCAGTTCCTTGACACCACGATCGCCACACTTGAGCAGCTCCCGGCTGTCGGGCCAGCGCAACAGGTTCCGGTCGAGGTGTCCGTTGACGCAGGACCGCTAGTGGATATTCGAGCCTCAATAACCACCACACAGATCTCGGTTGGGCCGACAGCTGTCGTGCCTGTGGTCGTGCCTCTGCTCATCGAGTCGATCAGCGTTGCGTCCAACGATGTCCCGATAAGACAGCCCGCTATGCGACAGAACCCAATCGGGCCTGCGTGGAACAAGGAAGAGCTAAAGATCCACTCATCTGGCAAGATCTCGGAGCTCTTTGGCGAGATGTTTGGCGCTCAAGATCAGTTTGCGATCCAGTGCCGAATGCCAGAACCTCCCCTGTTGCTCGCTGATCGGGTGACGGGCCTGGATGCGCAGGCGGGAGTTCTTGGACAAGGCACCATCTGGACTGCAACCGACGTTGAGGCTGGGGCCTGGTACCTGAACGAGGGCTACATGCCTGCTGGGTTCATGATTGAGTCCGGCCAGGCGGACCTGATGCTGATCAGCTACATGGGAATCGATCTGCTGAACCAGGGAGAACGGGCCTATCGCCTGCTTGGCTGCACACTCACCTATCACGGCGATTTACCGTCGGCGGGGGACACACTTGAATACGAGATCCGCATCACTGGCCATGCAAAACACGGCGACATCCGACTGTTCTTCTTTGAGTACGACTGTTTGGTCGACGGCGTGCCGCGCCTTACCGTGCGCGACGCACAAGCAGGGTTCTTCAATACAGCAGAACTTGATGATGCGCTCGGGGTGCTCTGGACACCGGAAGCAGCAATGGACACGCTCGATCCGACAGCACGGGTCGACAAGCCAGAAGTGATCTGCACCAAAAGTGCCTTCGATAACGAAGCCGTCGTCGCATTCAGCGAAGGTCGAGTAGCCGAGTGTTTTGGCCCAGGCTACGAATGGACCGAAACCCACACTCGTACGGCAAAGATCCAGTCGGGCCCGCAGCTGTTCATCGACGAGGTGACGTTGTTCGACCCGACAGGTGGGCCATGGGGTCGCGGGTTCCTGCGATGTGAGACCGCAATCGGAGACGATGATTGGTTCTTTGATGGCCACTTCAAGAACGATCCGTGTATGCCCGGTAACTTTATGGTCGAGGCCTGCGTCGAAGCGATGTCGTTCTATCTCTCGGCGTTGGGCTACACGGCCAAACGAGACGGATGGCGTTTCCAGCCATTGCCCGAGCAGCCGTTTGAGCTCAAGTGCCGAGGAGAGATCAACCCACGGGCCGACAGGGTTGTCTATGAGCTATATGTCGAGGAAGTGTGGGACGGCCCTCACCCAACAATCATTTGCGATGTACTCGGCTACGTCGATGGTCGAGCCGCATTTCACGCTCACCGGATTGGGGTCGAGCTAACCCCTGACTGGCCGCTGACGTCGCAGCCCGAAATCTACAACTCCGTCAAAGAACCCGTTGCTGTCGCAACGGACAGGCACGGGTTCCCCTTTGATTGGAAGGCGATGATCTCCTGCGCATGGGGTCGGCCCTCCGAGGCATTTGGTTCGATGTATGAGATGTTCGACGGCACCCGTCGCTCACCGCGTCTGCCTGGTGCGCCGTACCATTTCATCAGTCGGATCACGAAGATTGCTGGTGATCTCGATACATGCGAAGCGGGCATGGAAATCGAGTGCGAATACGACATTCCACCCGACGCCTGGTACTTCGACGAGAACGGCGCGGAGACGATGCCGTACGCCGTGTTGCTCGAAGCAGCCCTGCAACCCTGTGGCTGGGTGGCCTCGGCGATTGGTTCGGCCACAACATCTGATACCGATCTACTGTTCCGAAACCTCGATGGCACAGCAACCATGCACGGTGAGCTCACGCGTACGGCGGGAACGCTAACGACCAAGGTCGCACTGACGAGTGTGTCCCGAGCCGGGGGCATGATCATCGAGGGGTTTGATGTTCAGTGTTTCCTCGGTGAATGTCTCGTGTACTCGATGTCAACGGTTTTTGGTTTCTTCCCTCCAGAGGCCTTCGACGATCAGGTTGGCTTACCAATCTTGGACACGCACAAGGCACGGCTCGAACATCCTGGTGGCACTACCGTCGACCTGACGCTTCGGCCCGAACGTTTCTGCGCTGGCGTAGCCCACCTTGCAGAAACGATGCTGTTGATGCTCGACCGGGCCACGCACTGCGAAGGAGCTGGCGAGGCCGGACTCGGAATCGTGCGAGGCGAGAAAGATGTCAATGTCTCCGAATGGTTCTTCAAGGCACACTTCTTTCAGGACCCGGTGCAGCCTGGTTCGCTCGGCATCGAAGCGCTGTTGCAGTTACTTCAGTTCTACATGCTTGATACAGACATGGCAGCTGGCCTGACAAATTGGCGCTTTGAACCCATCCGAAGCAATGCCCCGATGTCGTGGAAGTACCGCGGTCAGGTGACGCCCAAGAACACTCTCATCACATCAACGATGGAGATTACCGAAGTGGGCCATGACGAAGACGGGCCGTTTGTTGTTGGTACCGGTTCGCTGTGGTGCGACGGCCTACGAATTTATGAAGTCGTCGACATGGGTATGCGCCTCGTGTCTGATGCGCCAGCGGGTCCGACATCGAATGCCGGATACGAGGTTCCCGTTCCGATAGTGAAGGACCGGATGGCCAGCTACTGGAGCCAGGTTCGGAATACGCCCTCTGAGTGGCTTGGCCACGACATATCCGATGGGCTCACTGACCGTTATCTGAAAAGTGTCAGGCTTGCGAGCGAGCATGCACTCGATGCCCTCCAGGGCAGATCTGTGGTGTATCTGGCTAATCATCAGGTGCAGATCGAGTCATTGATCGTGTCCAATCTACTCCCCGCCTTGACGGGGGTGCCGATGACGACCGTGGCGCACATGAAGCACAGGCGGCGGTGGATCGGGCAGGCAATAGCTGCAGTCGAGGCATACCCCGGTTGCGAGACTGTCGACCAGATCGCCTACTTCGATCAGGCCCAGCCAGAGACAATGTTCGAGATAGTTGACAAGGTCCGAACCAAGATGAAGGAGGGGAATCACTCGCTCTTCGTCCACGCCGACGGAACTAGGGCGACGACGTGTCTCGGCACCACCGAGAAGGTGAGTTCTGTCTTTCTTGACCTGGCCTTGGAGCTAGGGATTCCGGTCGTACCTGTTCGTTTTACTGGAGGTTTGCCCGTCAGTCCGATCAGCGGCAAGGCCGAGGTTCCGTTCGGCCATGGAGCGCAGGACTATTGGATCGGCGAGCCGCTAGAGGCTGATTTCCTCGCGTCCTTGCCGCTAAAGGACCGTGTCGAAACTGTACTTGGCGCAATAAACACCCTTGGTGGAACCAACGCCAACGAGCGGCCAAATCAACCTGACGGGCTGTTCGCTGCGAAGGTCACCGAGTTCGAGGCCGCGACCGGGGTCAACGATGTATTCGCTGCGATGTGGCAGGCGATCGAGGAACGTTCCGTGGTTAGCGAAGAGACTGAGCTATTACGCGCTGCAGCGGCTGCTGGTCAGTACGTGTCAGACGGAACGCTACGTGGCGACTGGCTGGGTTCTGTAGGGTCGGCGCTTCTCGGGTCAGCAATCGGAGCCGGTCCGACCTCCGACGCCATACTCGATGGCGCCATAATCTCCGTTGGTCAGACGTCGCACCCTCAGCTGGCCGACCATGCGATAGACGGCGCCCCGGTTGTGCCGGCGGTATACGCGGTCGAGTGGTTCGCTCGTGCCGCTCTCGACGCTCGACCCGACTTGTTCATTCGTGAAATTTCTGATTTGAAGGTGCTGAAGGGGATTGCTCTCCCTGGGTTCTTCAGTGGCGAAGTGACGTCACTTTCGATGTCAACGGAGAACGAGAACGAGTCCTCAGTGGAGGCACCAGACAAGGAAGTGACACTGACACTTCGACTGGCGGACCTCTCAACGGGGCGCCCTCACTATTCATGCCGGGTACGGCTGAGTGCCGATGCCCCAGCCGGGCCAAGAGTCAACCCGTTGAGCTTGAAAGCCAGCGTTGGTATCGCCCTCGAGAGAGGCGCCGCCAGCAGGGCTGCCGGTGGGCATTACGGGGGTGTGCTCTTTCACGGTGCGGACTTCCAGGTACTTAACTCAGTTGTTGGTATGGGCGCAGAAGGTTGTGCAGCCTCAATCGATGGCGTCATAGCAAAAGGCTGGGATGCCGAGCCGTGGGTAACCGACCCGGCTTTGCTCGACGGTGGTTTACAGCTCGCGTTGTTGTGGAACGAATTCATGGTCGGTCGAGCATCCCTACCAACGCGCATCGAATCGATTCGTCTCTTCTCGCCGCCTGTCGCCGGGTCACTGACGGCCACGCTGAGTGCCCGAGCATCGCGTGGGAGCAAGTCCCTCTGCGACATCGTGTTTAGCGATGTTGACGGCACCGTGGTTGCTCACTTAATGGGCGTCGAAACCCACAGCATCCCAACATCGTGAGCCAGCGCGCTGGCTTACGACGAACACCTGCTTGCTGTGCTTGACCTTTGGCTTCAGCGAGTTGACGAGGCATCGGCGCGTTGGGCTGAACAGCAGTCCTGGGTATTCGACGAAGAGGAAACACGGCGGTGGCGGCGGTACCTGACCAGCGAGACTCGGGTTCTCTTTCTTGTCGCCCACGTCGTGACTCGACGCGTCCTCTCACGCTACGAAGACCGAGCTCCAGAGTCGTGGCGATTCGATCGTGGAACCGATGGCCGCCCCGAGATCGTGGGAGGCGCGCCTGGTCTGCGATTTAATATCTCGCACACCGAAGGAATGGTGGCGGTCCTGGTTCACGACGAAGCCGATTGTGGCGTCGATATTGAGCACCCGTGGCAATCAATGGATATGCCTAGCGTCTCCCGCCGGGTGTTCACCGATGCCGAGCAGGCGGCAATATACGCACAGCCCTCCGAGCTGCGAGCCGACCGTTTCTACCAGTTCTGGACCCTCAAGGAGGCGTTCATCAAAGCGAAGGGAAAGGGACTCGCGCTTCCGCTCAAGCAGTTCAGTTTCGCCCTCTACGATGAACCGCCGGGTGTCGACGAGCGCTGGGTCGACCAGCACATAGAGTTTGACTGCGACGATGCCATCGACCCGTCTCCGAACCACTGGCAGTTCTTCACCCACCGTCCAGAATCGGGCCACATCGTGTCGATAGCTGCCGATCGAGGTGCGGCGGACACCGGCGCTTCACTGGTCATACGCGAGCCTGGCATCGAAGCTTTGTGAGCCGGCCTTGACATCTAGCGTTCGGGTCACATCGTAGGTTTGCAGCGGCGGTCCACTCGAGGAATTATCGTGCCACGGCCGGACAACCGAGAGGACGAGTACATGGCAGCCTGGGTAACCGGGCCGGCCGTGGTCATCTTTATGGTTCGTTGCGGCTCGGTAATGGGTATACGCAGCGGGCCTGACGGGGATGTACTGGCTGGGGATTCAGCGGCGCGGTGAGCGAGTGGCTCGGCCGTTCCAACAGCCTCGGTGCCAATGACGGCGAAGGTCGACGGCATCTGGCGGCACAGCGACGATATGGCCCACACCTCGTTCGATGTCCCGGTTACAGCCCGGGCAGAGGTACGTCTTCATAGCCTGGTACGGCTGCACAAAGGCGGTCTCAGCGTCGGCCCAGAAGTCGACTGTGATTCGCTTAGCCATTGCTACACAGTGTGCCGGACAGTGACAGGTCCCGGATGGATAGCGACGCGGGTGCCCAAAGTATGAGAGCGCTGGGCCTTAGGTAAGTGTTGTTGCCGGAGATGACGAAGTGGCCGCCGGAGAAGTCGCGAAAAGGCTCGGATACGGCCGCGCTGGATGCACTACGGACTGTAGTAACCTGCCATTCGATGTTTCGGTCAACGAACCACACGATGCTCACCCACATCGCCCTGAGAACCACGGCCACAGCGCTACCTGTTCTGGTTCTCAGCAGTTAAGGAGAGGGCGTGCTGATTCATGGAGAGTTCATTGCCGTTGCTTTTCAGAACGCTGAAAGGATGGAATTACCGGAAGGCTTCGAAGGTGTCCAAAGGGTTGGTAGTAACACTGACTCCGCAATGCTGCTCTTGAGCCACGACCCTGGCCAGCACTCAGAAATACCGTCTTTCAACGGCACCGGTGCGTCACTCCTACTGGACGCACCAACACAGAGCCGGTGGAAACCAGGTGCCTAACCCTCGAGGGAACTTGGTCCTCAGACTGGCCCGCTCCTGCTGGATAGCTGTCGCACTCGCTCTGGTTGCGGTTTCGTTGGCCGGTTGTGGTTCGACCGAGACGACACGCAGCGAGGATGCAGCGTTTGCTGTGGCGGATGGGTGTCGCACTGTTGCGACAGAGGGTTCGACGGTCCCTCGCCTTTGGGTCGAAGCAAACCTCGATGGGATTCGACGTGATTTCCCTGCACCGACCGTGCATTCACGAAACCTTTGGTATCTGTCAGCGGTGATGTGGGATGCGTGGGCGCTGCACACTGCTGGAGCGACACCATATTTTGGCGGAGAACGCGTCGCCGTGGCCGAGGAGGATCGAGTTGGCGCAATACGCGAGGCAATCACCTTTGCGGCCTATCGGCTTTTGAGCGACCGCTACGCATCTGCCGTCGGAGCGGAACTGTCGCTCGCTGGGTTTGATGAATTGGCGCACTCATTGTGTTTGGACCCTGCGGTTGAACCAGAGGCAGGAACATCTGGGGCAGTGGGCGTCGCAATTGCCGAGCGTGCGCTTGAGTTTGGGGCCATCGATGGCTCTCTTGAGAGTGCCGGCTATCTGGATCTCAGCTACCAGCCAGTAAACGCTCCGCTCCTTGTGGCCAGCGATGAAATTGTCATGGAGGACCCGAACCGGTGGCAACCACTCCAACTATCGCTACGCGCGACGCAGAACGGTCAGGACGAAGGTAGGGGAGCACAGGTCTTCATTGGATCGAATTGGGGCAGCGTGACCTCCTTCGCGTTGCCAGCGCCCGATGACCGTGGTGTGACCATCGATCCGGGCCCACCACCGTTACTGAACAGTGATACCGACGATGCGTTCCGCCGCGCCGCGGTTGCTGTCATTGCGTACTCAGACATGATTGGGGGCGAGACCGGAGCAGAGGTCATCGATATCAGCCCTGGAGCGATCGGCAACAATGTGCTCGGACAGTCCAACGGCTCGGGCCGGGTCCAGAATCCGGTCACGGGTGTTCCGTATGAAACAAACTTGGTACCCCAGAGCGACTACGCCCGTGCCGTCGCCGAGTTCTGGGCCGATGGCCCCGACAGCGAAACGCCTCCAGGGCACTGGAACACCCTTGCGATGCGGACATCGGAGCTGCTCGATGCCAAGGATCTGCGCTGGCGCGGTCAGGGCCTGCCGCTGAGTCGCCTCGAATGGGATCTGCGGTTGCTGTTCACACTCAATGCGTCGCTACATGACACCGCCATTGCTGTTTGGGGGGCAAAGCGTGCCTATGACTATCCGCGACCGATTTCGATGATCCGCTACCTCGGGACCGACAGCGAGGGCGGCCTGCCGGCTACGCCTGGCCTTGTTGAGGTCGTGACCGACCAGACCACTGCCGTTGGTGGCCGTCATCAAGGACTCGATGTTGGTGCGACTGCAGTACGCACGTTTCTGGGTCCAGTGATGGTTCCAGAAACGCAGCTCGTCGGGGTTGGTTGGCGCGAGGCCATCAACTGGCTTCCTTACCAGCGCGATAGCTTCGTGAGCCCGGCATTCGCTGGTTATGTGTCAGGCCATAGTGGCTTCAGCCGTGCAGCCGCTGATGTTCTTACGGCCGCGACGGGATCAGAGTTCTTCCCGGGCGGCCTGTTCACCCACGACATTGCGTTGGGCTCGTTCATCCATGAAGAGGGCCCCTCGGCAGACATGCAGTTGCAATGGGCGACCTACGGCGATGCAGCTGATGAGGCTGGAGAGTCGCGTCTGTACGGTGGTATCCATGTCGAGGTGGACGACATCGCGGGCCGCGTCATGGGAGCCGAGATTGCCGATCTCGTCTGGGCCTATGCACAAACCTACTTCCCTCCCCAATGACGTAGGGTCGGACCAGCGGAGGGCGAAGCGCACGAGTGACGCTGGTCCGTCGACTGTCCAGCCACGCCGAAACACGTTCGGCTTCTGACGTTCTGCAACTGCTCGAGACCTGGTAGACGTCTTTCTCAAGGACCTTGCCACGCATGGAACTTCGGGCCTTAGGAACCATCACCGGTAAGTACAGGGCCACACGATGGAGAAAGTAGTCCGAGGACACAGCGCTCAGCTAGCGTCTCGGGACGGTACGGGGGTCGTGGAGCAACCGAACGGAAAGTCCCGGTAAGGATTCGTTCTCTTGATGCAAGCACCAATAGTCGGCCTTGCAATGCCGTTTCGAACTCCACGGTGACTGGGAATGGAGCAACCGCTGATTCACGTCCTGCGGGGCAGTTCGATCGGGAACTTGGCCAAATCTGGCCACCACATCGTCCTTAACGGGACTTTCCGCGCACATGTTCCCCATACCCGGTCATCGGCGGCAAACGAGTGGAAACTCCCGCCCGAGAACATTCGGCGGCAAGATTCAACCAAGTTTCTGAATGAAGGGTCGGCCACGACGAGTCAGAACTCGACCATGTGCTCGAGCGCTCGCAGATCCCAATGGGGCGACCGCTGTCGATATCTGGCCATCTGGAGCCAAACACCTACGGGTGAGCACTGACCTCGACGAGGACGTCACAAAATGTTGGGCCACCGCCAAGGTCGCCGGTGCGGTCGCTGGTAAGTGCGTTGGCCCCTTGACCTCCATCGAGCCAACGACCAAACGGCACCACAACCACGCCAGGCGACACCTTGTCGGTGATGGTTGCTCGGCCGGTCACGCGACCCCGATCGTTGTGTGCAGCGATCGGATCACCATCCGAGACTCCCCGAAAGGCAGCATCAGCAGGATGGATCTCGATACAAAGCTCGGGTTCGAACCCTCGCAACACGGGAAGATCACCGTACGACGAGTTGATACTGCGTGATCTCTTCAGCGTGAGCAGTCGCAGCGGATATCGCTGTGCAAGCTCGGGCTGCGATACGGGACTTTCGATCGGAGCCACGTAGCGCGGCAGGCCGCCCAATCCAAATGCCTGATCGAATCTGTCTGACAGAAACTCGAACCGGCCATCGGCGGAACCATCAAAGTTACCGTCCGAATACGGGACCTCGCCACCGGGGTGCTCCACTCGCACAAAACCGTCAGAATCGAGTCGCTCATAGCTTGCGCCTTTGGCTTCGCCCTCGGAGCCATCAAGGCAATAGCGAATGAGTTCGTCATCACTCATCGTGAAAATGGGAGCGTCGTATCCCATGGCAGCGGCGAGCAGCCTGGCGACTTCGCTGTTCGGTTTCGACTCGCCGATCGGGTCAATCACGGCTCGGTTGATTGACACATAGTTGAAGCCCCACGAGCCGACTAGGTCTTCGTGCTCGAGCATCGATGGAGCCGGCAACACGATGTCCGCGTACCTGGCGCTGTCGGTCAAGAACAGATCGTGGACGACCATGAACAGGTCCTCGCGCTCTAGCCCTTCAATTATTTTGTTCTGGTTCCCAGAGATGACGGCAGGGTTCGAGTTCCAGACCATGAGTGCTTGGATCGACGGGACTAACGACTCGTCAGTGAGCGCCTGGCCAAGTTGAATCATGTTGAAGCTGCGTGTGCTCGGGTTGGACGAACCCCACATCTTTTCTCGGCCGAGTAGGGACATGGTTCGCGCATTGACGATGCCGCCCCCGCGATGACGCCAGTGCCCTGCGAGCGCTGGTAGGCACTGAATCGAACGAATGGCCATACCCGCACCTGCATTACGTTGCATACCAACACCAAATCGGATCGCAGCAGGCGTGGCGTCGGCATAGCCGCGTGCCAGCTTCGTGATTTGGTCGATCGTCAACCCGGTTTCGGCCGCGGTCCGCTCTGGTGTCCATTCCGCAGCGGCGAGGCGGAAGGCATCGAAACCGCTCGTGAAGCGGTTGATATAGTCGTGATCTACGAGGCCTTCAGCGATCAGGATGTTCGCGAGACCCAGGGCCAATGCCCCATCGGTTCCTGGAGTGATGGCCAGATGTTCGTCGGCCCGCTGCGCCGTGGCTGACCGGTACGGATCGATCACCACCAGCTGCGCTCCTCTTTTGCGAGCTGTCCGTATTAGGTCCCAGGTGTGGACCGACGTCGACACCACGTCGATACCCCAGCA
>Ga0307994_1002319_pt1 | contig 10764 bp, 10 predicted proteins | sample EllFjometagen261_FD_203171 | JGI IMG/M metagenome (GOLD analysis project Ga0307994, IMG submission 203171) | Marine microbial communities from Ellis Fjord, Antarctic Ocean - #261 | ecosystem: Environmental > Aquatic > Marine > Unclassified | place: Southern Ocean | collected 2014-11-02
ACCACATTATAGTGTTCAAAGGCATATAGTTTTCCGGTACGTCCTATTCCGCTTTGTATCTCGTCAAAAACTAGAAGAGTACCCGTTTCATTACACTTGGCACGCAGTGCATCTAAGAACTCTTGGGTAGCCGGTACATATCCTTTCTCGGCTTGTACAGGTTCTATGAAAACAGCCGCAGTCTGATTGTCAATTACAGCTAAAGAATCAATCTCGTTGAAATCTGCAAAATGAATATTGGGTAACAATGGCTTGAATGGTCCTGAGTAATACTCGTCGCTCATCATACTAAGAGCTCCACTCGTGCTGCCGTGATAGGCATTTCTCATGGCTACTATTTTTCCTCTTCCTGTGTGTTTCTTGGCTAGTTTCATAGCACCTTCCACCGCTTCACTTCCACTATTGAGGAAGTAAAAGGATTGCAGGCTATCTGGTAGTAGCTTAGACAGTCTTTTGGCAAGCTTTATTTGTGGTCCTACCACATACTCACCGTACACCATCTGGTGGCTGTATTTATCTATTTGCTTCTTTACAGCTTTTACTACCTGCTTGTTATTGTGACCTATATTATTTACGGCTACACCGCTTATCAGATCTAGGTAGGGCTTGTCTTTTTTGTCGTATAGGTAGATTCCTTGACCTCTCACAAACTCGTACATGGGTGGAGTAGGAGAGGTCTGGGCTACGTATTTTAGGAATGATTTTTTGATAGGACGAAGATAGGAATAATTATAGGTTTTGACAGATTGAGCCATGTCTGCGGCAGGTACGTGTTCGCTGTTATAGAATAGCCTACCCACCGTTGGAAGGTATCGCTAGCCTGCAGGGAAATCTTAAAAATAAAAAAACCTCCTCAGTTTCCTAAGAAGGTTTTAAATTTTTGGGTAATAATACGCCTCAAGGCGTGTTATTACTAGTTTACTTTTTCAGAAAGACCTGATCCAGCTTTGAACTTAACAACGTTCTTAGCAGCGATTTGAATTTCCATACCAGTTCTAGGGTTTCTTCCTGTTCTAGCAGCTCTTTGGTTTACAGAAAAAGTACCAAATCCTACAAGGATTAGTTTTTCTCCTTTTTTAAGGGCATCTGTAGTAGCTCCCATAAATCCGTCTAAAGCTTCACCTGCTTGTGCTTTGGTGATGCCAGCTTTATCAGCCATAGCTGATATTAAATCTGATTTGTTCATAAAGTTTAATTTTTAATTAAGTGTTGTTATTACACCTCAAGTGTAAAGGGAAGAACCGCATGAATACAAGGACTGTTACCTATTTGTTGATAATCTAAGGGTTTGAGCGAGTTTTTCGAGTGTAAACGTACTGTTTATAGGTACTTTGAGCTGAGATAGCTCATATAAGGATGCTCTAGACTCAAAAAGTAGCTCTAGCTCTACCATGGATTTTTGCTCTAAAAGAGGCCGGTTTGTCAATTTGCTTAGTTGAATGGCTAGATCTGCCCAAGGCTTATATAGGTAGATACAGATGCCCGATTTGAAGATTTGTTGAGCTACATCCCTATTTTGTAAACTGCCACCTCCTAGTGCTATTACATAGTTGCCTCGTTGGTCTAAGAGGTCTTCTATGCACTCACGCTCCTTAGTTCTAAAGTATGCTTCTCCGTCTTCTAGAAAAATAGAAGAGATGGTTTTTTTTTCTTTTTGCTCGATGTGAGCATCTAGGTCTACGAAAGAGAAGTCAAGCAAGTCACTTAGCTGCTTGCCTATGGTGGTTTTGCCCACGCCCATAAAACCTGTCAGAAATAGGTGCATCAGGATAGTTTTATTCGTGGGTCTAGCTTTACATAAAGCAAGTCTACCACTATGTTAATTATAACAAACAAGAGAGCGATAAATAGGATGCATCCCATTACCACGGGCAAATCATTCATCTCTAAAGCTTCTATAGTAAGTTTTCCTAAGCCTCTCCAGTTGAAGATATACTCTACGAAGAATGCACCTGCTAGCAATGAAGCAAACCAACCAGAAATGGCGGTAATCACAGGGTTGAGTGCATTGGGTAATGCATGTTTTACAAGGATATGCCTCGCAGACAGCCCTTTGGATTTTGCAGTTTTTATGTAGTCTTTATTCAGGGTTTCTAGCATAGAGCTACGAGTGAGTAGAGTGAATATAGACAGTGGCCTAACTCCTAGTGCTATAGCTGGGAGTATCAAGTTTTTCCATTGGTAAAATTCGCCAGTAAACGGGTCTATATCTACCCAGCTGCCAGTCATATTGAGGCCTGTAATATCGTGCAGTACAAAGCCGAAAAACCAAGCCAAAATAATAGCAGAAAAAAAGGATGGAACAGAAATACCTAGCGTGCTAATAAAAAGGATCACTTGGTCCAGCCATGAGTTAGCTTTTACTCCTGCGAGTAATCCTAAAAATATACCGAAAATAGCTGCGAATATGATTGACACAAGTGCGAGTATAAAAGTGCCGCTAAATGATTGAGCAATCAAGGAGGTAGTCTCTTCACGATTTTGGAAGCTTCTTCTTAGATAGGGCTTTTTTAACATGAGGGTAGTGGCTCCTAGTTTTAACTTGCCACTGCTGCCATATTTTTCATTTAAACTAAGGTTACTAGTGTTGCGATGAAAGGATACAGGAGATATGTCATTTAGAAAAAGAAGGTATTGTGTAAACAAAGGTTTGTCTAGTCCAAATTCTTTTTTAATAGCTTCTTGAGTTGCTTTATCCGTACGCTGGCCTACAGCCATATTCTCAGGATTAGGAAACGAAAAGCTAAAAAGAAAAAAGACGACTGTGATTACACTAAATAGGATTATAAATCCATTGAAAATTCGTTTTAATAAAAACGATATCATTTAGCCACTTTTTTTAGAAATCGCTTTACAGATGGCAGTCTAGTAGAAGGCCAAGTTTCTTTCACCACATTACCTTCAAACAATACTACTCCAGGATTTGAGCGTATAATCGACTTTAGGTTGGTCTTATCTCCAAAGTAAAAAGGAATGTCGAGTTGGTGCTCGTGTCTAAAAGCCTCTACTTTATCAGAAGCACTTGCAGTAAGAGGATAGATAGCTATATTTTGTTTTTTACAAGTAGCTATCAAATCTTTTAACTCAGACATGGCTCCTAAATCAGCCTTATCTATTTCATTGAAAACGATGAGTAACTTATGACTAGAGTCTGCAAAGAAATCATCTACGTAGTCATTGCTACGCGTGTCGTCCATTATCTTAAAGTCATGAATTTCTGGATCAAAACCCTTACTTATAAGCTTATCTCGTCTGTCTACAAATGTATATCCCTCATCTGCCAAGTTACGTCCAGACATCTCTTCCAGACTAAACTCTTTATCGACACCGTCTTTGCTATAGATAAATATATTTTCGTATTCATCTGTAGGGGCATCCTCTGGCACTACGGCTAAATCTTTGATGTTGTTTCCTTCTTTAAACTTAAGGAAATCTTTCATAGGAAGATAATGCCAGCAGTATACAGAGAAACCGGCACTTATTAAGATGAAGACTGTGAGCAGTTTTACTGCAAATGGTTTACTGAATATAGGTTTGATATGTCGTATCCCTAATAGAATGATAAGAATAGAAAAAGAGAGTATCACATCCTTATTGAAACTCTGCCAAGGTGTAAGTTTTATGGCATCGCCAAAGCATCCGCAGTCTGTTACCTTATTATAATATGCACTATACCAAGTAAGGAAGGTGAATAAGGCAATAATAATAATGAGTAGAGTAATGGTAAACTTAGGTGCCCAACCTATTAATAAAGCAAGTCCTAGAACTATCTCCAGCACACACAAGAATATTGCAAGTCCAAGTGCATAGGGCCTTAGACCTTGAAAAAAGTCTACAAGCCAAGATTGAGATTTTGCATACTCTGCCACATCTAGGTCTATAGTTTTAGCATAGTTCTGCCCTGCAGTTATGGTATTAGCTTGGCTGCCTAGTTGGCTATCTCCTATAGTTGCATTTACCGCAATTTGATAAAATGTAGTGTCGCTTTTTTGAGCTTGCAAGTCTTCAGAAAACAGTATTCTTCCGTTTAACACTACGGAAACCCCGCCAAAAAACACAGTGTCATCTGTACCCGGAACGGATTTTGGAATCCATGAATCATTTTCCAGTAAGAGTAAGTTGGTAGTACTTGTGGGGTCTATACTTTGAGTTAGCGTTTGGACTAAAGAGTCATTAACGAGTACTTCAAGATTAAAACTGTCTTGGGGAGTTTCTAAGTCTGCAGAAAATACAGAGAAATACTCATCTAGCTTATAACTGAAACCAGTAGGGTCATTTGCTTTTATTAAACCAGAGAATACAAATAGGAATCCTACTAGAACACGGAATAAGGTTGCAATATATTTCATGATTTATAAAAATCGTTAATGCGTATCAGAGCGAAAATAGCATAGTTGAGCATATCGCTAAAATTAGCATCTATACCCTCTGAGATAAGTGTTTTGCCGTCCTTATCCTCTATTTGTTTGGTACGGAGTATTTTCATAAGTATCAAATCTGTGTATGTACTCACACGCATGTCTCGCCACGCTTCGCCATAGTCATGGTTTTTAGTTACCATTAGATTTTTGCATTCCTGGGCTTTTTGGTCGTAATATTTTAGCACTAGGTTAGGATCCATTTCCATGTCATCACTTGCCTTAAGTTCTCCCTGTATAAGGGCGATAACACAGTAGTTTACTATACCTATGAATTCGTTTTCTATGCTTTCTCCTACTTTGTTTTCTTGTTTTTCTTCAATACTTCGGATACGTTGAGCTTTTATAAATATCTGATCCGTAATAGAGATAGGCCTAAGGATACGCCAAGCTGTACCGTAGTCGTAGGTCTTCTTCTTAAAGATTTCTCTGCACTGAGTTATGGCTTGGTCAAAGAGTATTGAAGTATCTGTATTCAAAATGAATTTAATTTGCCACAAAAATAGAAATACCTAAGTGCCATATGAAGCAAAACATTAACATTAAAAACACACTCCCAGATTTGAGGACACCAGTAGTGATGGGTATTTTGAATGTGACACCCGATTCCTTTTCAGATGGAGGTAAATATACAGACCTAGACCAAGCTGTGCAGCAAGTAGAAAAAATGGTAGCAGAAGGAGCTACTATACTAGATATAGGCGGCTATAGTAGCAGGCCAGGTGCGGCAGAAGTGAGTATACAAGAAGAGCTGGATAGAGTGGTGCCAGTGATACAAAGGTTGAAAGACTTTACCGATATCTTTTTGTCCATAGACACTTTTAGAAGTAGAGTAGCAGCCGAAGCTGTGCAAGCAGGTGCCAATATGGTAAATGATATAAGTGCGGGAGAAGATGACGATGCTATGCTAGTAACAGTGGCTAGTTTAGGAGTGCCCTATATAGCTATGCATAAGCAAGGGAAACCTAAGACTATGCAGACTAACCCGCAATACACGGATGTAGTGGGAGAGGTGTTCGAGTATTTACAAAAGAAAATCACTCAATGTAAAGCTGCAGGTATAGAAGAAGTTATTATAGATCCTGGATTTGGTTTTGGTAAGACAACATCGCATAATTACGAATTGCTCAAAAATCTAAATGAACTTACAAGATTGAACGTGCCCATTTTGGCAGGGATATCTCGTAAGAGTATGGTATATAAGGTGCTGGAAATCTCGCCCGAAGAAGCTTTAAATGGGACTACATTTTTACATGCTTATGCTCTTCAAGGTGGAGCTACTATACTCAGAGTGCATGATGTGAAAGAAGCTATGGAGTGTTTAAGACTGTATAGTCAAATAGCTGAAGTTTAAATAAATTATAACTAAGTCTAGCACTTATAGATTTTAGGTCATCCCAAGTGCGGCCTACTACATAGCTTGGCTGTGAAAACTGGGCATAATCAATGCTTACCTGCATAGGTGTTTTGGTGAGTAATGGAAGCTGCAATCCTATCCCGTATGTGAGGGATTCTACGTGCGAGTTTTTCGAGCTGTGACCATAGTCGTACACTTTTTCTCTAAGCACGAGCACTTAGTGGTCTCCCAAAAAAGTAATTACTTAAATAACCAACTTGGTATTGAGCATTACACTGAATCGAAATGGCTATTAGCAGTAAAGTAGCAACAGGTTTGAAAAAATGGGTTAGATATATCATAGTATATTTTGATTGACTTAACGCAAGCATAGGCTCTTATCGTATCTTTTTAAAAGTAATCCTACTTATTCACTATTTCACCATGTTTTCCACGTCTATAAATCTTAAATCTAAGGTAACATAGAGATAACATTATGCCTTCACCATTGTACTAACAAAAAAACAAAGCAATTAAATTATTTTAAAATGAAAAACACTTCAAAATTATTATTCTTAACGATGCTAGCTACTACTGCATCTTTTGTAGGCTGTAAAGAGGACCCGATAGAGAATCCTACGCCTAGTACTAACTACGAACACTCTGGTTTTATCACCGCAGACGAAACTTGGGATGCTAATGGTATCCATATCCTTAAGGATAGAATTATCGTAAAAGAAGGAGTTACTCTTACCATCAATGCTGGTGCTCTTATAAAAGGAGAAGTAGGTGTAGGTCCAAATGCTTCTGTACTTGTAATAGCTAGAGGAGCTACTATACATGCTGCAGGTACTGCTACAAACCCAATTATTTTTACTTCAGTAGCAGATGAGATAGCTCTAGGAGAAAAGGTAGGAACTAATCTAAATATAGAAAGCGACAAAGGATTTTGGGGTGGTGTGATACTACTAGGGAATGCTCCTATATCTCCCAAAACGGGTGCTACTGAGCAAATAGAAGGTATTCCAGCAGACGTAATAGAAGGAAACTATGGTGGTAGTGATGCTGCTGATAATTCAGGTGTATTAACGTACGTATCTATACGACACGGTGGTGCTCTAATAGGTGAAGGTAATGAGATCAACGGTCTTACACTTGGTGGTGTAGGTAGCATGACTACTATCAATCATATAGAGATAGTGGGTAATGTAGATGACGGTATAGAGTGTTTCGGTGGTACTGTAAATATAAACGACGCCATAGTAATGTACCAAGGAGATGATGCGTACGATATAGACCAAGCGTATAGTGGAACGATTAGTAATTTTATCTATATAGCTGGAGCTACTTCAGATCACGGACTTGAAATAGATGGTCCTGAAGGTTCTGAAAATGCAGGAGGTCAGTTCAAACTAGAATTTGGTTCGCTAAAAGGAAATGCTACTCAAGGGGAGTTTGCAGATTTTAGAAGTGGAGCACAAGGAACTGTAGATAAATTATACTTCTTTGGTTTCAACTCTGCTGCAGATGTAGAGCTAGATGACGATAATACTTCTGCAAACTATACTTCTGGATCTCTTACGCTTACCAACCTTAAATTTAACTCTACTGCTTGGACACTAGGCGGAGATGGAGCTCCAGATGGAGGAACTACTACTTGGTCTATGGTTACAGATGTTTTTGCAGACAAGGCTCCAGCAGGAGATGCAGCAGCTGCAGATGCTAAGTTTGCTGGTGACGGTAATACTCTAGTAGCAGCTAAAGAGGGTGGTGCAGATAAATCAGAATTCATAGGTTGGTCACTAGCAGATGCTAAGGGGCTTCTTGCAGACTTTTAATAAAAGACTTATTGATATATACAATAATTATAAGCAATGCGAACAGCGGTAGATTTAGTCTCCGCAGCTTTCGTGCTTTACAAAAGATACAATTACAACAACAAATTATAAACTAAATAATGTCAATCGTAAAATCATTCATCTTTAGCTTTTTCTTACTTCTTTCTGTTAATGCTTTGGCACAAAGAGGTAGCGTGAAAGGTAAAATATTAGATGCTAGCACTAATGAAGTTTTAACTAGTGCTACTATTACGTCACCTACATCTAATGGAGGTGGGTACTCAGATTTCGAAGGGAATTTCAATGCCAATTTTGTAGCTAGCACACACAGCATAGTAATCAAGCTAATGGGCTATGATACTAAAACCATAGACAATGTGGAAGTAACAGACGGTGGGGAAACGGACTTAGGAACTATCTTAATCGGTACGCAAGCAGAAGAGCAAAAGGGGGTTATAATACGTGTTAAAAAATCGACTACTTCGAGCAGTGCACTGATAACCGCTCAAAAGAAATCTGTAAACTTAATGGATGGGACAAGTAAGCAGGCTATGGCACAAGTAGGAGATGGCAATGCTGCTGCCGCTGCTAGTAGAGTAACAGGTGTGAGTGTAGATGGAGGTTATGTTTTTGTACGTGGACTAGGAGATAGATATACCAAAACAGTATTGAATGGTATGGAGCTGCCAGGGCTAAACCCCGATAAGAATACCCTACAAATGGATATTTTCCCTACTAACTTAATAGACAATATTGTTGTAATAAAAAGTTTCACTCCCAATCTAGCAGGTGACTTCACTGGTGGCTGGGTAGATGTGCAAACCTCAGATTTTCAAGCTAAGGAAGTCTTCGGTGTTTCAGCTTCATTAGGTTACAATCCTGCAATGCATTCCAATACTAGCTATCTTACACATGGAGGCTCTATTGGGGAAGTATTTGCCGCAGGAAAAGGGAGCAGAAAAATACCTTTTGGCGAAGCCAAGGCAATTCCTTTTTCTCAATACACGCAAAGTAATGGCGGAGCACAAAAAGCACAAGACAATGCTAATGCATTTAGTAAAGAGCTAGGAGCAACACAGCAAATGAGTTTGCTGAATACTTCGTTTAATATCAACTATGGAAACCAAATAAATAAAGACAAGAAAACGTATGGTTATAATCTAGCTGCAGGGTACAGTAATAACTTCGAGTACTTTGACCAAGCTATCTATCAAACCTTTATAAAAGATGAAGACAAGTCAGTAAATAAGCTAGTGCTTTCTGAGAAAAATAATGGTAGTGTAGGTATAAACGAAGTACTGTGGAGTGCCCTAGCCAATGGCTCTTACAAAAAAGGAAAGCATAGCTGGAGTTCTACCTTATTTCATACGCAAAACGGAGTGAAGAAGACTTCTGAGATAATCTATCAAAACATTGCGAATCCATTTGGAGATGCAGGAGCTCAGTTAGACAAAAGTGTATTGTATTACAATCAAAGAACACTCACGAGCCTATTGGTAGAGCATACAATGAAAAAGGATTCCGGTTGGATGTTTATAACGAAAGTATCGCCGAGTATCTCGAGTAATAATGAGCCAGATATGCGTATCACTTCCTTGTCTTTTGATGAGAATGAAGCTTACAGGTTTAATATAGGTGCAGGGTCGGAGGTCACTAGACTATACAGAAGCCTGATGGAACTAAATCTAAATGCGAAATGGGATGCAGAGAGATCCTTTAATTTGGCAAACAAACGTGAAACAAAATTAAAACTGGGAGCAGCTAATAATATTAAGAAGAGAGACTTTGGGGTATTTCAGTACAACTATTTGCCTGTAAGAAGCTTTAACCTAAACGGAGACCCCAATCAGATTACAGAAGAGTATCTCTTTGATGCGAGCACAAAAGAAGGATTTACATTATTTGGTGAGCCGCAAGCATCTAATGAGTTTAATGCTACGCTTAATGTAGCAGCTGTATATGCTATGAATGAGTATCCGCTAACCAATAGATTGATGGCTATATATGGAGTGCGAGTAGAAAAAGCAGATATGTTTTACACTGGGGAAAACACAAGTAACCTGTCGTACAGCAATGAAAAAGTGCTGGACGAGTTGAATGTGCTGCCAGCACTTAATCTACTTTTTAGAGCTACTACAGATATCAATGTAAGATTAGCCGGTACACGTACCTTAGCCAGACCCTCTTTTAAAGAGAAATCACTCGCACAAATTCTGGATCCTATCTCTGGACGTACTTTTATAGGTAACCTAGATCTGAAGCAAACAGAGGTTACTAACCTTGACTTGCGTTTCGAAAAATTTATGAAAAGAGGAGAACTAATATCTATTAGTGGATTTTATAAAAACTTCACCAACCCGATAGAGATAGTAGTCTATAAGCCAGAGACACCTACTAACTTTACTCCTCGTAATGCTGTAAGTGCTAATGTATACGGAGCGGAGTTTGAATTGAAAAAATCATTAGATGTGATAGGTTTAAATGATTTATCAGTAGCGACTAATCTATCCTACATTATTTCAAAAGTAGAGATGACTGCCCAGGAGATACAAGGTAAAACCAATGAACTACGAGATGGACAAACTTTGGGTACTACCAGAGAAATGCAAGGGCAAGCACCATACATTATCAATTTTGGGTTAAACTACCAAAACAAAGGAGAAGGTCTGAATGCGAATATGTCTTACAACGTGCAAGGTCCTAAGCTAGCTATAGTAGGGATAGGTCGTTTGCCAGATGTGTATACCGAGTCTTTTCATAGCTTAAATTTTAAGGCGAGTTGCAAGATAATGAAGGATGATAAAGGGCAGCTAAGCTTCTCGGTAGACAATATATTAGGAGATGACAACTTGCAAGTGTACAGAGGCTACCAAGCACAAGACCAAATCTTTACTCAGTTACTACCACAGCGTACGTTTAAAGTAGGATTTAGTTATAAGATTAAGTAATCTGCACTAAACCTGTTTAGCTCACAGACTAAAGTGTATTCCCAATCCAGATTTAAGCATAAGATCCCCAACCTTTTTATTGTCGTACCCATCAAATCCATCCGAGTAGTTAAGAATAGTTCCAGTAGAAAGGCTTACCTGAAACTTTTCACTAAGATTAAACATACACCCTAGAGATGCAGAATTATTGTGACAAATGCCTTCTGTCATACTAAATAAACCAT
>Ga0307994_1002321_pt1 | contig 10763 bp, 9 predicted proteins | sample EllFjometagen261_FD_203171 | JGI IMG/M metagenome (GOLD analysis project Ga0307994, IMG submission 203171) | Marine microbial communities from Ellis Fjord, Antarctic Ocean - #261 | ecosystem: Environmental > Aquatic > Marine > Unclassified | place: Southern Ocean | collected 2014-11-02
GGATCTGTTGCGAGGCCAAGCCATGGCATTGTCTGTGATCTTGATGCTCGTCACGACAGTCGTGGTCTTCATAGGCGACCGCCTTCATCCCAAGGCAGGTGGCCTGCTGTGACGCTCTCGATCCAGTCACTCACTGTGCGATATGGCGATAAGACCGCCGTTGACGACGTCACCTTGGACATCGCAGTTGGCGACGTGCTGGCTCTGGTTGGTCCCAGCGGTTGTGGCAAGTCAACACTGCTTCGAACGATCGCCGGCCTGGTCGAACCTGCTCAAGGTCGGGTCGTATGGCAAGGGCGAGACATCACCAGCGTCCCTACACACCAACGGGGAATCGGTCTTATGTTCCAGGATCATGCGCTGTTTACGCACCGCAACGTTGCCGACAATATTGACTTCGGTCTGAAGATGGGCGGCGTCGATGCTGGTACTCGAGATACCCGCGTCGAAGAGTTGTTGGTGCTGGTTGGGCTCGAAGGTTTTGGGCCACGCAGCGTCGAAGGGTTATCGGGAGGCGAAGCCCAGCGGGTGGCGCTGGCGAGAGCGCTGGCGCCAGAACCAGAACTGCTACTGCTCGACGAGCCCCTCGCGTCGCTTGATCGAGGTCGCCGAATCGAGCTGAATGTTGAGCTCGCTCGTCTGCTACGTGAGCTGGAACAGACGGCGGTGTATGTGACCCATGATCAGGACGAAGCCTTTTCGCTCGCCGATGTCGTTGGTGTCATGCATCAAGGTGAGCTTCTGAGGTTGGGCGAGCCAGCGCAGGTCTGGCGCGATCCGCAGTCTGAGGTCGTTGCTCGATTCTTGGGGCACGAGGCCATCATCGAGATGGACGGCCACCGTTTCGCGGTGCGCCCGGACGCAATTGTGCTTGCTGACAGCGAGGGTGACTACCGCGGCGTGGTGCGGGCATGCGCCTTCCAAGGCGACCGATACGAACTGCTCGTAGATGTCAATGATCAGACTTGGCGGCTCTTCCATGATGATGCGCTCTCGCCCGGCGCGCCCGTGCAACTCATGCTAGATCCGACCAAACTTGCACTTCTGGTATCGCGTACGTAAACCACGTGACCCGCATACAAGTCGGAAGTTCAGTCTGGCCCGGATGAAGAAACGGTGGCCGAGATCCAAGGCGCGCTCGGCGATGTTCGAAAGCCCTGGAGATGGATGCAACACCAAGCGCAACGCCTGGTCCGCTTTGGGATGAGTGGCTCGATCGTTCGGGGTGGAGGCATCTCGGCATGGGCCTGTTCCCGCGGGCCATAGGTACGTGCGTCTGTCGCAGTTTGGCTTATGCCAGTAGAGCGTCGCCTTCGGGGAGTTCCTGGACGGTCGGGCGTGCTGAGCGTCGTCGGCGTTCGGGGACGAGTGCTCGAATTGACTCGAGTTTGCCGAAGCACACGAGGCGGTCGTCAGCTTCGAGAGAGCGCCAGGCTTTTGGGTTGGGAATGTCGGCTTCGCCCCGGTGCAAGGTGAGTACTGCGATGTCGAGGTCGCGTAGGTCGCCGATGGTCAGGTTCTGCTTCAGGACATCAGCGCCATCGTGGATCGCCAGCTCGACGACCCCGTAATTGGCAGACGTTGAGAGTCGTTGGCGGACGTCGAGTTCGGGGAAGGCGACTTGGCTGGCCATGTAGTCAACAATGACGCCAGCGATGTCGAGGCCGGTGGCGCCTTCGATGCCTTCGAGTCCTGGTGAGGAGTTCACTTCCATAACAAGCGGCCCGCGATCTGACTCGAGCATGTCCACGCCAGCTACCCGCAACCCCATAATTTGTGCAGCGTTGACGGCGACCTTTTTGACTTCGTCGGAGAGTTCGAGAGCCTTGGTTGTGCCCCCACGGTGCACATTGGAACGGAACTCGTCGCCGGCTGCGGTACGGCGCATGGCGGCGACGACACGGTCGCCTACGACGAATGCGCGAACGTCGCGGCCTTTGCTCTCGGCGATGAACTGCTGGATCAGCACGTTCTGGCGGGTGCTTTGCAGCGTTTCGATGACGGCTTCGGCGACCCTGTTATCTGGTGCGAGTATGACGCCGATGCCTTGGGTGCCTTCGAGCAGCTTGATGACGACGGGTGCTCCGCCGACGCGTTCGATCGCGGGAAGCACATCTGCGCGGTTACGCACGAAGGTGGTTGCTGGGATGCCAACGCCGTGGGCAGAGAGCAGCTGGGTCGAGCGCAGCTTGTCTCGCGAGTTCGCGATGCCGTTTGATGTGTTCGGGGTGTACACCTTCATTTGCTCGAATTGGCGGACAACGGCGAGCCCGAAGAAGGTGATCGAGGTCCCGATACGGGGGAGTACGGCGTCGTAATCGCCTAGTGGTTGACCTCGGTATTGCATTTCGGGTTCGTCTCGTGAGAGGTCGATCGCGAACCTCAAGGTGTTCAGTACTCGGACGTCGTGGCCTCGTTCCTGGGCTGCGGCGACGAGGCGTCGTGTGCTGTACGCCTGCGGCGCGCGGGACAGGATTCCGAGCTTCATTGTGTGGTTGTTGTTCATTGAGGTTCTCCTAGTCGGAACGATGTGCTGGTGTCGACATAGAAACGTTTACGGAGCGCTGATCGCCCGATAAGCATGCGGTATTCCATTGGGTCACGCGACGCGAGAGTAACGTCGATCTCGAACGTGAGACCGCCGAGTTGCATGGGCACCTTGATCACAGGCCGCGATGCCCAGTGCCCCGACGAAGAACGCACGACCCGGGTGTCGCTTACGCGATGGTCGCTGACACTGATGGTTGATTCGCGATCCTCATGAAGATGAAGCTCAAACGAGACGGTCGGCTGACCGAGTGTGTCGTATCCAAACACCACCTGCGAGGCATGGACCGACGAGGATGCAGCACCGGTGTCGATCTTGGCGCGTATTGGCGTGCTCGCAAGGGACGGCAACCAGGCCCATTCCCGCCACCCCACAAGCGCCGGGGCGATGCGTTTCGCAGGAATTTCAGCATTGGCTCCGGAGGAAGGGAGCGACGCTGGTTTCGTGGCCTTGGGCTGGTCATCAAATGGCTCCGTCATGGTGAGGCGGTGGCCATGGGGGCGATCTCAACGAGATAATTGTGTTGGTTACTGCTGTGCTGGTTACCACTGTGCTGGTTTGCGGTCATAGGTGTCTTTGTTGTTCTGTTAAAAGTTATAGAGCGGAGCACGACAGGTACCCCGCTGAGGCCGGTCAGAATGATGAGGCCGTTGAGCCGAGTGGCCTGCCTGGCCGGATCTTGAGTGTGGTGTGTCGAGGTGTCTTCATCACGTGGACGCTTGGGACGGCAGAAAGTTACGCGGGATGTACCACCGTGGCATTCAGAAGACTTCTGTGTCGACGGCGCCGGGAGTGTCCCAGCTCGGCGTCGGTGCTTCGGGAGTGATGCGAGCAATGTGGGAGATGGCGTCCCCACGGTTAACCAGCGGTGCTTGGGTATGACCGATGACGATTCCGTCGTTTTTCGCGGTGATTCGGCTCAGTCTCTTGCCGAATGGGTCATAGATGGTTGCGACTTGTTGCTTGGCTGTCACCAATTCGCCAAGGTGCGCGTCGAGATGCACGATCCCGCTTCGAGAGGCGCGACTCCAGCCGGTCGATCGCGAATATAGACACTGCGGTGCCGCTGGCGTGTCGGTGTCGATCACGCCCAGGTGCCTGAGCACCCTGAGTACCCCGGAGACGCCAGTTGCAATGGCGGTGGGATCAAACCGACTTGCTTCGCCGCCCTCAAACAACAGCATGATCTTGTCTTCCTCAACTGCGGCCTGGCGCAACGATCCGTCTCGAAGATGCGCGTCGATGACAATGGGTGGGCCAAAAATCTCGGCCAGTTCACGTGTTGGCATGTGATCGAGATTGCAACGGATTTGGGGCAAGTTGGTCCGCAAATCAGAGCCGGTGTGTAGATCGATGCCGACGTCGGATCGTTTGACGACCTCATTCATGAACAATGCGGCGATTCGTGATGCAAGTGAGCCACGGAGCGACCCGGGAAAGCTACGGTTCAGGTCGCGACGATCTGGCAGGTACCTGTCGTTGGTATTGAACCCGTGCACATTCACCACTGGTGCAGCAATGACGGTTCCCGACATTGATGGTGCATTCAGTACGTCCATGACTTGGCGAATAATTTCCACGCCACCGATCTCGTCGCCATGAATTGCGGCACTGAGCCACACGACCGGGCCGTCCTTCTTGCCGTGAACCACGATCAGTGGGAGCGCAACCGGAGTACCGCTCATGAGATTCGCGATTGGTAGCTCGATACGCATGCGTTTACCGGCGGCAACTTTGCGACCGGCAAGGTCAAAGGCGGGGCGGGCTGGCTTGGCCCTGGAATGCGGTTTCGTGAGATTGGATTCGCGTGTAGCGGCCTTTGGCGCGGGTGTCTTCTTGCTCACCTTTTTGGAGGCGACCGTCTTCTTCTTCGTCACTTTCTTCGGAGTAGCGATCGTGGTGACGGGTGCCTTTTGTGATCCAGTCTTTGCGGCCGAACGCTTCTCCGCTGGGTTTAGGTTGGTGCCTGGCGTGTCGGCGGTATTGGAGTCGGTCTTGGTTGGCATGGTCGTTAATCGAGTCATCTTTCATGATTGGCTGGCCGCTTTATCGATGACGCCTTGGCACGCATCCTGACCAAACCCGCTAGACGCGGTGGCTGCGCAGCCGGATCGTTGGTTGTATCGACCGGTGTCGTGTTTGATTTGGTTGGATCCAAACGAGATGGTTCCCCCCGGGTAGTGCCGGCGCGTCGTCGCGCCTGGTAAAGAGGTCGGCGACCGTGGGGATTGGGGTAACGGCAACCACCAGGATCAAGAGTTCAACTGCTGTGATGTCCATCGTGAGCAGGCCTCGTAATGGGGGCGCAAACCTTGCGCCGACGCCAGAATATGCCTGGCCATCTCGTGTGTCAATACCTATTGCGGCACCGGTTATTGCCGAAATAGGTATTGGCACGCTCTGCATGATGTGCGGGCCACCATGGTTGACATACTTGTTGAAGCTGGCTGGTGGTGGTACGTGTACTTCTTGATCTCTCGCACGTTGAGGCCAGCCTTTGGCGGATCAATCGACATCGCCTCTATCTGGCGATGTTGCTATCGGTGGCGTTCTACACGATCGGGTTCGGCGAGGCGGCGACTTGCGGGGGACGCCATAGCTGATCGACCTTGGCGTAATCGCAGGAGCCCTGTCGTCAGCGATCTCGTCAATTCTGGGTGCTCCAACAACGCTGCAAGGGCCGACGGCACCTGAGGTTTTATTCCTCCGGTGCACGACCCTCCGGACTCAAGCCAGCAACTCGCCGACACCCCCGGAGGCCAGCTCAGGAGTGCGTTTGACCTGGCGCCAGAGCGCGTCAAGTGCGGGGGAACGGTCCTGTCTATTGCCCTTGCTTGAGGAGCGCGGAAATACGCTGTCGGGTCACACCGAAGAGTTGGCCGATCGTCTGGATCGTCATGCCTTCACTGCGAAGTGCTTGTGCCAGGCTTTGCCGGAAGCTTGAACCTACGTCCTCGAGGATGGCGAGGTTCTCGCTCAACATCTCAACGGTGCGAGGTTTGTCTTCGTCTTCAACCAGAGCTGTGACATCGGCGCCGTTGTCGATTGCAGTATGGAACGCGACAACCCGACGCCGGATCTCGGTGCTGCGTTCGATGTTGTCACCAAGGGCAGCCTCAATCTCGCAGAGCCTCTTCACCAGTCGGGCACGGTCTTTCAATTTCGTCACTAGGGGATTCAATCACAGGCCCTGACGCGCTGCAATAGCTATTGCAGCAATAAGGGTTGACAAGGCCCGGTTGACGCAAACCTGGCTGCGGTTTTGATACATCAGTCGGTTTGGTCGGGTTTGTCGTCGACGTTGTCAAGCGTCGAGAGCAGGCTGGGTCTGGTAGCGAGGTAGAGGGCCACGGCCAGAAGGATCAGACCCGATGTTGCGACCGTCTGTTTTGGTCCCCAAAGGTCGGCGATCACGCCTTGGGCCAGCGCGCCGAGTGGGAAGGCCAACGTGAAGCCCATGACGCGCACTGCCATGACTCGGCCGCGCATTTGGTCGGTCACGATCAGCTGTATTGCTGTGTTCGTTGTCGCAATGACTGCCAGGAAACCGCCCCCGACGATCAGCAGCGCTGCCAGACCGAATGGCCACGAAGGGGCAAGACCGAACGCGGTGACTGCCAATGCGTAGATAGGCAGACCCCAGCGAACTACTTCCGAGCGCGGTATGCGTGTGTCGAAGGTCGAGAGAAACGGGGCTATTAAAACTGCGCCGACGCCGACGGTTGCAGCTAAGGCACCCAGGACTCGGGGTCCGGCGTTATAGACGTCTTCGGCGAACACGACGGTGAACTGAGTCACGGGGTTCCCGAAGAACGCAACCAGGACTGCACACATGACCGAGACTTTGAGCCCAGTCCGCTGATTCATGTATCGCAACGCATCACCAAAGTCTGAGAACACGCCGGTTCGACCGGTGGCGGGTCGCTGACTGGTGAGGGGTCGCACCACCCAGACCGCTGCGATCACGCATAGGAACGACACGCCGTTGAAGAAGAACGCGAACGCGGGGCCGAGGGTGGCCAGGATCAGTCCGGCTAGCGCAGGGCCGATGGCTCGTGCGGCGTTGAACTGTGTCGAATTGAGTGTGATGGCCGACGCCAGGTCTTCTTTGGGGACAAGCGACGGTACGAACGCCTGCCAACTCGGTATAGCGAAACCGCTGATCACGCCGGTCGCTGCGGTAAGTGTGAGTATCAGCCATCGATCGTGCCAACCTGCCGCCCATATGCCCCACAGCGCAAAGGCGGCGACAGCCATGGCGCTCTGTGTGATGAGCAGAACCGTGCGTCGGTTATAGCGGTCCGCAATCGAGCCGCCGAGCGGGCCCAGTATGAAGGCGGGGATGAACTGAGCGAACCCGGCCAATCCAACCCATAGTGACTTGCCCGTCAGTTCGAACAACACGAACGGCACCGTCAAATTCTGTAACCAGCTACCTGAGCCTGACACCAGGGCGCCGGCGAAGAAGATACGGAAGTCTCGATGGCGTAGTGCTCGCATGCCGTGGCGGAAGCCGCCCGGCAGCGCTGCCGCGGGGCCCGTGCCGCCGGGACCGCCAAGATTCCTCAACTCTGTGGACCGTTCCGACCTGACATCGGCGCGTTCGGTATTCACCGATCAAGCCTAACCCGCACCATCGCGCTCCTTCTTAGCCGCCACCACCGAGAGTCACATCCTGTCGAGGGTCGTATCGGATTGCAGTGAGGCATTCGCAGAACCAAGTGGATCCCAGCGCCGACGGCCCATGACCCGCTGCTCAGGTGAATAGTGATCGGGCTAGGTTCGGAGGCTGCAAGGGATCAGGTGCGTGATGGTTCGCGTAGATCGTTGAGTTGTTCGGGCGCTTCCTTGGGACGCTCTCAGTCGCCGGGTGCGCAAACCCAGACCCGCTAGAGGCGAGCGGGTAGTCCCTAGCTGAGGTCTTGGGCGATGGCCAGAAGTTCGACCAGTTCGTCGACCTGGTCACTGTCCATGCGTTCGGCTACTCGTCCGGCTTCGACCCAGATGTTGTTCAGGTCGACGCCGTCGGCGTAGGGGTTGTCTCGCATCACTTCGCCGAAGGCGGTGACGACGGTGGCAAGCTGGAAGTCGATGGCGGTTTCGCTAAAGGTCTCAACCACGTCTCGCAGGTCGATGTCTTCGTCGATTTCGATGACCTGACCGGTTGCGGGATCTCCCCAGCGCAGGAACACCTCACCGATATCGCCGCGGTCGGCGAGGTCAACGTCTCGGTGCAGGGTCACTTCGTACATGGCGGTCACCTGATGGCCAGCACCAAGTTCGCCAGCGTCGACATTGTCGTTGCGGAAGTCGTTGTCTCGCACGCCTCGGTTCTCGAAGCCGATCAGTCGGTACTCGGCGACCACGTCGGTGTCGAACTCGACCTGGATCTTGGCATCGATAGCGGCGGTGATCAGAGTGGACGTCAGTTCGTCTTTGAACAGGCGCTGGGCCTCGTCCTTGGTGTCGACGTATGCGTAGAAGCCGTCACCGTTGTCGGCGAGTTGTTCCATGAGCGTGTCGTTGAAGTTACCCATGCCGTAGCCCACGGTCACCAGCTGGATGCCTTCATCGGCGAAGTCTCGGATGTAGTTGCTCAGTTGGTTCTGGTCAGTGATGCCGGCGTTGGCTACGCCGTCGCTGGCGATGATGACTCGGTTCACACCGTCGGAGCGGAACGCCCGGGCGGCAAGTTCGTAACCTTCGACCAAGCCTGACTCCAGGTTGGTTGAGCCTCCAGCGGTCAAAGAATCAATTGCATGGTAGATGCGTCGACTGTCGCTGACCCGTGTTGGTTCGAGCACGATGCCGGAGTTGTTCGAGTAGACCACGATGGCGACGGCGTCGTCGTCGCCGAGTTCGTCGACCAGGATTTCGAGTGAGTCCTTAACAAGGCCAAGCCGGTTGTCCTGGTCTATCGAACCCGACGTGTCCACGATGAATGTGAGTGCGACCGGTGGGCGTTCGCTGTCAGGGATGATTTCGGCCTGGACACCGACACGAACAAGAACATTGTCAGGGTCGAACGGAGATGGGCCGCCATCGACGCTGATCTCTAGGCCACGACGAGGTGTTTCGTAGTCGTAATCGAAGGCATTTATGAACTCTTCGACGCGAACAGATTCTCGTGGAGGGAGCACACTCTCGGCGAGCCAGCGGCGAGCCAGCGGCGGGCAACGGTGTAGCTACCGGTGTCGACGTCGAGAGCGAACGTTGAAAAGGGATCTTGGTTGGCGTCGATGAATTGGCGGTAGCCGTAGTCGGTGAAGCGGTTGTCGACCAGGCGTGATTCTTCGGGCGGCTGAACGAACTCGACTTCGTCCTCCTCGGCTTGTTTCTCGTCGGCCGCAAACTGCTCGTCTTCGGTGTCACGGTCGCCAGCACCCGAACCGCTTTCATCGGCCCGTTGCCGAGCGGCGCTAACCGTAGGTGGCGGGGCTAGGGGCGTAACACTCTCGTTTGAGAGGTCGCCTTCTTGGTCTTGCGCGGCATCTTCGACCTCGACGCTGACTGCGCCGCCGTCGCTGCTATCGCTGGTGTCTTCAGCGCCGTCGGTGGTGGTGTCACTGACATCATCGACACCACTGGCCGCCGTCACGCTGGCTTCGGAACCGCCACATGCTGTTGCCAGCATGGCGAGCGCCAAGCAGGCAATGAATAGGCGACGGAGTGTGCCCGCCGAGGTGGTGAAGGAAGGAACGTGGGCTGTGTTCTTCGGCCATCCTGCCGACTTCACACCAGTCTGTACGACTGAACTTGGTCGCACTGCTGCGCTACAGAGCGAATTCGCTCGCCGTAACACCAAAGCGATGGCCTTGTCCGTTGATCCGATTGAGGACCATCACGGATGGGCGCCAGATATCGGCGAGGTTTCGGGCACGCCACTCAATTTCCCGATCGTCGCTGATCCGGACCACAAGGTCGCCGAGCTCTACGACATGATCCACCCCGGCGAATGTGACACCTCCACGGTGCGTTCGGTCTTCGTTATCGATCCGGACAACAAGCTCCGCCTGAGTCTGACGAACCCGAAGTCGGTAGGCCGCACCGTCGACGAGATCGTGCGTGTGCTTGACGCGCTGCAGGCCACCGATCGTGATCCGATCGCAACCCCTGCCGATTGGCGGCCAGGCGATCGGGTCATCGTGTCACCCGGGATGTCTACCGAGGATGCAATCGAGCGCTTCGAAAACGTCGAAGTCGTAAAGCCGTACTTGCGCTTTGCCGACGCACCAGCGACCTGAACGGCCGCGTAGCCAACGCTATGTAACGCTTCGTTGCTGGGTTGCACCGACCCTCTGAGAAGAACATGGGAGTGCACACTGGGCGGGAAGTTAATCCTTCGTCATGTTCCGGCGGGCACCTGCTGTGAGCAGTCGCTGGTAGAGACCGGCTGGCAGGCGCGAGACCAGATCGAACACGACCGCGTCTGGCCCGATCAGGGCTCGGCGCCGGTTGCGTGACACGGCTCGCAGTATCTGCTGCGCTGCCTTGTCTGGTGTTGTTCGAGCCACCTTGTCGAACTCGGTGCTGAAGTCAGCCGGGTCATCGCCAAACGCGCTCGCGCTCGGATCAATACGGGCATTGCGCGCGATGTTTGTCTTGATCCCGCCAGGGTGAATGGTTGTTGCCGACACGCCACATCGTTCAATGTCGAGTTCGATTCGTAGAGCGTCGGTGAATCCACGGACACCGAACTTGGCAGCGTTGTAGGCCGACTGCATCGGGATGCTGACCAGCCCGAACACGCTGGAAATGTTGACGACATGGCCCTCGCCGGCAGCGCGCAGATACGGCAAGAAGGCCTTGGTCCCGTGGACGACGCCCCAGAAGTTGATACTCATTAGCCATTCGAAGTCGGCGTAGCTTGCGCCTTCGAAGGTGGCGCTCAAGTCGACGCCAGCGTTGTTGATGATCAGGTTGATCTTGCCGTGTTCATCGGCGGCCTCGTCGGCCCACGCGAATACGGCATCTTTGTCGGCAACGTCGAGTACATGCGACGTGACTTTGACGCCGGCGTCTTCGCAGCGACGAACGGTTTCGGCCAACCCAACTTCGTCGATATCGCTGAGCGCTAAGTGGGCACCTCGGCGAACGAGTTCTTCGGCCAGTGCTCGGCCGATTCCTGATCCAGCTCCGGTGATGGCAGCGACTCGTCCAGTGAACGTCTTCATGTCAACTAGTTTGCCAGTTGGCGGCATTCGCAGGTCATAGA
>Ga0307994_1002322_pt1 | contig 10763 bp, 8 predicted proteins | sample EllFjometagen261_FD_203171 | JGI IMG/M metagenome (GOLD analysis project Ga0307994, IMG submission 203171) | Marine microbial communities from Ellis Fjord, Antarctic Ocean - #261 | ecosystem: Environmental > Aquatic > Marine > Unclassified | place: Southern Ocean | collected 2014-11-02
TAGAACAAATAAGAAATGATTTTATGCTTGTTGGTGGTGAGCTTGCTGGTGGAGGAGCATCGACGTGTCTATGAACTCCTGAGTGCCAGATACATTCCAGTCATAAAACTAGCGCTCCCGGGAACTCCGTGCGACACAATTTTTGTAAATTTTTGAAACCACAACTGTGCATCCTGTCCTGTAAACTTGCCATCACCATCTTGATCCAACGACTCCGTCAAAGTAGAGAAGAGATTACCCCAGTGCATCGTCACAATCCCTTTGTATGCAAGCAATTGTAAACCAATAACAATCGTACCACCCCAAAACAATACTTTTTTACCAATTTCTTTTGTTGCGTAACCAACAGAATATCCAGTGATTCCACCAAGACCAAGCTGGCCAGCAAGAGAGACAAAGTACGGAGAGGTGGAGATGCTAGTCGAACTGTCGGTGCTGTCGCTGTCGTCGCTGTCATTACGCTTGCTGTCTTCGTCAGCTGACATCGTTTTGAAAACTTGTCTGAATGGTTTTGATTTGGCTGGGATCCTAAAATGGAACAATATGGCCGATTTGAACTGGTTCAGGATGGAAAAAAATTTGGTAGGAGATGGAAAATTATAAACCAAGTCTATAAATAAGGATTAAAATGTAACGGATACAAATTTTTTCACGTCTTCTATACTGTAAGTGGAAAAAGTTTTAGTAATCACCGCTATTTCAGTATGGTAAAAAATATTCCATCTAACAATTCCAAAAAAGAGAATATCGAGAGAAATCGGCGAGCAGGGAGTTTTTCCATTTAGGATCAAAAAAAGTGCCTCTCGTACGACGCTTACTCCAAGCTGTCACGCACTGCCACACTGCCGCACCAAACCTGATCACAGTGCTTCTCCACAAGGGTGGAGGATTTAGTGTCAAGATTGTGCACACCATTCTGCACTTCGCACATTTAATAAGATGTCTTTACTCGTATCCATCTCGAAAGAAGCATACGAAGTGAAGCTCATTTTATTCAAAGCACCCGATGGAGTGGGTGGATGGAATGGAATTGAGGCGCGAATGATGTTTTGTGCCACGCTGGGAACGGTGGAGTCGCGGTGATAATTTTTTTTTATTATCAAGGTGTTTCTGCAGGATCTCCGGAGAGTACAGGAGGAACCTCACAGTGACCATTACTAGTAGCAGTTGGTACTGATGGCACACCACTTGTTGGGACCTCACCACCACCACCACCACCTTGTGCACCACTCTTTGCATTTTGTAGCTCCAACAATCGAGCTGCAGCCTTTTCTTTCATCCTCTTTTCTCTCTTCGCCTGTTTCTTTGAAATACCACCAGGAACACCAACTTTACTTTCTCCTCCACTTGACGCAGCTCTACCACTCTCTCCCTCTAAACTTTGTTGATACTTCTTTGTCTTTTTAAAACCAGCATCGTCGCTGTCTAGAATGAGAGTGACTGGCCCATCATTTACTAGCTCCACTTGCATACTTGCACCAAACACTCCCGCTCTAACTTTCTCCTTTCCATCACCCTTATGTTTCGTTTGAACTTGTGTCACTAACTCATGAAACATTTTTTCTGCTTGTTCTGGTGCCATGGATTTATGAAAATCAGGCTTGTTTCCTTTCAACACTCCGTGGAGTGTAAATTGTGAGACTAGTAGGACATCAAAATTTTGTGATTGGACTGATTCTGACCATGTCTTGCCGTTGGTATTTGCCCACAATCGAGTGGAAAGAATTTTTGAAGAGATCCAGTCAGTATCAGCATCTTTGTCAGTAGTCGTAATACCACATAGGCAGAGCAGACCAGCACCAATTTGAGCTACTACTTGTCCAGAGACGGTGACGGAGGCAGAAGTGACACGTTGGAGAATGACACGCATTTTTTTTGGAGTCAGAAACAATTTCACATCAGCCGTGATTAAATCTTGTAAATCTCTACCAGAACTCATAGAAAACAAAACGAGCGCAGCTCGCTTATCCGTTTTTGTCTCAAAAAGTTTATTTAGAACAAAAAATTCTTCCCCAATCCCACCATCCCACACCCCACACAACCCCACACCAACCTCACACCAACCCCACATCAGACCACTCAACCATATGGCCAGTCCCGACGACTCTGAAGTTCTCATCAAAGCTATCAAGTGGGACGATGTCCAAGATCAACTCAAAGGTCGGACACAATTTGCATCACCCATCGTCACGCAAGAGGTTCTGCTCGAGTCTTTGAGGACGACAGCGACGCAACTAGTAACGTTGACAGCAGAGCACACAATTACCAAGCGTCATGTCAACAACCTTCTTCAAGACAATGCAATGTTAAAAGAGGCAGTTGACACACTGAACCAGCAGGTCAACAACATTAACAATCAGTTAAAAGTGACAAACAAAAGAGTCGACGCGGCGGAGGTCTACATGAAAAAAGCAGGTGATCCAGAAGTTCTTGGTACGCTTGGTGGTAGAATGGAGGAGATTGAAGCACACAAGGAGTTCATTGTACAGTTAGGTGACTTATTTACCAAGTTTGGACATGTTGAGGAATGGCAAACAAAATTTGTAGATGAGTGGGCCGAGCACAGTGCTGATTATGCTACAACGAAAGAATGGGTGCAAGAGACCGACGTGATTGTCAAAGAGCTTAAGAAGCAAGCGGACAACTCAATTAATCAAGAAGAGCTGAAAGAAATATTAAATAATTTAAAAACCTCGACGGAAACGAGTGCTGCAAGCTTAGTTGTAGCCGAGGAGAAGTTAGTGACACACGACGAGGAGCTTGCCAAGCGTGCAACGCAGGAGGAGTTTCAAGAGATGAAACAAGTCGTTGATCAGCATGATAAAACTTTTACGCAAGTGACTACGTTGGCGCAAGGAATGACAGACAAGCTAGAGCATGCATCCTCTGAAGTAGAGCGTATGGCATCACGTGTGGATGAGAACGGAAGAAAAGTGGATGAAATTTTTGATGGCATTGAATCAGGTACCATGGGTGGTGGAATAGATGCGGAGGAGGTTGATGAAAAGATTGAAGCAAAGTACAGTTTAATCGTTGATCAGTTGGAGTCAGCAATCAGGAGCGCGACTGAGGACGAGGACGAATTTCGTCGCATTGCAAATGATTTGCAAGATATGGTACGTAAAATGCAAATGGGTAAAGCAGACAAACGTGAGATGGCAGAAGTTCGTGAGAAGCTTATGGTAGACGGAAGATTACGTGAGCAAGTTGATACATTGCGTGTTTTATCAGACATGAAAGTTAGTCATGAGGAGGCAGAAAGAATGTTATCATCAAAAGCAAGCAGAAAGGAGCTCAAGACATCATTAAATCGTTTGACTGGTGATTTGCAACATCATGTGGATGCCAAGATGAATGAGTTTGAGGATGCTAATGCTGGTCCTGCACTGCTGTCTGCAGATAGCCGTGGTGCTGGAAGTAGCAATGGTGCGTATACACTATGTTTGACATGCAATCATCGTCTGGATAAGCGTGATCAGCTTAACAAGACGAATCGAAGTCCAGCAGCAAGACAGGCACAACATTCTCCTGGTGGTTCAGATCAATTTCGACGTAATAATTCATCGCATGGACTTGGCAATGGTCTTGGGAGTGGTGCTAGAAATAAACCAAACGTGACGCAAATGGGTCCTGGTGGTGCTGCTCTTGGTGGTGGTTTTCAAGTACGAAGCGGAGGGCATGGTAGTGGTGGTACCGCTCTCGGTGATCTCCAAATCAGCAACAGCAGCAGCAGCAGCCCGAATGGAAACAAGAGAAATGCACAGTTCCATCAATTGCCACCAGAGTACTCGCTGCCACAAATAGATCCAAGATTATCAAAACCAGCCACATTTGTTGTTGGTAACGATGGTCGCGTGTATCCGGGACAGAGGAAGCAACAGCTCCACACGTTTAATCTTGGTCAAAGAAGCCAGAGCACGGGAGACATTGCGACGGGAATGCAAAAGACAGGTCCAGAAACGATCCAAGGTGGGAGTGGGAGTCCGTTTATGACTCAGGTGAGTGATTGTTGTTGAGGGTTGTGGTGGTGTTGTTGTGTACATTTTAGTTGGATGAATGTGTTGTCTCACGTGTTTTGTGTTTTGTGTTTTGTGTTTTGTCCTGTGTGTGTCTGTGTGTGTCTGTCTGTGTGTGTCTGTCTGTGTCTGTGTCTGTGTCTGTGTCTGTGTATGCATTTTTCGTTTTTTTCTGCTTGTTGTTTTATTATTTTGTTACGCAGGGTGCATGGGGTGACGTCTCGACAGTTGCCAGTCGTCCTGGATCGTCTGGAACTTTACTTTGAGAACAATTGAAAAGAGAACAACAAACAAGAAATGACCTGATACTGACAACCTCTTTTTATTCATTCTATATTTTTCTAATCTTTTATTAATCATTCGGGACCAAGCAGCAGCAGCGTGGTGGTGCGCAGAAGGCAGAGTTACCTGACGTGCGTGATGTTGACAGCATTCGTGGTTTTACGGCCGAGAGCCGACGGTAGCTAAATATCGAAATAAATATCTAGAAATATTGTACAGTACATAAATATTATACATTCATATATATATATATACATACATGGAGACACAAAAAACTTTCCAATATTCTTTTGTTTTTTTACGTCTTCCGTTTTTTTTTACATAACATGTAATGTAGGTGATGAAGAAGTCCCTGAAAGACTGTACTTTTTTTCCTGGATTGTCTTTGCGTCTTTGCTTTACTGTATCTTTCTTTATACTTTTTTTCATTCTTCAAGCTTCAAGTTTCAAGCTTCAAACTTCAAGGTTTATTATTTCTAATCTTCTTTCTCTCCAATTTTAAAAGCAATCTGTTAAATCAATGAGGCGAGCTGAGTATAATCCTCTCTCACTACTCGTCAGCTCGTCAGTGCAATAATGCTTTTCTTCATTTATTAGTTATCTCCAACACCTTGCATTAACATTGCAGAAGTATACATTTGTTGAGCTAATTCATGACCAATATGTTTATGAAATTTAATTGTATTAGATAATATCTTTCCATTTGTTGATATTCTTGCACATGTAACAACAGCAGCAATCTTATCTGAAACATTACTCAACTCTTTCATATCATCTCTTGTCATTTGTGTTTCACCTGGCAGCGGAATTCCAGTATAAAAATTTGCTCGTGATTCATTGCCCATCATAAATGTTGGAACATTTGCTTCAGCTTGATCAATTGACTCTACAGCTGCAACTGCTGCATTGTTCGTTGCTAAACTTGTACTAGATATTTCATAATTAGCTGGATCTTCATGTTTAGATGGAATAGTATCCACTACAATGAGCACACGTTGGAATGTTGGGATAAGCCACGTGTCCATTAAATTTTGAGCACTACAAACAGCAGCAACTAACTCTAAAATATTTCCCATTCCACGATCATCACATATATTTCTAATTTCTTTGCTGGCATGAAGTTTAACAACTAACTCTGGTCTTGAATCAAGTTTTCGTAATTGATGTAAATGATAAAATAATATACTAATAATCTCATGTTCTTCATACATACCCTTTTCCCCAACGTAAAATTGATCCCAAATGTATGCCACACCCATTGCTACTTGTTGCTCTTGCTCTTGAGATTGATCATCAGCAAGAGTTTGATAACCACACATCACAGGATCAGTGATAACCATACTGTATCCTAAAATACCGTCAGCAAGAATACGATCTAATGATTCCTTTTGAGATGGAGATTTTAAATTGTACGAAGCTTGATCAATACGAACTAAGTTGCAGGGTTTTCTCAGTGCTAAATGTAAATCAACAATATTTGAATTAGATAATTGTCGTCCTGGTATGAGTGCGTGTTGAGGAAAACCAAGTGGAAGACCTTCATTCGTATAATCGGGTGGCTTTATGTCCTCGATGGTGATACTCGTAGAGAGCAACATCTCTTCGTTTTAGTCAACCCTGACACTGCAATGAATTTCGAATTGAGGACTTGCTACAACACTAAACTAAACCAAACGAAACTAGATTTGCCACGCGGCACAATCTTTTCAACAAACTTTGAAACTACGACTGAGTAGATCTAATATTTTTACAATTCAAACCAATCACATGCCTATGATTCTATTCTACTTGGCTGCCATCCTTGCCACTTCCCACCCAACAAATATCTTTGCCACAGCCACCAAACAAGATGCCGATGGTGAGTCAATGTGGGGACACATCTACATGGAGGATGGTGCCACATCGTTTGAATTTTTTCGTGCATTGTTTGGTGGAAAGTTTCCGTGCAAGTCGGACGGTCACGAGGTCGCCGTGGCAAAGTTAACGACAACAGTTATCAACGATGAAAAGGATCCAATTCTCATTGGTGATGGTTGTGAGGCACCCACTGATTCTCTCGAGGGTAAATTTTGGGTGGTCAACCGTGGTACGTGCTCGTTCAACGACAAAGCCATTGTTGCAGAGAAGGCTGGTGCTGAGGGTTTGATTGTCGTCAACAACGCACCGGGTTTGTTGAGAATGCCACCGGGAGTATTGAAACAAAAAAAAAATGTTGAAGTCAATATTCCAGCCGTCATGATAACTGAGATTGAGGGTCAAATGTTGTACAAATTCCTGCAGCGTGACGAGCACCAGCGTGTTCGCATCATTGGTGAGATGAGCGTCAAAGGAAAACTTTTAAAAGTTGGCAGCTGCTCGGAAGAATCTTCCATGGAGATTGGTGCTGACGGAAAGACGTCCAACAGTGGTAGTGGTAGTGGTAGTGGACGTGCAGTCAAGCTAGTGGAGGGTGGTGTGCTCCACTTGGATGGAGTGGAGAGTGATGGTAATGATAATGAAAAGATCACGCACGAGTTTCTTCGTGGAATGTTTGGTGGTCCACTGCCACGCAGTGCACTTCCTCTCGTCGTCGCGAGACCGGAGAACGGATGCAGTCCGATCGAGAACGTCGACGAAGTACAAAATAAAATAGTTATTGTTGTCCGTGGCCAATGCATGTTTACAAACAAGGGCACAAACGTCGAGAAGTCCGGTGCATCTGGAATGATCGTCATTAACAACGACACGCCTGACATTACGAGAATGTGGGCAGGTGAGAATGAGATGCGTGCCATTACTATTCCATCGGTCATGGTAACAGGTGTTACTGGTAAGTTGTTGTTGGAGCATGTGAGTACGACGCCCGATCAGGGTGTGTTGATGCGACCATCATCCGTAAAGAATGAGCACTGGCAGCAGATTGGAAGATTTTTAAAGATTTCAGACTGGCCTGAGGACGATGATGAGCGAGAGGAGTTGTTTGGCAAGCTTCTAGATATACATGATCCGAGTAAGAGTGCCATTGGTCATCGTGAAAGAAAAGAACTTCTTGAAGTGTCATACAACAAAGCTGAAAAATATTATGACAGTTCATCCGTCAGCGTGTAAAGAGAAAAAGAGAAAAAGAGAAAAAGAGAAAAAGAGAAAAAGAGAAAAAGAGAGAAAAAGAAGAACATAATAGTAACAGTAGCAGTAGTAGCAGCAGGGAAGGGGGATGATCGAGAGAGCAACGCGGTGGAAAGCTTGCTGCTCGTCGTCTGTCTCGCTGGACTGTCAATTCATTTTTAATAATTCAACAGCAGCTCAAACCGAGTATCTGGTATGGTGCACCATATACCATATGCATATATATTTTAATTTAATTTTATGCATTCACATAAATATGTACGATGCATCGTACATGTTCCTTCCTCTTTACAGTTCTGACAAAAGACAAACAAGAATTTAAAAGTATGGAAAAACATACACTTTAATAATTATTTACCATTCTAGAGGGTGTACACACGCAAAGTGTATGCATGTACCTTGTAGAAGCTACCGATACGAAGGTAGCTATGCATACATTACTTTCTTCACTTTTTCACACTTTGCGTGTCTTCGTCATCGACCCCACCACCGGCTGATCATTTCTCTCTCACCTCTCTCTCACCTCTCTCTCATCTCTCTCTCTCATCTCTCGCTTTCTCATCTCGCTCACTCCTTTCATCTCCTTTCAAGCATTTCTTCTGTTCTCCTCTTCCTCTTCCTCTTTTTTAATTCTTTCTGCTTCCTCTGCTAAAATAGATTCTGGTACAATGCTTTGAAAATATTTTTCTAATCTTTTTGCCATTGTTACTAAATCACTTCCATTTGGATTGTACGTCATACAATTTTCAAAAATTAATTTCATTTGATCACAAAATGCAATTCGATCTGGATACATTCCATCATGAAGTCTTCGTCCCAATGTCATAAAATCAATTGGTTTTTTAATTTTTCGATGGTAGTCTTTGAAACTCTTATCCACTGGCATTTGAAATGGGAATGCATCCTTGTGACATCGAATTTGATGGAGTACTTTTCCACACCACTTAGATGCATCGTCAGACATTCTATTCGCTGCGTATCTTCTTCGACTCTTATCAATGCCAAGACTCGAGTCTAACGATCTCTCTAACTCTTCTGCATCACCATGAAGTTCACTCCCGTTGGCATTAAACTTGCGACAGTTAGAAAATATAAGTCGAACATCCTTTAAAAATAATGCTTTCGTGCGGTAGTAACAGTTTGTATGATCAATCTTTATTTTTTTTTTGCTCTTTTTTTTTTTTGGTGGTGTCTTCTTCTTTTTCCCCTTCCCACTTCCTCCACTTCCTCCAGTTTCGTTGCAGGCCACCGCCGCCATTTTCTTTGTTTCTTGCTCCTCCATGTAATCCTCTCTGTTCTTTTCATTCAAATTAGCTTCCATCGTAGAGAAGTCCATTGCGTGCGTAATAACGCTGTGGTACGATGTAATCGTGTCATCAACAGGATCTAAAAATGGTAGACTCAGTGGATGCTCTGTCAGTGTTATTAAAATTGTTTGACACCAAACGTAATCCTCCTTCGTCATGTCTGGCAAACTTAAATCATCTTCCTCTGCTCCACCTCCCTTGCCATTACCAGACTCATCAAAAATACCGTTCTTCTTCTCCGCAGCCGACGATGCAGTACGGCGACGCTTGCCACCACCACTCGTGTTGTCCTCCTCAGTGTTAGCGGAACGTCCTCGCTTAGATGTTGCTGCTGCGCTCCCACCACGACTTTTCTTACTTGCATCACCTGCTGCTACTTTTTTTTTTTTAGCTTGCGACGCCTTGTACAAGCTGTGCATGCCATTTAATTTTCTTGTCGTCAAAGTAGAAGACGTGAGCTCCATGGCCTCCTTGGCATACTGGCCTACAATGAGCTTGTATCTCGCCTCAAACACGTTGGCCTGCTCAACGTACAGGCTGGCAGGTTCGTTGAACGACCTGCAGTTGGTGATGATGATATGTAAGTCATCTAAGAATCCTGAAATGGACCGATACCTGAGGAGAGAAGAAGAAGGAGAAGGAGAAGGAGAAGGAGAAGAAAAGAGGAAAGAAAAGGAAAAGAAGAGCAGAAGGAGGAGAAAAGCGTGTCAGTTAAATAAAAGAAGAAAAAAAAAGAAAAAAAAAAAAAGAAAAAGATAACGACAAATTAAAGAAAAGAAGAAACAATATCACATACCCTGATCCTTCCGTCTTGTCCTTCATTGTTTGCAAATCCATTGGTTTTCTGATTGTTTGATGGTACAATACTTCAGTGTCTGGTATCGGATAACGAAATGATTTTGAGGTGGAATCTCTGGTTGCCAATGCAATAATTTTTGTGCACCACTCTTGCTCGGCACTCTCCAAGCAATCCTTCCACCGCTGCCACTTGATTCGTTTCGGTGGTGGTGGTGCTGCTGCCGCTGACTGTGATTGTGGTGAACGAGAAGAGACGCTAGATGACGCTGTCCTTTGTCTTTTTTGTGGCTGTTTGTCTGGAGAGGGCATGATGTGAAGCTTTTGACGAGAACCAGAGGAGGAGGAGGAGGAGGAAGATGCTGATGATCTCTGGTGTTGCTGGTGTTGCTGGTGTTGCTGCTGGTGTTGGTATTGCTGGCGTTGTTGGCGTTGTTGGTGCTGTTGGTGCTGTTGGTGCTGTTGGTGCTGTTGGTGCTGTTGGTGCTGTTGGTGCTGCTGTTGGTGCTGCTGTTGGTACGCATTTGGATTGTTGCTTTGACGTTGGTTCCCATGATCGTTGTAGCCTCTTCCCTGCTGGTTGTTGTTGTATCCTCTTTGCTGGCCGTTGTTGCGATTGTTATTATTATACTCACCTCCTTGATTTGGGTAGTTGCGACTTTGACGGAGACTGCCACCAGCACCTCCATAACCACTGTGCCCTCTTGGCGAGGGAACTGGACTGCCACGAGGAGAAATATTTGGTGACTGCTGCACTGCGTACTGCTGATAAATACAAGCAAACACAGCACCCAACGACTCCTTGGAGAGAGTAGAAAAATCAATTTTTAACAATGATGTACCGGTATGCTCATCGTGTACAACGTTGGTCACTGCCACATCACCCAAGACACGAAGGCACATGTACAGAGGAGCACCCGACAACTTTTTAAACATCTCGCTGACTTTGACACGCATGTCGTCCAGCTTTTTCTCTTGCACTGCGCGTGCTGCTGCCTGTGTTGGATTGAGAGGTGTTGCTGCCATAGCAAGTACGACTTGAGGTACACCGGCAGCAAGGCTGGGTGTTGCGGATGGTGCGGATGGTGCGGATGGTGCGGATGGTGCGGGTGATGTTGCAGTGGGTGCTCCAGCGGGTGCAGCATTGGTTGTAACAGCAGGTGCTCCTACTTGTGATGCATCTGGTACTGCTGCAACGGATGATGCAACAGCGGGCGCAACAGCAGTCACAGCGCCGCCGTCGCCGCCGCCTGCCACA
>Ga0307994_1002323_pt1 | contig 10754 bp, 10 predicted proteins | sample EllFjometagen261_FD_203171 | JGI IMG/M metagenome (GOLD analysis project Ga0307994, IMG submission 203171) | Marine microbial communities from Ellis Fjord, Antarctic Ocean - #261 | ecosystem: Environmental > Aquatic > Marine > Unclassified | place: Southern Ocean | collected 2014-11-02
ATAAATTCATCAAAGAAGCGCCAGTGGGTGGTAGCAGGTCTGCCCCGCAGTAGACCTGCTTCAGCAAGGAAGAAACTACCAGTCACCATGGAACAAAGTGTGTTGCCAGCTTTGTACTGCTGAGCTAACCAGTTCATCATGGGCTTTAGTTTGGGGAGTGACGATCTGGGATTTCCCCAAACGCCTGGCACAAAGATAAGGTCGCTATTACTTATACTGTCCAGCGTGGTTTGACAGTTGATACGCATCCCGCCGCTGAGTACAAGCTCGGTAGTGTCAGAGCCAGAAGCCAATTCAATAGTGACGAGCTTGTCGAGTTGCCGGCGAGACTTGGCTATATCGTTAGCGGCATTCAGCATCTCTAGAGGGATGGTAACAGTTGAGCCGAGTGCCTTAGGGACAGCAATAATGGTTACGTGTTTCATAACTCTTTCATCAGCGTTTTAGTAGCTTAGTATTTGATAGCGAGAACATAGTAAACCTTGCGGCCGGTTGGTGACTCTATCTCTATCTCACTGTCGACTTCCTTACTCAGCAGTGCGCGACCCAAGGGCGCATCAATGCTGATATGGCCTTTTTGAGGATCCAATTCATCGGGGCCAACTATTTTATACTTGAGTGTGTTCGCCTCTTCATCTTCGAGCGTGACGACTGCGCCAAAATAGATTTTGTCTTGATTGGTAGGAGGCTCGGAAACTACCGTCATTTCCTCCAGTCGCTTGCTTAAGTACCTTACCCTACTATCTATCTCTCGCAGGCGCTTCTTGCCATAGATGTATTCAGCATTCTCCGACCTATCACCCTGTGCGGCGGCCTCGGAAACTGACTGTGTGATGACTGGGCGTTCGACTTTCCAGAGCTGATGTAACTCCGCTTGGAGCATTTTTTCGCCTTCAGCTGTTATATATTTAGCGCTCGGTGGCCGTGGTGGACGGTATCTGCTCATGCGCTTAGGAATCCAGACCGAGACTTAATTGGTCTACATCGTTTTCGGTGGTCGAATTCTCTATCAGCGGAATCAATCTGACGCCCATGCCAAGCAGTCGAACCGGTTTGTTGCCACGCGCAAAGCCTAACTCGCAGAGCGCTCTATAATTCTCGGTATCCGTTGTTGAGGATATCATTTCTACTGTAGTACCTACGAAGTCATGAAATTTAATTTTTATAAATTGTTTCTGAATTTGATAGCTGTCTTTCAGGTTCTGCATTCTCTTAAGTAGCTGCGCCTCAAGGGCCGGGAGTGCATTGAGACAGCTTTCGAGTGAGGGTAGATCCTCAGCGAAGGTGTTTTCCACGCTAAGCGATTTACGAATGCGATCAGTTTGCACTGCGCGGTTATCGATTCCCTGGCTAAGGTTGTACAAGCGGTCACCGAATGAGCCGAAGTGTTCCCGTAATTCTTCCTCGCCGAGTTGCCTAAGGTCTTCGCAGCACTCTAAGCCTAGGCGCTTCATCTTAGCAGCAGTGACTTTCCCGACGCCGTGTAGCTTCTTCACTGGTAGGGTGGCGACGAAAGCCGCGACTTGCTCGGGGCGAATAACGAACTGCCCATCGGGCTTCTCCCAATCGCTGGCGATCTTAGCTAGAAATTTGTTTGGTGCGATGCCCGCTGAGATAGTTATGCCGACGCTGCTCTTTACTTCCTGACGAATAGCCTCGGCGATACGGGTAGCACTGCCATCGAACTGACTGCACTCACTAACATCTAAAAAGGCCTCGTCGAGGGAGAGTGGCTCGATCAATTCAGTATAGTGTTGGAAGACTTGGTGAATGAGTTCGGAGGCTTTCCGATATTTCTCCATATCGGGACGAATGATTATAAGATCGGGACAGAGTTTGCGTGCCATGGCAGATGCCATCGCTGAATGGATGCCGAATTTCCTTGCCTCATAGTTGCAGGTTGCAACTACTCCGCGTCGATTCGGCGAGCCGCCCACCGCAATAGGTAGATTGGCTAGTTCTGGATTGTCGCGCATCTCTATAGATGCATAGAAGCAGTCGCAATCGCAGTGAATGATTTTTCGAGAACTGTCCATGACGGTTTCTAGTTTGGCAATGCTTGCCAAAACTACAGCAGGCCCTCACAGAAGTAAATGTGATCGGGCCGGCTGCATGATCGTCTTAGTCTAGGCGTTGTGTTTTTCAAACTCTTGCATAAATTCAGCCAGAGCGACACAGCCTTCTCTAGGCATCGCGTTGTAGATCGACGCGCGTACACCGCCGACATTGCGATGGCCCTTAAGGGCATATAGGCCTTTCTCTAATGCCTGCTCTAAAAAATCGCTTAAGAGATCGTTGTTGGCGAGATTGAATGTGACATTCATAGTGGAACGATGCTCTTTCTGAACAGCCGCCAGGTAGAAATCTGAGTTGTCTATTACGTCATATAGAAGTGCAGACTTTTCATCGTTACGGGCTTCCATTACATCAAGGCCGCCTTCGCCTTTCAGCCACTCCAAAACCAGCTTCATCATATAGATGGCGAAGGTGTTATTCGTGTTTGCGAGGGAGTGCTTGTCAGCATACGTCTTGTAGTTCAACAGACTTGGTGTTTCTGGTGTCGCGTGGCCCAATAGGTCTTCACGTATAATCACGCAGGCCAGACCCGCAGGTCCAAGGTTCTTCTGTAAGCCAGCATAGACTATTCCGAACTTAGAGATGTCGATTCTACGAGAGAGTAACTCTGAGGTCATATCAGCAACGAGAGGAATCTCGCCAGTGTCAGGAAATTGCTGCCAGCGTGTCCCATAGATCGTGTTATTACTGGTGATATGAACATAGGAGGTGTCTGCATCGAGGCTGGCCACGTCAAATTCAGGGATACGGCCGAAGTCTGTGTCCTCGCTGCTAGCAGCGACAATTACGTTGCCATAGCGAGAGGCTTCCTTCCTAGCTAGGCCGGCGAAATTGCCAGTTTCAATGTAAGCAGCCTTCTTGGCTGGATTACGATTGATTAGATTCATGGGTATGGCAGAAAATTGCATCTGCGCGCCGCCATGAACATAGAGAATCTTGTAGTTATCAGGGATATTCACAAGTTCGGTTAACAAAGCGTCCGCCGTATTGATTACATCCTCAAATTCTTTGGAGCGATGGCTGATTTCTATGAGGCCAGTGCCCATGTCGCGATAATTTAGAAATTCCCGCTGCGCGATTTCCATCACAGCTGTTGGGAGCATTGCCGGTCCTGCGCCAAAATTAAAAACTCGAGTCATTATCTCATTCCAATAGTGTGTTAATTAGTGGTGTGCTAAAGCAAAGTAACTTTGATTACGTCTTCGATTTCTGAAATCGCTGCTAGTGCTTCTTCTGAAGGTCGTGCCTCTAAGTCGATTAGATTGTAAGCAATATCATCACGACTCTTATTAAGCATGTCCCTTACGTTGATGTTCTGATCCGCAAGTACCGACAATATCTGCCCAAGCATCTTGGGTACGTTGCGATTACAGATGGCTAGTCGAGTACAACTTCCCGCATCGGCAGTTCGATCTAGGAACGAGGCAGGAAAGTTAACCGAGTTCTTGATATTGCCGTTCTCAAGGAAGTCCATTAGCTGGTCTGCGCCCATAATCGCGCAATTTTCTTCAGCTTCATTGGTGCTGGCACCGATATGCGGCATGGAAATGACATCCTCTCTGCCCATCAGTTCGGGGCGAGGGAAATCACTCACGTATTTTCCGAGCTTGCCTGATTCCAGAGCTTCGAGAAGAGCTTTGGAATCGACGATCTCATCGCGCGCGAAGTTTAATAGGGAGGTGCCATCTTTCATGGATGCGAAAACTTCCGCATTGATCAAGCCGCGAGTTGAATCTAATACTGGCAGATGCAGAGAGATGAAATCGGAGCTAGCAACCAAGGAGGCAATGTTCTCTTTGCGTCTTACCTTGCTTGGCAGGCGCCATGCCGCTTCTACTGAGAGGGCAGGATCATAGCCTTGCACATTCATGCCCAGATCGATCGCCATTTCGGCAACCAGAGAACCAATCGCGCCTAGGCCGATTACTCCCAATGTCTTGCCGGAAATCTCACTGCCCTTGAAGCGCTTCTTCTCAGTCTCCATTAGCTTGGATAATTCGGCTTCGTCTTTGATTTCAGTCTGCGTGCTGGCAAATCCGATGCCGGGGACAATTCCTCGCGAGGCTAGGAGAAGTCCACACAAAACAAGTTCCTTAACGGCGTTGGCATTAGCGCCAGGCGTGTTGAATACGACAACACCCGCCTTAGTGCAGGCATCAACTGGCACGTTGTTTGTGCCTGCGCCCGCGCGAGCGACAGCTTTCAGGTTCGCGTCTATCGCAGAAGCATCTAATTTATGGCTTCGCAGCAGAATGGCATCGGCATCAGTAATGTCTGCGTCGACTTGAAAGTCTTCACTGCGGAAGCGCGTCAAACCCTTCTGGGAGATCGCGTTATAGGTCTTGATTTTGTGCATTTGAATTCCTGAGCTATGTTGCTTTTTTCTAGTTATGCCAGCTATTTGGATGCACTGTAGCGATGAGCGCTAATGGCAGCGAATAGTGCGATTTTTCATGTTGAGGGTGTATCATCCAAGCTGGTTTGCTTGGGCAGGAGGCAGTCTATGAGTTGCGCCGTCCTAAGAAATAACGCGGGCAATTATGTCGTGATTCGAGCTGAAACTCCAGCCGGATTTCTGCAGAGTAGCGTCAGCTTTGTAGGCCTCCAATTTAGTGGCCTGAGCAGGAATTAAGCACAAGGGAAAACCATGAATCAATTGGACGCGGGGGTCGCGATCCCCATCGAAACAGAGACCGTGCCGGTAAGACGCATACTAGGGCTCAATCCGGGCCCGATGACCGGTCCGGGAACGAATAGTTACCTGATTGGAGAGCAGCGCCTGTCTCTTCTGGACCCAGGGCCGGAAGATGAGGCTCAGCTGCAGAATTTTCTTCGAGCCATTGGCGATGCCAAGCTAGAGAATATTCTAATTACCCATACACATGCTGATCATTCTCCTGGCGCTTTAGCTCTGCAGAAGGCAACGGGGGCAAGATTGGTTGGCTTGAAGGCTCCTGACGTGGCGGGCCACGACAAGACATTTGTACCAGATAGACTCTGGCTCGACGAAGAGACTATCGACTGTGGCGAATTCAGCGTGCAGCTGATTGCGACCCCAGGCCATGTTTCGAACCATATCTGTTTTCTGCTTGCCGAAGAACAGCTGCTGTTTACCGGAGATCATGTCCTGCAGGGCACGACCTCGGTAATCCTGCCACCGGATGGGGATATGACTGCCTACCTCGATGCTTTGGAGCGGCTGTTACTGATCCCACTTAAGGCTTTGGCGCCTGGTCATGGCACTGTGATGAGGGAGCCTCACTTTGAGATTGAGAAGCTTATTGCGCATCGTTTAAAAAGAGAGCAGAAGGTTGTAGCTGGGCTGGAGAGTCTGGGTGCGGTCAGCTTGGATGAGCTGGTATTAACCGTCTACGACGACGTGGCCAAACAACTTATCCCTTGGGCAAAGAGAACGCTTCTGGCTCACTTACTGAAGCTGCAACGGGATGAACGGGTTCAATATAGCAACGAACTCTGGGAAATGTGCTAAGCACAAGCTATGACCGCAGAGAATGAAGTGGCGTCACAATGGTCGCTATATCTGGTACGTACCTTTGAGGGCAGTCTCTACACGGGAGTGACTACAGATGTGCAGCGGCGCTTCTCTGAGCACGAGAATAAGGACAAGAAGAATAAGGGTGCCAAGGCGCTGCGCGGCAAGGGGCCACTGACGCTGGTCTTTAAAATAGTTGTTGGGAATAGATCCGATGCGCTCAAGCTGGAGTATAGAGTCAAGCAATTGAGCAGAACCGATAAGCAGCGGCTAATAAGCCGTACTGACGATCTAGAGGAATTGAAAGCGTGGCTTCAGGAAAAATAATCACAGAAGAAACTTCTGAGCAGATCGAAGAGCAGAATTACAAGATACCTGTAGGCATAAGTAGCTGCCTGCTAGGCGAGAAAGTTCGCTACGATGGTGGGCACAAGAACAACTCCTATGTCGGTAAGACTCTGGGGCAGTATTTCGATCTCCAAACATTTTGCCCGGAACTGGACATAGGTCTAGGTATACCGCGTAAGCCGATCCGCCTTTCGCGGAAAGGCTCGGATGTTATTCGTTGCATTCGGGTCGACAATCCCGAGCCAGACTTCACAGACGCACTCAGCAAATCTGCAAATGAGAAGAAGCAATGGCATAGCAATTTGTGTGGCTACATTCTGAAGAAGGACTCCCCGAGCTGCGGCATGGAGCGCGTTAAAATATGGGACGATGTCATGCCCATTCGGGAAGGCGTCGGTATCTACGCCGGCAAGATGATGGAGAATTTCCCTTATCTTCCAGTAGAGGAAGAAGGCAGGCTCGGCGATGCCGTGCTAAGAGAAAATTTCATTCAGCGAGTCTTTATCATGCGCCGCTGGAAGCAACTCGAAGAGCAGGGAATTACGCTCAATAACCTCTTGAAGTTTCATGCGCGACACAAACTAATCCTAATGAGTCACAATCAAAATCGCTACCGCGAACTCGGGCAAATGCTCGCTGCTGTTCGTAAGGATAATGTTGGGGAGGTGGTAGACGAATATTTACTAAAGTTGATGCGTACTTTGAAGGTTCCAGCAACGCGAGGGAATCACGTTAACGTTTTGCAGCATATTCAAGGCTATCTTAAGAAGCCCTTAGGCAAAGACGACAAACTAGAGTTGACTGAAACTGTGGAGAAATATCGCCTAGGTCAATTGCCGCTTATTGTGCCGATTACATTGCTCAATCATTTCTTTAGAAAGCACCCGGATGAGTACATCGCCAACTCCTGGTACATGAACCCCTATCCCGAAGAGATGAGTCTACAGAATCATATCTAGTGGGCGGGGGAAGGTTGGGTAGGCTGGTCGGTCTGTTCTGTAACTAGCGGGGCGATCTTGAAGTTTGTGTATCCATAGATCACCGCGATAACCGGGCAGATCAGGTTGAAGAAGCAGTACGGCAGGTAAGCGAACGTTGCCACACCTAAGGTTCCTGCCATGTAGGCGCCACAGGTATTCCATGGTATGAGTGGTGAGGTTATCGTGCCGGAATCTTCTAGGCTGCGAGACAGGTTCTTAGGGTCCAGATTTCTGTTCTCGAATTCCAGTTTGTACATGCGGCCCGGCAGCACGATAGCTATATATTGATCGGAGGTAATGATGTTGGCGCCAATGCAGGTAATTACTGTTGTGGCAATCAGGCTTCCCGTGCTGTGTACGAAGGTGAGGGCGTAGTCAACTAGGCACTGCAGTAGTCCGGTATGATCCATCACCGCGCCGAACACCATGGCGCAGAGAATTAGCCAGACCGTAGTCAGCATCGAGCTCATGCCGCCGCGCGTCATCAAGTCATCCAGCGCTTCGTTTCCGCTCGATAGTGAGAAGCCGTCGAATAGCGTCTGCCAAGTTCCCTTAAACAAACCAAGAAAAACATTCGGTGTATCGCCTGCCAAGCTCAGCACGGCACTCTGCTGAAACAATAGGGCTAGCACCACACCAATAAACGCACCGGCGAGAATTGTCGGAATAGGCGGCAGTTTTTTCTGGGCCATAATCAGTAGGGCTAGAACTGGTAGCAGCATGAATGGGTTGATAGTGAAGTTGTCTTGAATTAACTGCATGGTCACGGCAAGGTCGCTAGCGCTGCTTTCAGTATCAATATTCAGCCCGATAATGACGTATAGGACGATAGCTATAACAATGCTTGGGATGGCGGTCCAGACCATATGACCAATGTGTGAAAATAGGTCGGTCCCCGCTACTGCCGGAGCTAGGTTTGTAGTCTCAGAAAGCGGAGACATCTTGTCGCCGAAATAGGCGCCGGAAATAATTGCACCCGCAGTAATCTCAACCGAGAGGCCTAGACCGGCTGCCGCTCCGATGAGAGCAATACCCACCGTGCCGGCGACGGTCCAAGAGCTGCCGATGCTGAGCGCGATCAAGCCACAAATGACACAGCTAGCAGCATAGAAGATAGCTGGGTCCAAGATAAGCAGGCTGTAGTAGATCATGGTTGGCACGGTGCCAGAGAGAATCCAGCTGCCGATTAGCAGGCCCACACTAAACAGAATAAGAATAGGTTTCAGCGCTATGGTGACTCCAGATATAATAGCGTTCTCAATTTGCTGCCAATCCTGGCCATTCCTCCAACCTATTGTCGAGGCGACCACGGCGCCGATGATAAGTGCTATCTGGTTGGCTCCCTGACTCGCGTCTGCTCCAAATAGATAGACAGAGAAGGAGAGAAGGCTGATCAGCACAAAAATCGGAACTAGTGCTTGCTGTACTGTCGCGGGGCGCAGCGATGAGTCAGTTGCCGATTCTGGTATTGATTCCATCCCTACTACCTGTTTAAGCTAATTTGATTGGTATAGAGCATAAAGGCTGGGGTTGCCGCCTGTCTATGCTATATCCATGCATTGGGCCCGCAGCAGCGGATTTTGGGTTATAATTCGCTGCTTTCTGCACTAGCAAGCTCGTTTGCAGGGATACTTTCTCGACAGGGGCTTCCGAATTCAACTCACGGCCATCTGTTTGATTGAGCACCATTTCAATAAGGCACGAAACGAAGTAAGTAAAAATGACTGATATCGAAAGCTACATGCAAGAATTGGGACGTCAGGCGAGGCAGGCGTCGCGCCAGATCGCTAAGGCTGGAACAGCCCAAAAAAATTCGGCACTCAACGCTATCGCCGAGGCGATCGATGCTAATCGAGGCCAGCTTATTCAGGCCAATGAGCAAGATATGCAGTCTGGCAAAGAGAAGGGTCTAGATGCAGCGTTGCTCGACCGCCTAGAGCTGAATGCCGCTCGAATCGACAGCATGATCGAGGGTCTTAGGCAGGTAGCGGCTCTGGATGATCCCGTTGGTGCCATCTCCGATCTCAAGTATCGCCCTAGTGGCATTCAAGTAGGCAGGATGCGAGTGCCTCTTGGTGTAATTGGCATAATTTACGAATCACGACCTAATGTAACTTGCGAGGCGGCTAGCCTCTGTCTGAAGTCTGGCAACGCCGCAATCTTGCGCGGCGGTTCAGAGGCAATTCATTCGAACCAAGCCATAGCGGCTTGCATCAAGACAGGGTTAGAGCAGGCAGGCTTGAGCGAGCACGTAGTTCAGGTTCTGGATCGACCCGACCGGGACGCGGTTGGGCTTTTGATTACCATGCCCGAATTTGTTGACGTGATTATTCCGCGAGGCGGAAAAGGCCTTATAGCTAGGATTAGCGCCGATGCGAAAGTGCCGGTAATCAAACACCTGGATGGAAACTGTCATGTCTATATCGATGACAAGGCAGATATCGAGAAGGCGATACCGATTGTGATCAACGCGAAGACTCAGCGCTATGGAACATGCTGCACTTTGGAATCCTTGCTAGTTGCCGAACAAATAGCCGTACAGGTGCTGCCCACTCTGTGTGCGCAATTAATAGAGAAGGGCGTAGAACTACGGGGTTGTGAAAATACGCAGGCGCTGGCTCAGGGCGTTATCCCGGCGACCATCGAGGATTGGGGGACAGAATACCTAGCACCCATACTATCGATAAAGATCGTCAGGGATGCGGATGAGGCGATTAGTCATATCAATACCTATAGCTCGCAGCACACGGAATCTATTGTGACTGAGGACTACACGCGCGCCCAGCGGTTCCTGCGAGAAGTCGATTCAAGTTCGGTGATGATAAACGCGTCCACACGGTTTGCAGATGGATTCGAATACGGCCTCGGAGCGGAAATTGGGATCTCGACAGACAAACTTCATGCGCGTGGTCCGGTAGGTCTTGAGGGCCTGACTTCGCAGAAGTATATCGTGTTGGGGGACGGGCATATCAGGCAATGAGTTCTCTCTTAAGTTCTCCCTTAGCCGTGCTTGGCGGATTGTTTGACCCGGTGCACAAGGGGCATATGAGTGCCGCACAGTTCGCTCTAGAATTTTTGTCCCTGCAGAGGATCAAAATGATCCCCTGCCATTTGCCTAACCACAAGGCCGTGCCTAACACGCCGGCCGAGCATCGATTGGCAATGCTTACGCTGGCGACTGCTTCCTCGCCACAAATAGAAGTGGATCCCATCGAGCTGCAACGGGATAGAGTGTCTTATACTGTCGATACGCTCACCGAACTTCAGACACGGCACAGTATGCTGGTATTCGTGCTCGGTGTGGATTCGTTTAATAGCCTGCCCGAATGGCACGATTGGCAGAAGATTCTGGATTTGAGCCATCTGTTGGTATTGCCGAGACATGGTGCGAGCGTGTCGAATGAAACGTTGGCCTGTGTTGATATCAAGCACAGGCGGGTGGATACGAGTGAGCAGATGTTGGCTAGCCCGAATGGCAAGATCATCTTCTGTGAGGGCTTCGACTATGATATGGCATCGAGTGAAATCAGGAAAAAATTAACCAGAGGCGATGATGTCTCGGCACAGCTTGATGCCGAAGTCGTTCAATACATTAAAGACAATTCCCTTTATCAGAATTAGTTAACTAGAGTGAGAATGCGGTTTGAATAGTACAGAATTATCAGAAGTAGTTGTTGAGGCAGTGAAGGACCTAAAGGGTCAATCGATTCGCTGTATTAATGTCGAAAGATTAACCTCGATTACGGACTACATGGTCATCGTAACGGGGACTTCGAGTACGCATCTGAAGGCGTTGGCGGAGTCGGCAAGCAAGTCGGTGAAGGAAGCGGGACAGGAAGTGGTGGGCATGGAAGGTA